>JAEEGJ010004947.1_pt1 | contig 43315 bp, 43 predicted proteins | sample 8958761 | NCBI WGS metagenome assembly JAEEGJ01 (sample SAMN16246546, study PRJNA631951) | gut metagenome | biome: gut microbiome; feature: rumen; material: RS-attached | host: Bos | place: Iran: Karaj | collected 2018-10
AGAAATTGAGTTTAAAGAGTCTGTCGAGGACGATGAACTGATCCTGATTCTTTTCTTTAAAGATTCTTCATATAAATGCTTTTCTCTGGCAAGATTTTCCATAGACTTTTTGTATTGATGACGCAACTGTAAAAAGCACTTCCGGCCAACACCGGAAGTGCTTTTTTTGCGGGAAACGTTCTTCAGAAACACAGAGAAATCCGTGTCTCCTTCCCTTTTTTCAGATAGTATTCCTGCCATGATTCTGATATAATGATTTTGTAACCAATAAATCTGCAGACACGAGGAGGCGAATCCCATCATGAAATTCAAACATGCCAAACCCCTGGTCCTGGCCGCCGCAGCAGTTGCCATCAGTGCCGCAGGAGGGGCCGAAGCAGCCGTCAGCCCGGAGAAACAGATCTCTTTCCTTGCGGAGCAGGCCGCCGTGTGGGGCGCCGACGCTTTTTACAGAGACTGGCAGCAGGACAACGGCTGGTGCGCCGTCACCGACCTTGACGGAAACAAAAGGCTGGAACTTTTCTTTGTCCGGGCAGTACGGAATCCCGTTCCCCATATGAACGACAAAGGAAGCAATGAAGAAAAGGGACGGGCCCTGGTAGCAACCGTTCCGATCACCATGCGGGTCCGCGGGTTTGAAGTAAGCGCGGACGGCAAAAGGCTGGAAGAACTGAAATTCAATTATCCGGATAAAATCATTCCGCCCAATCTGACAGAGTTACGGGAAGGCTTTTACAATGCAGGCGATAAGACGCGGTTTTATCATACATACACATTAAACCGCGTGCGCGATCTTGGCTTTTGCCTGTACCGGCAGGTCATATCGCTGAAGAACGGCACCGTGGAAGTGCAGACCATTGGAACGGAATACGGTAATTACGGTCTTTTCAATGACGTTCCCACAGCAGAGGCCATTTTCGATTATGCGGAAGACCGGTACGGAAAGAAAATGCAGGAAAAAGAACTCAGCGACTATGTGAAAGCCTATTCTGCCGGCGCCTCTCCCGCAGATTTCAATATGAGGTGGATTTATTCAGAAAAATGGAAAAAGGCGCAGAACACGCCCGGCGGTGTGCGCAACGCCTTTGCAGAAAACTGGAAGGAATTCCGCTGGCAATTAAAAAAGGACACCAGATAACCTCTTTTCCATATAGTCATGCACTACCCGGCGGATTACCGCAAAACGCTGCCGGGTCCGCGGGTTGCGGCTGGGAAACTGCAGCACCGTTTCCAGATAGCCCTGCTCCCCCATCAGCCGCACGCTCACCGGATACACCAGTCCGAACACAAAAGAGACATGTCCCAGCATCAGGTCCGCCGGAGTCTTCATCATGTTACGGAACAGATTCTGACACTGCAGCATCGCTTCATACACTTCATCCGTAATTTCCGAATCCAGAAAAATCTCGTCCGGCACATTGTAAATCGTGCTTCTCGGCGTCTCTACATTCACACGCAAAATATCCAGCTTGTCCGCGTCGCGCAAAATGGTGGCAAAGCGAAGCTCCCGCTCTGTCAGGTCATCCGGCAGCTGAAACACATTGTGCAGCCGTATGGCCTTTTCCGTCAGCAGATAGTCATCAGATTCTGCAGGATCGTCTTCCACCTTTATAAAATTTTTAATCAGACCTTCCCGGAACAAAATATCCGCACTGAGTTCTGCATGATTCACGGAAAGTGCGTCACGGAATGTATGATACCGGCGCACCTGCTCAAACCGTCCGATGTCGTGCAGCATCCCCAGCAGCCAGGCCAAGTCCTTATCGTACCCGGTCATCCCCAGACTGTCGGAAATCACATCACACAGCCCTGCCACACGAAATGTGTGCTCCACTTTTAACGCAACTTTGGCATCGTCCAAATCATAGGCCGCAGTGTAGTCGTGAAAACTTTTTTCTGCCTCTGCCCGGTTAATTGCAAATGTATTATTCATGATAAAACCAACCTGTGTCATAGTATTCTATGCATTTCATGTTATAATGTATTATAAGAAAATAACCGGAAAACTGCAAGTACATCCGCAACGGCAACACGGCAGACAGTAAAAGAAACAAGGAGTCATTTCCATGCGCGATGACAGAGGACATTGCACAAACCCATGGAACCCGTGTCTCCGAATTCCATCACATGTACAGGGAGGGAAACAAATGAATCATTCGTTAGTCGGCAAAACCGCCGCCGCCAACATGTGCGAGCGCATCAACAAGCTGATCCGCAACTTTGAAAAGAGCCTGGCACCGGACGAAGTGGCGGCCATGAGCCTGGCCTCGTTCTCCAACCGGCCTATCATCATCAAGCGCCTGGGGTACTGGAACCCGGACCTCATTGTGCTGTACGGTTTCGACCCTAACACAGGGGAAGCTCTGAAAATGATCCAGCACATCTCCCAGTTTACCCTTTGCCTGATCACATTAAAGCGTCCGCCAGACGATGAGCCGCTGCCGGAAGAAGAAGAGGATAAAAAGCAAAGCAGCCGCCGCATCGGTTTCATTATTAACGAAGAAGAACAACCATAACATTAAGGAAACGCTGATGAATTCGTCTGCACGCTGACCCGTGTTTTTTGAGACTGACACCGCCCCATCACGGCATAAAAATATACAGCGCTTGACCGCCGCACAGCAAAACGGCAAGCGCTGTATTTTGTTTTATGCAATCGGGCTTCCCTTCATGTGTTATCTCAATATTTCAGCATATATTTTTTATTGAAGAGTTCCGGTTCCTCGCGGAAGAGGATTGTGATGGGGAGCGGTCTGGAACCGGCATGGAAGTCCCCGCTCCGGAAATGAATCGTTACGCCCTCCGTGGTCATGATCCAAGGCAGGAATTCCATGTCAGAATCGTCTTTGATCCTGCTCAGAATCATCCGTCTCGGATTTTGTCCCAGGACTTTCCTGCCATATTTCTTTGTCAGCCTTGCCAACAGCGTATCGGCCAGTTCTTCCTTCGAAAGTTTGAACACGTCAAGACTGCTTAATTTTTTTCCTGTTTTTGCATCATAGTTCAGGCCTTCATAGCCCCACCGTTCTCCGGCAAGATCCAGGTGAAAGGACTGTTCCAGAAGGCTCAGCACCCTTGCGTCATCGCGTTCCAGCTTCACGAAAACGAGCCAGCGGCTGTTGCGGATGTCCCGGTGCCCTTTGGCGGCAAGCTCTTTGCATTCCCGCATGTCCTTATCGAAAAAGGAGCGGAGCTGGTCACTCTCTTTTTTGAGCGACGCGATCAGGTGCCCGTGGGAATCGTCTTTGGAAGAAAAGACCGGCCACTGGACCTTCAGTATAAGCCCGTCCTTATCCGTCACATCAATGACGCTGTCTTTCACCTGCAGCCATTTTGAAGCGCTTACGTTGGAACGGAATTCCGGACCGGCAGCTGCTGCCAAACTGCAAATCATCAGAAATAACACTACAAGGATACCGGTAAGCTTTTTCATTCCATACACCTCCAGTGATTTGTAAAATCTTGTTTACTCATCGTTTCGCATTATTACAAAAGCGTTTCCTTGTGATCCAGAATTGCCTTGCCTGCCGTGCAAGCCGGACAGAAGCAGATTTTGGCCCCTGTCGCTTTAACTTTTCTCGCGGTTTCCGCCATGTTCGCCGCTGTCTCCGCGCCAAAAATCTCTTTGGCCGCATCGGAACAGAAAAACGCCAGCGTATCATCTATACTCTGCACATCTTCTTCCAGTTCCGCAATTAAAATTTTCCCGGCAGCCTTTTCGTCAGCGGTATCCAGCGCCGCCAGATATTTTTGCGCCGCGTCTTTTAATTCCGGGCAGCAGCTGGGCGCCGCCAGAACTTCTTTCACTTTCTCAACAATAAAATCGCGTTTCGCATTTGCCATAATGGTACCCTCCTCCGGCTAACAATTAACTATGTAATGTGTATATTATGTATAATCGCTTTATACAAAGGCAATCTCCTGTCCGTCACCAACGCGACGTTCGTTCTTTGCCATTTTACTTTACGCCGCTCTGCTCAACTCTATTATAAAAGAAAATCCGCAAAAATTAAATTGTTTTTTTGCAAACAGTTCTTTCTCACGACAGAACTCTCTTTTACGGTAAAACAATCCACATGCGGTTAAGGAAACACTGATTAAGCAGCGTCTCCTTAAACCTTTTTATCATAAATCGTTCTTTTCATTTCCCGAAATTTGCTATATAATTAAGGGGATGCAGATTAAATACAGGCATTAACTCTGCGCAACGCAGATTCACTCATTTTTTTATCCTGGAGGTATTTTATTATGAAAACTCGTCTGTTTGTACTCGTTACCCTGTTCATGATGCTGTTTTCCGCTTCCGCTTTTGCTGACGTTTCCGGAGGCAGCATTACCAAACTACGCAACACCAGCGACGGTCAAAAAATCGTTATCTTCACGCAGGAAGGGTATTCGGTGGCAAGTGTTCTGGAATTTGTTGCCAACAAACCTATGCAAGCAAGCAACGTAATCGAAGCCATCAACGCCTATCTTACCCAGCCCGGCAAAGTGCGGATTTTGGATGAACACACCCACTCCGCCGACAACTACATCCAGATTGAATACACCCATCTGACAGAAGAAGCTGCCAACCGCTGGCTTTCAAACGATGGACGGTTTGGCGCAGTACAGCGTGGCAGCATTACCAAAATGCGCAGCACCAGCGACGGCACAAAAGTCGCCATCTACACGCAGGAAGGTTACTCTGTAGGAACCGTTCTGGAATATGTTGCCGCTAAGCCCATGGAAGCAAGCAACGTAATCGAAGCGGTTAACGGTTTCCTCACCGACGTGGGCAAAGTGCGGATTTTGGACGAGCATACCCATTCCGCCGATAACTACATCCAAATTGAAGCCGTTTACCTTTCCGAAGAAGCTGCCAACCGCTGGTTAGCGAAAGGCGGAAGCTTCTAAGCCATAGTGCATGAGAATTTCCAAAAACCAATAACAGAATAAAAAACACAGGGCACGCTGCCGTTATAAAACGAAAGCGGCCCTGTTTTTTTGTCCTGAAAATATACAACCGTTTATCCGGAACAGGTAAACCTTTACGCCAAGGTTACGTTACACCAATTTCCCATATTGGTTTCGCGACAAGTTGCCATTTCCAACAGCAAGGCTTTTACATATAGCTTACCGTCTGTTCCATCCGCTTTCTGTTCGTATGGTTAGGCAGCGGTCCTGCGCCTTCTGCCGCATAACCCAGGTCCATCACCATCAATACTTCTTCATTTTCCGGCAGTTCAAGAGCTTCCGCCAGTTTCTCCGGATCAAAGAAATTAATCCAGCAGCTGTCCACGCCTTCATCGGCGGCAGCCAGGATCATATGCGTAGCCACGATCGTAGCGTCCTCCACCCCGGAGTTCCGTTTGCCGCCGGGATATGTGAACACGTTGTTCTTATCATAGGCAACAACCAGTACAGTAGGCGCGCCGTAACGGCATGGCGTAACCGCATCAATTTTGGCTAACATCTGTTCCACCTGTACCACATAAACATGCTGTTCCTGCAGGTTCTTTGCCGTCGGGGCCAGTCTCCCTGCTTCCAGAATCGCGGTCAGTTTTTCGTTCTCTACCTGCCTGTCGCTGAATTTTTTACAGGAATAACGATTCTTAACGACTTCTTTAAATTCCATTTTTGTACACTCCTGTCTATCCTTGTACTATTTTACGCAGACCTTACGATATCTCGGCCCGTCATACTCGTCTCCTACTTCTTTTCTATTTATATAATACTATTATACCAAATATAGAGGTTGACTTTCCAACCATCTCTTTATAATTTTTTTCTCTTTCTTACCGGGAGGCTGTAACCCGCTTCACGTTATCGCCATAGATCGTCTTGAAATCATCCCGCATGGAAATGACATTCCATCCGTATTCGGCAGCAAGCTTTCTGCATTTGTCGGCTTTTTCCAAATTGCCGAGCTCCCGCTGCAAGTCGTCGCACAGCACAAAGAAAGCGGCGCTCTTGTACTTATTACCATAGATAGCGTAGTTAAGCATACTGGCATCATCACGGGAATTTCCAAAAGCCAGCACGGGCTGCTTACCGATTTCCCTGGCGATGGCTGTCACCTTATTCATCTGCAGGTTTTTACCCCGATACTTGCCGCGTACCAGATAATCATCTTTGCGATACACATACTTCAGCCCGTCGGTATTGCCCTGATGCGCAGCCAGAATCGCATTGTCCGTGCCGATGGCGTTAGCTTTCGGAATTGCCAGCATATCACAGACCAGTATCCGCACCAGCTGTCGTTCCGAGCCGGAAACAATGTACACCTGGAACTGGTTCGCCTGCAGATATTTTATCACTTCGACCATCGGAAGATAAAATGCTTCGCCCCAGGCAAGATTCCCAAGTCCTTCAACGGGTTTAGCCATAAATTTTTTTACGTAGGCAGTGTATTCCGGATCCGTCAGCCCGGAAAAGACCGAAGCAAAATGCGGAGAGCTGCTGCCCGGCTTTTTTCCTGTATTCTTGTTTTTAAGCCATGCATCCAAAGCCTTCGCGAACTGCCTGTCCTCTGCCGGAGCCGTATAGCTTGTATCATGCAGGGTACGGTCCAGGATCAGCATCTGAGACAAATAGTAAGGCGCGGTCTCGCAAAGGATGGTACCATCCATATCAAAAACCGCTACGCGGTCTTCTACCGGGATATAGCTCTTACTGTTTTTCTTTGTGATCTCCTTGACGTATTTCGTAAGTGCCTGATAGGACGCGGCCTCCTTGTTCCAGCACTTGAAATTGCTTCCCCTTTTGTTCACGGTAATCTGGCCGATCTCGGCGCGAGTGGCCGCATCAACGTCACAGATTGCCCCAAAGCTTACCGCAGCAGCCAGCACAAAGGCCAGCAGTTTTTTCTTACTCAATTCCACAATTCTCACCCCGCTCCGCTGTTCAAAGCAATTGTCGTTTTGGTATCTTACAGACAATCCACTATGAAAAATTACGATTATTTATAGTATTATAACATAATTACAACAAAACGGCCTTGAAAAATTGCTTTGCTCTTGCGTGGATTCCTATAACAAATTTACCGATAAAACACCACCGGCTTCACTTATCTGTAGTAATCCCATGGCGGTTTTGATATAATAAAAAAGCAGGAAGCCCTGATTACTAGGGCAACGTAAATACTATTTTACAAATTCGTTACTAGCAAAGCAAAGGAGGCAGTCCGTTTATGAAAAAATTGTCAAAAATTGCAGGTGCGGTAATACTGTGCGCAGCGATGCTGTTTTCATTCGCCGCCTATGCAGGCGGCAATGGCGGTGCAAACAAGGTAGCCGGTGAGGACACGTTCAAAACAAAAATCAGCAAAACCGTCGGGCATGGGAACAAAGTTTATTTTGCAGGCCCGATGTTTAACCAGGCCGAAAAGGAGTACAATTTAAAAATCACAAAATTGCTGGAAGAGTTCGGCTATCAGGTCTTTTTACCCCAGCGCGACGGGATTGAAGCGGCGAAACTGGAGGGCAAGACCGAGGAAGAACTCATTAAGATGATTTTTGACCTGGATGCCGGAGAAGTCAGAAAAGCGGATATCATCTTTATGAATATAGACGGGCGTGTCCCCGATGAAGGCGCCTGCGTTGAGCTTGGTATCGCTTACGGTATCGGCAAACGCTGCTACGGTTTCAAAACAGATTCCCATTCCGTAGAAATGGGGCTTGATATGAACCCGATGATCAGCGGCTGCATGATTAAGATCTTCAAAAACTTTGACGGCGATAAAATGATAGAAGAACTGAAACAATATTTATCCAAACATAAACTGTAAGAAACCCCATATCAGACTATATACGCCCATATCCCCGTATTACGCAAGGATATGGGCGTTATATGCTTTTTTATGGCAATATGCTCAATACCTCTCCTTTATTAGTTCCTCACGGAAGTACGCCGATGGTCTGGGAAATCAGCACCGTCTGTTCTTTGGAAAGACCAGCCGCTTTCGCAAAGGCTGCCTTATCAACGGAACCTCGCACACAGGTTCCCAGCCCTTCACTGGCCGCCACCAGCGCCACGCTTTGCAACATCGTTCCTGCCACCAGACAGTTATTCGCATGCTGCCGTTCCGGGTTTACCGGATGGGACGGGTCTCTGGGCGGAACCGGATTGGACACAAAGAACAGTGTCAGCGGAGCCGTGTGGACAAAGGTCTGCTTGGCATTAATCTGCGGGCGGAAATCCACCGGGGAAACCCTGTTCAGCGCATGGGTTTCCGGATCATATTTATAAATACCGCCGGCCATCACCGCGTACACATCAATATTATAAATTCCCCTGGTAGTCGGGTGCACACGTTTTCCGGACTCCGGCCGGTTGATGCCGTCGGCCGCCCACAATAACGCGGACAGCTGTTTCTCCTGCAACGCCGCGTCAGCAAAGCTGCGGGAACTTCTCCGACGGTCCAGCGCTTCCATCACCGTAAGGCCGTCTTTGGTAAACGGTGTAGGCAGCGTAATGACAGCAGGCGCTTTCGTCTCCGCCGCCATTGCCGTTACCGGCAGCACCACGGCGCCGGCAAAAATGCCTAAAGCGCAAACCGCAACAGAAAGTTTTTTCAAATTTTTTCCGGTGAACATTTTCATCTTCATCAAACACCTCACTCCAAAAAAATTAAGAGCTACTGATTACTACTATATCATTGTTTTACTCTTCTTCCCGCATCTTTTTCCTCACGTACTTCAGACGCAGAAGTAAAATCAGTGCGGAGAAGAAGAGCCCGATATCCAGACTCTGCCAGTAAGAATAGGGCCCGTGCCCCAGCCTGTAATCCAGGAAAAGCCCCAGCGGCATGCAAATCACCCAATAGGCGATGAGACTGGAATAAAACGGGACATTGACGTCCTTATATCCCCGCAGGATTCCCTGGATGGGAGCAGCCACCGCATCTCCCATAATAAACAGGCAGCTGTAAGCAATAAAGCGGACACATACCCCGATCACCTCAGGTTCTGTAACATACATGCCGGCAATGGAGTAGCGCAGCAGAAAGCAAAGGGACGGAAGGATCAGGGCGCAGGTCCAATTGAACGCCAGCCCCACATTGGCATACTGTTCGGCATTAATCCAGCGTCTGGCGCCGGCCTCGATGCCGATCAGGATTGTCATGCTCATGGAAACGCTCAGCGGGAGCATATAAACAAAGCTGGCAAAGTTCATAGAAGCCTGACTGGCCGCAATGGCAGCGGTACCGAAACGCGCCACCATAAATGCAACCACGCCGAAGATGCTGGTCTCCATAAAGATGGACAGCCCGATGGGTATGCCGATACGCAGATACTCCAGTATAAGATCTCTGCTAAACCGGTTTTGGCTGCAGCTGGCGGAACCATCCGTCCTTGTCGCCGGATTATGTACCGGACTGTTTGCAGATTCCGGTCTGTCTCCCGCTTTGCCTTTCGCTTCCGGCTCACGGGAAAGATCCGTGAATATATGAATGTCACGGTACAAAGGGTGCCAGCGGATAATCAGCGCAAACATCCCGAACAGAAACCAGCAGGTAATACCGGTGCCAATCCCGGCGCCGATACCTCCCAGTGGAGGAATTCCCAGTTTGCCGAAAATCAGGATGTAGTTCAGAATGATATTCAGGGGCAGGGTTGCCAGATAGACCTGCATGGTAAGACGGGTACCGCCCATTGTATCAATAAAAGAACGAAGCACTGTCCCCATGAAAAAGGGAATGATACCGATGCCAATGCCCGCCAGATAAAACCTGGCAATATAAGCCACCTGCGGCTCCAGTCCCAGCCTTCGGATAACAGGTTCCAAAAAGCAGAAACCAGCCGCAAAACAAAGAATGGAAAACAGCAAGGCCAGTAAAAGCCCGTGCCGGACGACACGTCCCGTTTCCGCCTTTTTCCCCGCCCCCAGCAGATGGGCCGTAAGCGGTGTAGCTGCAATTAAAATCCCGTTTATCGTCGTAAAGACAGGCATCCACAGATTGGTTCCGATGGAAGTACCTGCCAGCTGTTCCGCTCCGGCCCGTCCGCTCATGACCGTATCAAAAAAGTTCATTCCCATAATCGCCGACTGCGTAACGAGGATCGGGATCATAATACTGAAGAAGTGGCGGAACTTGTAACGGGCATCCTTCCCGAAAAGTTTTTGTGCAAAAGATTTCATTATAACTCAGAATAATCTTCAGGGATGTTATACATCGTTATATGGCAATATGCTCAATCCATTTCCTTTAATTGTCCTTCAGCGCGGCGCCTTCCTTAAACGCCTGGCCCACCTTCTCGCTGCACACATAATACCCGTGCCGGAACGTATCATAAACCAGCGCGTTCAACTTCATCACGTCCACCTTGCCCTCAGCGTCCAGCACCCGCTCCTCCGCCGCCGTGTTCACAATCTGCCCTACCACACAGAAAAAGCTTCCCTTCTTCAGCACATCGGCCAGTTCGCACTCCATCACCAGCGGAAACTCTTCAATAACAGGCGCGTTGACATGACTGCTCTTCACCGCGGTAAAACCCGAACGGGCAAACTTATCCGGCACCTTATGGCCGGAGACTATGCCGAAATAATCCGCCGTAGCCATATGCGCCTGATCCGCTATCGCCACGGTAAAGGCCTTTGTCTTTAAAATATTTTGCGCGGTCTTGTGGCCTTCATCCAAAAAGAGCGCGATCTGCTTAAAATCGCAAATCTGCCCCCAGGCCGCAGTCATCACGTTCACCGTCCCGTCCTCATTGTACGTCGCAATCATCAGCACCGGCATCGGGAACACCGCTTCCAAAACGCCCAAATCTTTTTTCATCTTGTTTTCCATCCTTTCCTGTTATAACTCACTTACGGAAACGCTGATTCATTACATATTCGGTAATACAGCATCCACAACATATTGATTTACACTTTTACCAGATGTTTTCGCGCAGAATTCCAGTTATTTTTCAAACCTTTTTAAGACGCAACGGAAAAATTGCTTCATTTTTTGAAATTTACTTCTTAATCTTTTCCCCGGGCTGCACATTTCCAAAGTGCCATTGGATGAGTCTCAACACGTTTCAAAATATCTGTATCTGAAAATAAGAGTTCCGGTTTATATTCCCCTCGAATAAAACAATCCATATATTCTTCTTCCCGCGGAGTAAGGATCATTAGCTCTTTCAAATATTCCTTCGCGCAGGTCTTGTACTGTTCAATATCAAAATGTGACCTTGCTTTCTGATTAGTAAGAACAGGAAAGAGTTCACGCCGTATCTTTTGGAAAGACAAACTATCAATAGCCTTTGTGTCAAAATTACGATTAACCTCTTCAGCAGAAATCGTTGCATAAAATATGATTGTCTTCCTGAAAAGATCTCTTTCCGATTTTTCTTTGAACAGTCCGGAGAACACAAGATTACTAAAGTCATACAAATCTCTTGCAGCGGCTCTGCTGATAAGAGCATTCGCTTTTGCCGCGAAAATTTCAATCGGATGAACTGTATGTAACTGTATCTTATCTCCAAAAGCATCTGTCAGCATGTTTTTATATGTCGGTTCCAGGACATGGGCACGCAAAGAATAATTTAGTTCTATTTTCATCACATCCCTGTTACCGACAGCGTTCTGATATCGAAAATAAAATGCATCAAGACTATGGCCGAACCGGGAATCCGATGACAAATTATAACCTTCACTTTCCATATATTCCTTCACGACAGAAGTAATCTTCCGACGAGTAGCAAGCATGTTTTCTTTACTGTCATTTGGAATATAATCCATATCAATATCTACCGACAATCTTGGAAGAGGGAAAATCGTCAGATTGATTGATGTGCCACCTTTCAGAACAAAATGTTCTTTCAGGATTTTTTCTTCCTGGAAAAATTCCAATACCGTTTTTAACCTGAGAACTTTTTCAAATGTATCTCTCTGAAATCCATATTTTACAGCCAAAGTTGCAACCTCAGCCCTGTTATACATCGGCATCAATCAGCCCTCCATTTTTAGTTTGAAACAAACTATTCGGAACTACCAAATTCCATTCAGCATAAAATTTTCCGGTTTTACAGTCACTAGTCAGATACCGACTGCTCTTTCCGGCTTTTTCTTTGCAAAGCGAAAAAAACATCTCCGATAGTTTTAACTTTGATTTCATATGGAATAGGATATAACCGACCTTCTGGTACAGAAATTGATTGTCATATGTTTCCAGATACTGAATCAGTCGCTCCTCTTTGACGCGATTTATCGCTCCAACATTTGAAATCACCTCTTCAAATCCGGAAATCCGATCCATATCCTTGATACTGTCGAGAATAGTTCGTTCCTTATTAGTTACACGCACCCCGCCACTGAATTTAGCTTCTTCAACCCCATCCGATATTTTAGGTTTAATGAACCGATATGTATATCCATCAAACAAAAAACTTTTAAACTCCGTTTCCGACGATACATAGACTTCATAAAATACCTGATCAGTGATTCCGTAAAACTCCATTGCTGTATGATGACTTATATAAGAAGTCTTCGTCAGACTGCTTGCAATCTGAAAACGGTTAGCAACCGGTGCGCCAGTTTCACCGCTAATACAAGTGTATAAATTACGACGTATCTTTGATACCATCCCTCGGTCAATCAATCGCTTTACCGCAGTACGGGCGCTGCTGATATTATTATAGTACTTCTGTGCATCTTCCATTGTAAATACCGGTCGTTTAAGCAATTTATAATACAGATCCATTCTAACCACCCGCTTATGTCTTTATTTTACAGTCATAATAAGTTATTTTTGAATTATATCTACTCTACTTTAAAGTATTATAAACAAACCATGATAGGATGTCAACTTTATTTTGCAGATGTTATAATTCGTTTTTCGACTGTTTTGTCTGTAATATAAAGGAGTGCTTGTTGTAACGGCTCTTGTTTTTATCCGTTTTTTTAGATAATTGCAATACATTTTTTGATATTTTCCTGATATAATTATTATATAGAAACAGTAATCCGACAATAACGCTAATCAAAATATGGAGGAAGGAACATGAAACCTGATTGGGAAATACGAAGGAGGAACAGTACATTTTTGCGGTTTCTATTTGCTGTTTTTCTGACAGCGGGTCTGCTTTTGGGCAGCGTCGCGCAGGCGGCGGAACCGGAGATCTGGGCCGTCTACTGGTACATTTGCGGTTCGGATCTGGAGAGCGGCCTGAAACGCGCCTCGGAAAACATCAGAGAACTTTGCTCTGTACAGCTTCCGGAGAATGTGAAAGTAATTATCCAGACAGGCGGCGCGAAACAGTGGCACTTTGAAGGAATCCCTTCGGATGCGCTGGGACGCTATATTTACGACAGTACCGGCTTTCACGAAATTGAACGGCTGCCGGACGCCAGTATGGGAAGCGGAGAAACGCTGCAGGATTTTCTCCGTTTTGCCACGGAAAAGTACCCCGCCGACCATCGCGTACTGGTGCTTTGGGATCATGGCATCGGCAGTCTCGGCGGCGTCTGTTTAGATGAGCGGTACAAGGAAATCATCGGGCTGAACGCCCTGCAAAATGCCCTGGCCGGTTCGCTGAAACAAGACGCGGTGCATCCTCCCCTGGATCTTGTCTGCTTTGACGCCTGCGTGATGGCGACCCTCGAAACAGCCAATTCCCTCTATGGCTTTACGCGGTATATGGCAGCGTCACAGGATAGCGTGCCCGGGCACGGTTTCGATTATGCCGGATGGGTGGGAGCGCTGGCGAAGGATCCCTCCATGGACGGCGGTAAACTGGGAAAGATGATTGGCGATACCTATTTTGCCCAGTGCGCGGCAAAGGATACCCAGGACACGGCGACATTTTCCGTGCTGGATGTTTCGGCGCTCCCCAGGCTGAACGCTGCATACGAACGGATGGGCAAAGAGGCGCTGCAAAAATCCAAGGCCGACCCCAGGTATTTCTTCACGGCGCTGGACCGGGTGGCAAACGATGTGGAACACTATGGCAACTATGAAATGGTGGATCTGGGCTCGCTGGCAGAGAAAATGGAAGGCGTTAAATCTGCCGATGCCGTAGCCAGGGCGGTTGACCGCGCCGTCATTTACAGATTGGGAGGAAAGTACCGCCGTTACGGGAAAGGACTTTCCGCCTATTACGTCCTGTCGGGACGTAAGGAAACCTGTGAAACATACAGCAATCTCGCCGTCGCCAACGATACCATTGCTTCGCTTTACAGTACAATGCTGGCAGGCGGAACGGACGGCAAGCCCTGGTCGGCTTTTGACGTGTCAAAGGTTCCGGAAATTCCCGTGTCTCTTGATGCGGAAAACATAGCAACAGCGACGCTTCCGCCCGATGTGCTGAACGCAGTCAGCAAGGGTTCTTTTGCGATTTACCTTCCCGCCGGCGACAAGTTACTGTTCCTGGGCAGCGACGACAAAATCGCGGTGGACTGGAAGAAAGGCGTGTTCCGGGACGGGTACGACGGGAAATGGCCTGCGCTGAACGGGCATCTGCTTCCGATGCAGCTTCATGAGCAGCATCCGGATTACAATCTTTACATTACCCTCATCAAGCTGAACGGAGAAAAACACCTTCTCTGGCTGGCTTTCGACATAGAGAAAAACACTTTTGAAATCCCCGGCGCGCGCCGCATACTGCAGGACAAGACCTTGGACAGGGATCTCGTGAAACTTCATGCCGGCGACACGGTGACTCCGATCTTTGTAAGCGCCGATGGCAAAACGCACGTTGAGGGAGATCCGTTCACGCTGGATAAAGAGCCGGTTCTACAGGACGAGCCGCTCCCCGACGGCGAGTACGTCTTCATGTTCCGCTTCGAGACGCTGCATAACGAATACTTCGGATCGAAGCCGGTGAAGTTCACGCTGGAAAACGGAGAGCTGAAAATGGAAACCTTAAGCGCACAATAAGGAAATACGCCCATATTCTTGCAATACACAAGGATATGGGCGTTACACATTTATATGCCTTTATAAAGCAACATACTCAATATTTCTTTGTTTGTAAATCGTACCTGAAATTTAATCAGCGTCTCCTTAACTGTTTGGCTTCTTCCCCCAACCATCTTTCCTTTCAATTGTTACAGCAGTCACTTCACCTGCTTCGGTTTCTCCGAGAGATGATACCGGAAAACATAAAAATCATGCTTTTCCGCAACGGAAATATGAATACTTCCTTTTCCCGTCCAATAGTAATCGTGCTGCACACAACCCCCGTTAGACTCCACGTACGGTTCCTCTGCCTGAATGTACGGCTTGCCATACCGTTTTTCTATATCCCGGATCATTGCATCGTAATACGGAAGGCCATCCGTAAAGAAAATTTCATATACAACAGCCTCCCTTTGGGGAGAACTGTAATTTTTCTTCACATAGGCAGTTCCTTTCACTACGTGTCCATACCAGTCGCCGGAAAAATCAATACCAGTATTACCGGAAGCCTCGGCTCCCGCCAGCTTTAATTCTTCCGGCCGGCGGCCAACCCATTCCAACGTTTCCCAAACATTCTTAACTTTTACCACCTGGTTTTGTTCAATCCGGGTATCCACGGCAGCCCCTCCTTTTACGTCCGGCGATGACCGGGCGGTGACGATTGACGTTTGCGTTTCTGCTGCTTCCATATGCTGCGGCATAACCAAAACCCCGAATAAAATGCCCAACGCGCAAACAGCACTGAATAATTTTTTCCATTTTGTTTTGGTCCGGTGTCTGTAAAAGAGTACGTCTTTTTCAAAATCCATAGCATGAAAAACTGCCTTCTCATTCTTATTATGCATCGGCATCAACCAGTCCTCTATATTTTGTTTGAAACAAACTATTCGGCTCAATTATATTTTACCACATACCATGTAACGGAACAACTGACCCGCGTAGCGCAGAACCGGGTTCCGGTAACAACAAAAAACAGCGCCTGCCTGAAAAAAAGCAAGCGCTGCGTTTCATTTTTGCATAAATCCAAATTCCCCTACACCACCCTCGCCTCGCAGTTCATATCCGGTAATGAATCGTAACCAATTACAGTGCATTCGTACGCAATCAGGGCCTAACGATTCTTTAGCACACGCCCGTTGTGTGAATAATTGGCAAATTTCTCTGCACTTGCAACTCCGGCAGTTGCCGCCTGATACGCCCCCTGCAAGACTACCAACTATTTAATTAGCGTCTCTTAATTATGATGGAACAAAAGCTTCACGGAAACCGGCAGATTATTTTTCCACCAGTTCCGTTTTCCAGTTTGTTTCCTGGAGCAGATTGTCCAACAGGCGGATCTCTTTCGCCAGCTTGTCCACCGTCTTTTGCAGTTCAGCCGCTTTAACGACGGCCTTCACTTTAATTTCCGATCCTCTTGCCCGGTATGTGTTGTTCCCTGCAGTATAAACGAGTTCTTTATACGCAGAGTACCGGATGCTTAACGCATCTTTCCTGGCAATGATTTCGGTCAGGCTCATGCCGTTAGCCTTTGTGTTGCAGTTTGTTTCATTGATGGACGCCATCAGTTTTTCCAACCGGTCCGTCGCGCTGTCCAGCTCATTCAGCAGAACTATCGGATCTTCCGCCGGTTCTTCCCCCTCCTGCACCAACAGACAGTTTTCAAGCCGGCGCTTCAATTCGCTGATTTTTTTATTAATGTCTGCACGTTCCTGCAATGCTTCTGCTAATTTCATGTCTTCTTCCTCCTGTTCCACATTTATGAATCCATAACCGCATCTCTTACCATCAGAAGTTCTTCCATTATCGTGAGCCGTGTCCCAGGCAACAACCTGTCCGGTAGGTTCACTCTTTTCATTTACAATATCTTTTGCTTTAAACTAATGTTCGGATTTATTGTAGCATACTTTTTTTAAAAAGAAAAGCGGCAACCATTGACAAAATGTTAAAAGTTGCCGCTTCAATGTAGATTAAACTATAGAATTTTACTTAAGGAAACACTGATTAATTCGTCTCCTTAAAACTTAATCACTTCCGGTTTTTCCGTAAACGAAGAGAACGTGGCCACAGCATTTTTAAAATACAGCACCTGGGTATTGTCATCATCCGCGCTGTACATACTTTTCAACGTGGGGAACTTCTCCAGCATGGCAACTTTCACATCACGGTTGTCATCATTCACCAGTTCGCCGGCAACCCGCAGCCATTTCCCACCGTTGAACGCGCAAATCTCCACCTTCGGATTCACGGCAATCTGCTTGGAAACCTCTTTCACCTTCCCGGTCTGGATATAAAGCTTTCCATCATACAGCAGCGATGTGCCAAACGGACGGCACCGGGGTTGCTCCCCTTCCACCGTCGCCAGGTAATACACATGCGCTTCATCAAGGAACTGACAAACTTTTTCAATACCTTCCATTTGAAAAACCTCCTGCATTAAAAATAAGTTCCGTGTTTCTGTTTTATATAAAAAGTGCATTAAATTCACTGCAGTTCACTAAGTACATCAAAAAGTTCACTTAAAGGAGAACAAAACAAGATTTTACGACAGGCATCCCGTGCTAATTCTTTTGCTGAAAATGTTTTGGGAAGCAACAAAAGAGCAAGGAAAACCGCGGTATCATTTCAACCGATTGTAATGCTCATTGATTCTTTGATCATACGGGTCAAGCTCTTTTGCTTTGCGAATATCCTGAATTGCCCTGGACTTATCCCCCATTTTTTCATAGATAAGACCACGGATAAGATAAGCAAAATCATAGTCTTTTTTCATGCGAAGGGCCTTCTCTACTGCTTCCATAGCCTTGTTATATTCGCCCGTCTCCAGATAAACCTCAGCCAACGTGCGATACGTAAAAGGCGTCGGTTTATCAGCAGACAGTTCTTTCTGAACAGCTTCCATGGCATCCGTATATTTGCCGGCAGCCAGATAAGCCCCTGCTATATAATTATAAATATTTGGAAACCTGGGATTCAAGCGAAGCACTTTATTATAGTATTCCATTGCCTTGTCATAATCCCTGTATGCGTCTCTGTAAAGATTGCCCAAACAGCAATAGGAATAATCATACGCCGGATTGATCTGAACTGCCGTCTCAAAACACTCACGGGCTTTGTCATAGTCTAATAATACATCTTTGTAAATGATACCCAGGTTGTTATATGCTCTATAATACCGCGGATCATAGCTGATAGCTTTTTGATATAACGCAATCGCATTGCTATAATCTTTGTTATCATCATAATCTACCGCGTCATTGTAAGCCAGCTTCGCCATGGCCGTATCATATGTCGTGGCGACAGGCGTTGTCCTGTTTCTCATAAACTGGTCAATGAGCTGCTTCATGCGGAAACGGATATTTTGTCTTTCTGCATCACTGTAAGCGTGCGCGTATTTATATTTCAAATCGTCCATTTCCCGGATTAAAAGTTCTCGTTCTCCTTCCTGCCGCCTGCTTTTCTGCAGAGACTCATAAGAAATATTCTTAAAATCACTGGTATCCACCATAGCCACCAGACGACAGTTGAACAGGGTTCCGTTTCCCTGGGACGTCTTTGTATATTGCGGCAGGCCCTGCACACGAAGCACGCCGGGCGCATAGCTGCGTATCTCCGATCTGGTCAGCCGGCCATAAGCCATATCTGTTGAACTGTCAACAAATACGGCAGCCTTATCGCTGGCATTTTGCAACGCTTCATAGCGCGCCCGTTCTTTAGCCAGCGCTTCATCTTCAATTTCGCTGAACATCAGGAAATAAGAGCCATACCCCTCGACCTGGCGTCGTTCCGCAAATACTGAAGCGGAAAGGACCACTGGCATCAACAGGATGATTCCCGCGGCCAACAGTACTTTTTTGAACGTGTTTACATAATTCATATTTCGTACCTCCTCAAAACGCCCGGGCCGCTCTTCCCGTTTCCAATCTGTCGCAACATTTTCAGCGCCGTGTCCCTGGCAACAACCTGCCCGATAGGTTCACCCTTTTCATTTACAATATCCAGAAATTCTTTCATGGCAGTCACCATAAAAAGTGCATTAAGTACAGGAAGTACATCCAAAAGTACATGCCCCCTAACACGCCCGGGCACTGGCTTTTGACATACCGGATGTACTTCATGTACTTTTTTTACTATTGAAATCATATAATAAAAAAGTGTGTATATATAACTATAACGTGCGGAAAAAAGTGCAGGAAGTACATTCAATTCACACAAACCGCATTAGCACTGGGTTCAGACCCATGTACTTTTTTCAGAAAAAGTGCATTTCCATTTCAAAAAGTGCATTTTCACTTTAAAAAGTGCATTAAATTCACTAAAGTTCACTTAAAGGAGAACAAAACAAGATTATACGACAGGCTTCCCGTGCTAATTCTTTTGCTGAAAACGTTTTGCAGCAAACCCATTTATGGCAGCTCTAAAAAATCAGCCTTTGGTTATTCTACATTTATAATAGAAACTCCTGCAAGAAAGGGAAATAATTAATCTTATTTTATACGCCTTTCTCTTACTGCTTCTTCAAGAAAGCTATTCGTTCATGACGCATGACGTTTGTCTTCGCAAAAACCATCGCACACAGCCGCAGCTTGTTTTGGTAAATGAAAACAGGCTGCAGCTTCCGTTTTTCACCACATATTATATACTCGTACAAACTTTTCCGGTTCCGCTCCCATATCCATGTAACGAAGCAAAATCTCTGCGCAGGCCCGGCTGTCACTATCCGCATGGTGATGGTTAAGGCAGATGCCATAGTAATCACACAGGTCATTCAGCCTGTGACTGATTCCCGGACAGAGCCTGCGGCCCATGACCACAGTACACAATCCCCTGACCTGCGGTTTCCACGCAATGCCGTAATCACGCAGACATTTGCGAATCACGCCCATATCAAAACTGGCGTTATGGGCAACCAGAATACCGCTGTTCATGACCGGCTCAATTACTTTCCACAGCTGCGGAAACGTAGGCGCATCCGCCACAAGCTCCGCACTTATGCCGGTCAGTTGCGTGTTGAACCAGTCAAACCGCTGCCCCGGGTTCACAAAATAAAAATACTCGTTTATGATTTTTGCATCTTCCACCACACTGATGCCGATAGCGCTTATGCGGTTATTGTACCGGTTAGGCGTTTCCACATCGAAAACAATATATCTGGTCATAGTGTAATCTTGAAATAAAATTATCAGGTTTCTCCCCTCGTAGCTGCCTTAATTTATTCCTGCTTTCGTTCAAAGCCGCAAATTGCGACTTTAAAGAAACCAAAATTTAAGTTCACTTTCAGTTTATAAGTCAGCATATTAAATACTCTCCAACTTTTCCAGCAACGCCTCTGCTGCATTTTTCATCAGCATAACGGCAAAACTTTTTTTGCCCGCATCCTTCAGCGATGCACCGATGTGGTACACCGTCTTTCCGTCCAAAATCAGGAAACGGTCATGGAATGCATTGGAATATTTTACGTCCAGTTGCGGGTACTGTGCGTTAAATACAACTATATCCTGCGCCGTCAGCTTTGTCTTTTGGAATGTATAAATGGTTACAGACACTCCGGACTGTTTCTTTGCTAATAAGTTCAGCGTGCTCACATCAACGTATCCGTCTATCAGGATAATATCCTGCTCTGCTTTTTGAATCAATTCTATAAGCAGGCTGAACGCATCATAAATCTGTCCGTCAAAAAAGAGTTTTTGGTTTGTTTCTTTGTGACTGCCAATATATTCAAAAATTTGATCAAAACGCTCATCAGTGTGCTTTTGATATTCCAGTTGCTTCAGTTCCACTTTGCTGATCCGGTCAAACAGCGCGGCGTTGTTGGCGATGAAGTGGCGCATTTCCCGGAACGCTCGCATGATGAAAATGCTTTGCTGCTCTGCCAATTCACCTCTGAGAACAGTAGCCAGCATATAAATTCCTTGCTCAGTAAATGCATAAGGAAGAGTTCGGCTCTTAACATTTGCGGTGACATTTTGGCACCGCAAAATTTCCATCTCGTCCCGTGTCAATTGAAACATAAAATCTTTAGGAAATCTTCTTATGTTCCGTTTTACTTGCCGGTTCAGGTTTTTAACTTCATAACCGTAAAGCTCCGCCAAATCACTGTCCAACATCACCTGTTTCCCCCGGATGGTGTAAATACGATTACGTATTTCCGCAGCGTCCGGGGTCATAATTTCAGATTCATTTTCCAAAACAACCACCTCTCTCTATTTTTATTGAACAACTGTTCGTGATTATTATAGCACATTCTTCGCCAAAAGAAAAGAGGAAATTATATCTAACAAACGACCCTCTTCCACACCCGTTTCACTCAAATTTTCTCATTTTAACAGAAATTCAGAATTCTAAATCCCCATATTAGGCCATATACGCCCATATTCCCGCATTACGCAAGGATATGGGCGTTATACGTCATTTTATTCCTTTATATAGCAATATACTCAATAATTCTTTTGAAATTAATTAAGAAATCGGATAAAAAATCCAAAATTCGGCGTTTTGAAAACTTCAAATTTTGCCATATACCCCTGTAAGGCCCGTATTTCCGTTTTGAGCTATTTTTGCCTTTACGCGGTATATTTTACCTGTTTTGGCCAAAACGCGCTCTACGGGCATTTTACGAGGTCGGTTTTTTGAGGGGGTATTTATACTTCATTGTTACGGTTCCGGAACTATTCCCCAAGTCATATTTCTGCCAGAATAATTCCAGTAGCGGATATCCTGTTCAATAAACAACCACTTTGTTGTTTTTAAAACATGATCTACTGGTAAGCCCGTCTTAAATCTAATTTTTTCGATTTCTCTATCATCAATGTCATGACATTCAAAAACCTGACGAAGAAGATGATAAAGCTTTTCATACATCTTTGGATTTTCTTCTTTCTTTTTCATCAGATCAGCATAAATATCCTCATGTTTTGGATAATTTCTTCTTCTTTTTCCAGAAATATTATAATTAGTATTTTCAACACAAACCAAAAAATCAAATCCATTATGTAAGTTCGCCGGTCTTTGCAAATACACTCTGTTTCCATCTTTAAGTGTCTCAACATAATAGGTAAAAGCTGAAGCAAGATTATCTCGTCCAGTTCCCGGTTGTTCTTCAGCAAATTTATTTACTACTCTCATTCTGACTTCATTACGCGTACCTTCATTTGAAAAGTTGCAAATGATTTCTTTTCGATTCATATTAATTGCTCCTCATTACTCAACTAAAAAATTACAATCCTTCAAACAATTCACTTAACGTTACTCCAAGACCATCTGCAATTTTCTTGATATTGATAATAGAAATATTGCGTTTCCCTGATTCAACTGATGCATAATACGTCCGATCCATTTCAATCTGTAATGCAAATTTTTCCTGACTTAATCCAGTTGCGCCTCTTAACTCCTTGATTCTTTGTCCAAATTTTTTAGTAATCATCAGTATCACCATCCTTGATCAAATTATGGTTTTACCCCGTATATAAGACAACGGCATATAAGCAACAATGGGATTGATTGCAACAAAAAAGCAGTCAGTGCTTTCATTCATTGCACTGACTGCCATTTTTACTCTTCACTTTTTAAATACAAACAAATACTCATGCGCTACAAGCAGAAAATTTCGTTGAACGCTCAAGTCTCTCCATTTTTCTGTATGCTTGCAATTGTGCTGTTGCTTTATTATTGTTTCCCGCAACCGGAAACCTGCATCCAGAAAAACTTGCATAACCTGAAAACTCAAATCAACGATAAATCCACTTCGCCGGAGATCCCCCATCAGGATAGCGCAATAATGATCCGGCTTCAATACGCGGTAACATTCTGCTGCCACTAACCTCATCTGCACCAAAAACTCCGGCACTTCCAGTAGTGACAAGTCATCTCGTAAACCGCAACTGTATTTCACCATATTGGCGTAGGGTGGATGCGTACAAATTAAATCTATCTTTTCATTCGGAATGAAATCCAATTTCCGAGCATCACCATGCTTCAGATAAACATTGTAATTGCTTTCCCAATGAAAACTGCATTTTTCCTTGCATCGTCGCAAAGCATCATCATTCACGTCCACGCCAATCACATTGCGGCGGAGCAGTTTTGCCTCCACCAATGTTGTCCCGCCTCCGGCAAACTGATCCAAAACCATTTCGCCTTCCTTAGAATAACGGAGAATTAAGTTTCGCGGTACATAAGGCGACCAGTTACCCCGGTACTTGCCATCATGTGTTGCCCAATCTCCTCTGTCGGGAAAATCCCACACGCTGGTGGTCTGCAATTTAAAATTTTGGGGTTCCCATGTAGAAATCGTTGTACATCACTCCATTCTTGAATATAAAATTTATAACACCAATTAAAACAATTGGGTGTTAACACAATATATCAATAGAATTTGAACATTATTCTTGTATAGTTATTCTTCAATAGGTGGTTTCTGCACATTCCCAGTTAACAACATCGCACAAAGCTTTAAAAATTTAGATTCTTGTAAATTGTCATCTATCTCAATAGTTCTATCAAGTTCTAAAAGATCCGTTAAAATATCAAAGCCACCATTGGCATACGCGGAAAAAATATCATATTTCTCATCGGTATACAATACTGCTTGCTCTTTTTTATGTGCATAAGCAATCAAATCTATAAAATCCCAGTCTTTCTCAGAAAAAAATTGCATTAAAACTCCATCAGATGCAGCTTTTTTAATAGGTGTATAAGCTTTATTCGCATAGCCGATTGCAGCCGATAATACTAAAATATCCCTATAACTTTCAAACAATTTGTTTCCAGACATAAGCTTTTGCATCATTTCTTGCTGATGTGCACTTCTTTTTATACGATACTTATTATTTACATATATTGTCACTTAAAAGCCCTCCATTTTACTAACACTTTTTCACAATGGATCTATCTTCATCTTTCACTTTCTTTAAAACATGGACAGTATTAACGCCATCCTTAATAAAATTTTCAACCGAACGATAGCTATCTTCCGCAACCATCAAAATAATTTGATGTGTAAAATCATTTAATGCAAGTGCACTTTTCTTTAAATTTTCTTCAAATATGTCACCAAAAGGTGCATCTATTAATAATGGATATTCTTTTGTAACTTGAATGGATTCATCTGCACGTTTCTGATTCGAATAGTCTAAAATAGCTTTTACAAATGCCAGGGTATTCATTTTGCTTTGACCAGTGGAGTTTGGTAGCTGACATTTTAAAATAGCTTGTTCTCTTATTTGTTCTTCGGTCAATCCTGCACTGACCATGTCTTGATAAATACCCTTTTTTTGAAGCTCTTTAATTTTTGCCTCCAGTTTTTTATGAAGATAAGAAATCATGCGATAATTATTGTTGTCATATTGTGTTATATATAAACCGCGTCCCATATCTGCGTCGTCACTTAACAACTCATATGATTTCCCCAAAATTTCATTAATTTGCTTCAATGCAGTTTTCTGGTTGGTAATTCTTATTAAGTTCAACGCTTTAATGCATTTATCGGTAAATGCTAATTTTTTATTCAATAAATCAATTTCGCTTCCATTGTCTTGATAATTATCTCGTTCTTCCTTTTCTTTTTCTAAAATTTTTTCTAAATCCGGTATTATCTTCTCAAGTTTTTGCTTTTTATCTGAGTAAATACCAATTTGCCTTTGGGCTTCATTATTTTTCTTTTCAATATCTTTTACAAGCTCAGAATCACTGTTGGCAATTCGTGTCGTTAAGGATGCAATTAGATCTTTTAAATCTGTAATACTTTTATCCAGTTCTGATAAAGTTTGTGATTCTCTAACGATCGTATTTCTGATACTTTCACAATATAACATTTTTTGTCGCACCATCTCGCCCAAAGTACTATTAATGTTGTCCGGCGGCAATGTTCTTTTTAATTTGTTTAAGCAATCAATCATTTCTTTCGTCCAGCAATTACCACAAATGCATGTTTTTCGTTTTAAAATATTGTTAACCGCAGGTACTGTTAATCCAGCAGGCACATCATATTTAGTTAATAAACTATTTACATCTTCAAACAGTTTTTGTGAGCATAAATAGTATCCATCTTTTAAATTGCCAGGAAAGCTGTTAAGAAAATCTAACCTCTTCTGTTCAACCTTTTTTAAATCTGCTTTTTTTATCTTTCTCTGTTGCTCTAACTCCTGAGTTGCCCTAATTCCAACTAACTGTTTTGATAATTGCTCAGCTTCACGTTGGTATGCTTCCAATTTATACTTTGCATCTTCTAATTCGTTTTTGTTATCTTCTAATTCTTTCTCATGTCTTTGAATATTAGCGATTAACTCACCAAGAGTAAATTTTCCTCTTTGTCTTGCCAAATTCTTTATTTTTTGAGCATATTTTCTTTGTAAACCGCTATAATTTTCTTTACAACGTTCTAAAAGTTCAATATTAGTTATATCACTGATAACACCTTTTATTGCCTCAATAGACTGTTCATTTTCAGAACTTAATTGTTTCATTCTTTCACCGTCAAACACTATTCCGTACAGAATCCGTTTCGGCACTATTCTATTGAGTTCCGCCTCTATTTTTTCATGATCAGTTTCTGGCGTCGTCAATTCAAAATTCGGTTTATATTTTCTTAAACTTTGTTTTTCTTCAACTTCGATAACATTATTATTTTTAGTATAATAAGCAGTCCTTTCAACAATACGAGTTACACCATTATTTTCTATTTCTAATGTTACTTTACATTCCGCTTCACTAATAATATCTGCCTCAAGACTCTTATAAAGAGATGCATTCAAGGCATAAGGTGTTGCTTCTTTATTATTCAAAGTTTTGAAATCAAATCCATATAATACCCACCAAAACGCAAACAACGATTCTGTTTTACCGGCTCCATTGTTACCCAAAATTAAATTAATATGTTTCTTTCGATTTTCATTAAAACTTAACTCTCCGTCAATAAAACAGCGATAATTATGAAATTTAATTTTTCTGAATCGCATTGCCAAACACCTCGTCTATAATTCCAACGAACTCTTCCTCAATGTTAATATCCTTTTTACCTGCATCCATACTATTTTCTTCTTCAATGTTAAAAGAGCGTTTGACGACACTCAAACTTTTTATAAATGCATTTGCTTCTTTTTGATTAAAATTCAGTTTTTTTAAAATCTCTTTTATTTCATTATTCGCCGCCATAATAAATATCCTCTTCTCTTTCTTCCATCTCCTCCGTTACGTCGGCACCAAATTCATTAACCATTTCCCTTATGAAAACATTAACACATTCCTTATTGTCAGCTAATCTGCCATATTCTATTACACGTCTTAACTCATTTCGGACAAGTGTAGAACAACCAGGTTCACCATTATCAACGCTATTGGGCGGAATTGCAACAAAATCAAAAATGTGTGCCATGACTTTTCCGCTTTCTTTGCACTTTCTTAATACACGTCCTCGTCGTTGTATTGTTTGCCTTTTTAATCCATCGCTAGACATAATATAAATTTTATCTAACTTTGGTACATCAACACCTTCATCAAAACATTTAATGGCAGCTAACACATCGAAATTTCCTTTTTCAAATTCATTTAAAACTAAAACCCGATTCGGTGTTTTGCTCGTAAACTGTGAAACTTTATAATTACCATTTACAGTTAAAATTTCAGTTGCCAAATCAATTATACTTAAATCTGTATCTGCATCTTTTCCATTACCGCAATATACAACAGAATTATTGAAATCATATTTACCGCTAGTTACCATGCTTATAAGTTTTTTAAGCTTATTCGTACTTTTCTTTATGATGCTACTGCGTTTCATCAATATATCTTTAATTTTGTCTTTATCAGGTTCCTTTTCTGCGCGGGCAATACTATACTGTCTTGACTTTTGTTTATACTCTCTAAATTCACTATCAGTTAAATGCACTGGTATCGGAATATATTCATAATGCGATAAAAAACCTGCACTTATTGCTTCCTCAATTGTGTACTTAAATGTATCAATTTTACCTAAAGTAAAGTAATTGATAATATCGTTTGTTGTTTTTTTATCATATCTTTCTGGTGTAGCACTAAGACCTAATCTATAATCAAAGTTTAACGGCAATTTTCTAATTTGTTTTGGGCTTAAATTATGCGCTTCGTCAACAATAATAAATTTACTACAAGATAAGCCTTTAACGCTATTATATGCACTATCACTAAAAAAAGTATTATAGATAGCAATAGCAACAGATGGTTTAGTTTTATCAAAAGTAGAAATAACGAAAAGACTAATATTTTGTGATGTGTCTATCGAATTTGCCAATCCGCCAAATAACAGCGGCGTTATATTAATTTCTTGAAAAGCTTTCAACCATTGATTTTGAAGGTCTATTTGTGGGACTAAGATAAGTGTTGGAATATTACCAATATCCAACTTAATTTGTTCATAAGCCTTAACTGCTGTAAAAGTTTTTCCTGTACCAGTAGCCATTTCAAAGAAATGACAATAACCGTTGTTTTTAAACTCTTTAATTGCGTTAAGTTGATATGGATATAGCTGTTTTAAATTCGTTTCTTCTTTATCACCATTTTCCATCCTTTTTATGGCAGTTTCAACATCCGGGCTTACCTTATATAACTGCAACAAATTTTTTTGAAGTGCCTCCGGAAAAGAAAAAACTTCTATGCCATCAATTCTATCATCCCATAAGTTTTGAAAATAATCATGTTGGGCATCAATCACTTTTCTCGAATCAGCCCAAGTAGACAACACCATTATACTTTCAAAATTTCTAATCAATCCACTAAACGTTTCATTAGGCGATCCCATAAAATATACTGCATCATTCTCATCAAAAAGGATACCAAACTTTTCATGATATATGCCGCCTTTAGGCATATAAGCAATTTTTATTTTTAGCCTATCACAAGCTATCAAATTGGTAATTAAATCTAATCTTAAAATATCTTTTTCATCTTCAATTTTTTCATGTAACAGTTTTTCAAGCTTTTCAATTATAGTGTTCTTTTGTATTTCTAACCCTCTGCGTATTACCATCACATCTTCAGAGCTCATTTGAACAGATGTAATAATTTTAATAGTACCATTATTCCTTACAAAAGATGTAATGCCTTCCGCTAAAGCAGCTATTGAAGATAACGAAAAATAGCCTGTTCCTCTTTCATAATATGTTGCGTCTTTCAAGACTTTTTTTAAAAAGTCATCAACAATATTGTCCAACTGGCTTCTATATATTTTCTTAAACTTATTGTCTCTTAAAGCCATAATAACCAACTTTCAAATCAGCAATTATTATAACGTTATACCATCAAGAACACCATCTTTATCATTTATGATAATATCTTCTCCAGTCATTTTAAAATCTATGTCTATTTTGGATTTATATAAAGCCAAAAAATTTTCTGCTTCAATTTTATTAATTGAAATCCCTTTTCCCATTAGTGTTTTGTCTGCATTCCAAGGTCTTATATCAAAAACAGGCATACCATTTCCCCATTGAACAATATTAACTTCTAAATCCATTCCATTATATGACTTTGCAACTTTCCCTATTTCCATACACAAGGTGCAAGATGATTTATTGGTATTTGGACCTACTGTACGGGCTGCATTGAATGGTCCGTTTAGTTTATCCAAATTATCTCTAATAAACTCCGCACATTTTTTTAACTCTTCTTTGTCCTTTATAGTTATCCCCTTACCAACCTGCTTGTTATTATCCTTCCATTTTCGAATATCATATTTAGGTTTATTTTTTCCCCATTGAATAAAATTCAATTCTTTACACCAATTATCTACGCTATCCGGAGTTAATACTCCTATTTTGTCTATTATAGTGAATTCAATCATTATAAATACTCCTCTCCCTTTTAAAAAAGCCGCTTGCTTTCATCATTGTTAATAGCACATTTTACACTTATTTCTTCAATGTTAAATCCTTCCTATAGTTTATATTACCGCTTAAAACAATTGGGTGCTAACATTCAAAATTCTCTTTTTGCTGATTTCCAGATATTCGGCATTGTTATCAATGCCAACAAAATTACGTTTCAGCATTTTTGCCGCTACGCCGGTAGTACCAGAACCGCAAAAAGGATCTAAAACTAAATCTCCCTCTTTGGTAGATGCTTCAATGATCCGCTGCAATAAATATAATGGCTTTTGCGTCGGATGCTTGCCAAACTTTTTTTCCGCAAAAGGTGTTAACGCACCAACCCAGACATCTTTCATCTGTTTACCGCCATTCAGTTCTTTCATCAATTCATAATTGAAAAGATGATGCGCTTTCTTTTCATTTTTCTGTGCCCATAGAACCGTTTCAGTAGAATGGGTAAAGCATCGGCAAGCTAAATTCGGCGGCGGATTGGTTTTCTGCCACGTGATATTATTGATTATTTTATATCCTTCCTGTTCCAGCGCGACGCCAATAGAATAAATGTTATGCAACGTTCCGGAAATCCAAATAGTTCCATTTGGTTTCAAGATTCGCTTACATAACTTTATCCAGCGCCGGTTAAACTTCTGCTTGTCTTCTACACCGGTTACAGCATTTTCATTAATTTTATCCCAGTTTCCTTTATTTACGGAAACCATGCGACCACCCTGGCAGGTGAAGCCATCATTGCTTAAAAAATATGGTGGATCCGCAAAGATCATATCAATGGATTCTGTTTTTATTTTTTTCAAATTCTCAAAGCAGTCACCCAAAATCAACAATGATTCTTCTGTTTTAAAAAAAGATTCCGCTTTTTTCGTAAAAATGTTTTCCATGCAGGCCTCAAACAAAGAGTTTTTTCATAATATCCATTTCCATATCCTGGATATTATAAATGGTTTCCAGCACATCAAAAGTTTCCCGCAAATTATTCCGGGCAGAATTCCACCCCTTACCATCCGTAAACCAAACAAACGTAACGCCGGGAATCGTTGCAACTTCCTGCGCAATCTGTTTGTAACTGCGTGCCGTTTCATTCAGTTTAGAACCGCCACTGCCATAAAAATTCGTTTCAATCACATAAATTTGATTTTTGGTTTTCACCACATAATCAAATCGTTTTTCCATACGACCTTCATTAGAGATTGCAGAAAGATCTATACTCCATTTTTCTGTTATCTCATGGATGTACATTTCTTTAAAATAATTTTTGTTTTTTATGAAACCAGCTTTTTGGATAAACTTTTCAACAACATTTTCCATTAAGTGTCCGCCGCGATTCTTTCTTCCGTTAGAATCCAATCCAGTTTCCACGCCGGTAACGTAATCAACCAAATTACCAAGGATATGATTCTCCAACAAATCAAACAAACCGGTCTTACGCATAAACATTTTATATTCGTCTAAGCTGTAATTCATTTTTTTGAATGAAAAAACATAAGAACCGTCTTCATCCATAGCTGCGATCTCATTAGCGCGAACCGCTAATAAAACCGGAATGCACTTTAACGTTTCAGGATAGCGTGTTAAAAGTTTTTCAAAATCTTTCTCTATAGAATGCGAACCAATCAAAGAATTTAAAATATTGAGTTCAACTTTTATTTCATTTACGTTGCAGTGGACTTTTTCAAAATCAATATAATAACCGTAGTCCGCAATACTGTTACGAAATGTGGAAAGCCATTCAGTAAAATTCCGTTTCATTACAAAATCCTCATTTTATTCATAATCGTTTCGTATGATTACTTCTTTGCCGGTTCGTTTGTTCACATCACTGTTAATCAGGCGCTTTACATCCACTTCTTCAATGATGAATCCTTCATACAACTCTTTCACCAAGGGCACATCATGATTTGAGAGCATAACTTTCACGCCCTTTTCCGCCAGTTTACGGAACAAAACAGCAAGGCGTTCATGATCTTTCATCGTAAAACCGTCTGCTGTATAATCCGTAAAATTCGCAGTTGTTGAAATTGGAACATACGGACTGTCAAAGTACACAAAATCGCCGGGACGAACTCTGGAACAAATTTTTTCAAAATCCATGCAGTTAATGTTTACTTTATTCTTACGCAGGTACTCTCCAATGTGCCGCAAATTATCTTCATCAAAAGAGTGCCCTGTCTTCTTATTATTGTAAGGCACATTGAACAAGCCTTTCCGGTTTACCCGATACAATCCATTAAAGCAATGCTTGTTCATCCAAATCATGAGCCCGGCGCACTCTTCGTCCAGTTCGCCAGCACTGATTTTTTTATTGTACTGTTCACGAATTGCGTAATAACGATCTTTATCACATTCAATGGAGTCCAACTCACGAATTACCGACATTACACCTTCAATGTTTTTTTGTAACTGATTAAATACATTAATCAGTTGCTCATTGCTGTCATTAATCGTTGCCTTTTTCGGTGCCAACGCTAACAGCAACGCACCGCCTCCAACAAATGGCTCATAATACCGGTTGAACTGTTTTGGCACTCTTGCCAAAAGTTTATCCACTAATTGCCCTTTTCCGCCGGCCCACTTAACAAACGGCGTCATTTGAAATGTCGTTGCCATGTTGCTACCCCATTATCGTTTGTTTTGTTTTCATGAGATCGGTTTTTGAATGTATCTGATCTATTTTAGATCACAACTTGGAAATGATCAAATAAAAATAAAAAACTTCGACAGCTTTAAGGCCATCGAAGTCTATGTTAATTGCCTATTATCTTAAATGTTGTTAAATTATATGAGTATTAAAGAAAGATTAATTTCATTTGTAGAAACTCGCATCTTACCAACAAATAAATGCATTAACAGCACTGCAGATTCCTTTACTTTTCCATAAACCATTTATCTTCATTAATGAACAGCACCGCAACTTCTTAATTACCCTTACTACAATTTAATCTTGCCTTAGTAAAAAATCTTTCGTTTATTTCAAATTGTTTCTTTATATGCTTATAGTATTCTCTTTTTATTTTACTATTAGTCAGGTTTTTAAGTATTTCTTTTGCCTCTTCATCATTTCTAAAAAGAAAGGGCATAGAAATATAATTGGTTTTTGATAACTCTATAATTATTGGTACAGAAGTATCCAAATCTACAAGAAGCCTTAACAGAGAAGAAAAATTTGTATTTTTTATTCCTTTTTGAGCTGCTAATTTTCTAAAAAACAAATCGTCACATACGTATTTAGCGTCTAACTTAGAAGAAAGTATAAACGCATCCATTTGAACAACATTTGTTTTCATATCAGCAACCATTATTTCGGCTTTTAAGCAGCCATCAATAATCTCATAATTTATACGTTCTTCTTCTTTTACACAAACAACTTTAAACTTTTTACATTCATCAATTATTTTTTCTAATTTTTCCGGAACACTTTCATCATAATTTAAAATAGCTATATTATTATTATCCAAAGCAATTAAACCCGGAGAAACGTCTTGTTTTTTCCTTTCCTCATCCAAAAGATTTTGGAAAAAACTAATGTAACTTTCTGGGCATGCTATTCTATCAAGAATTGGATCAAGAATATACAACCATTCTTTCATTGCTAGTAAAATTAGTGTAGATAATGAGATTACATAAGTATCTTCAAGGCTATCCTCATATGTTTCGTTCCCAGCATAGTAAGCTAAATCTTTCGAATATAACAAATGGATTACTGCATCAATATACCTGTCATATTCACCATCTATTAACCAATCAATAGGAATTCCTATTGAATTATTTTTAAAACTATATAAATCTAATAAATAATCATTTCTTTCTTTGGATTCTAATAAAACTTTTTTTATTTGCTCCACCATATCTTCCATGCTGTTGCCGGTTATTGGCCATATATATTTATTAAATTGTTCTGGATGTTCATTAATTTTTCTCATTACAAAACGAAAAGCAAAAACATTTCTGTCTACAATTTCACAAACCTTATATCGTTCTTCTTTAATCTTTAATACTTGTTCTATACTACTTGAAACCAGTTTAGAATACAATGAATTTTTCCGATTAATATGGTTTACATCCATACTTCTATTATTTTCTATATTTAAATCAGCTTCGCTGTCTAAACATATTAATAATTTTTCTTTATTCTCACTATCTTCCAATGTTAATACTGTATTTCCCGATGCGTGTTTAAGATTTAAATCGGTATTTTTATGCTCATTAATTTGAAGATAATAACGAAAAATCTCGCCATAAATTTCATAATCATCTTTGCCGTTCAAATAATATAGTGCTTTGTATGCATAATAATCAGCTTCACCCATTCTACCAAGAGCTTTCAACACAAAAGCTGCTCTCATAAAGTGCCCTGGAACATTCGAATCATAAATTGCTTTGAGATATGGTGTATAATAATCAGCATCTATGATTTTTTGTTGTAAAGAAAGCGCGACTATATTCGCTGCAACATTGGGATCAGGTTCGATTTCAAACAGTTCTTTAGAATATTTTAGCATGCTAAAATATTTTTGAGCTTTTTCTAAACATTTTATTTTTATTGCAAGAAATTCAACCTTCGCAACATTTTCTTTTATAAATCTATCAGCTATTTTTTCAATAAGCTTTACCTCTGGTTGAACACTTAAACTTCGATTCTTAGTTATTCCTTTCAATGTATCATCAAAATAATAAAAAATTTCATAATCAGTTTCATGACTAAAAATCGACAAAGAAGTAACTTCGTCCAGCACATTTGCTAAGAGATTCATCTTTTTGAAATTTAAAAACATGTATATAAAACCTGTGAGAATGTTATTGTCAATACCTTTAAATGATATGCCTGAATAGAGCATCTCATTAATAGTTTTTACAATAATATCTTCAAAAATCTTTTTATCAAACACATAAAATGCAACATAAAACAAATCTTCAAAAGTTTTATTTGCGGTCTTCAATACATCTTGAAGTTTCTCACAATATGCCTTATCACCTTTATAGTAAAGAGCCAACAAAAAAATACCTTTATGTTGTAATGTAATTTCACTTTCTTTCAACTCATCGAATTTAGAAATAATATTATCATAGTCCTTTATTCGAATATAACATAAGAATAATCTAATTGAGATATTGGGATCATCATTCCATTCGCAAGTTAAATAACAACTAATTGCTTGTTCGATTTCTTCTCTTATTTCTAAACAACAGCCATAATAAAATTTTATTAAATCTAATTTTTTAATTTCTTGAGAAAAGCCTTGATATAGTTCTTTTACGTTATCTAAATAACAAATTTTTATTCGACCTAAATTAAAACGAACTAAAAGTTTAAGATATGATACTAATTCCTCATTTGCCTTAGCTAAATCAGGATATTTATTTTCAACTTCATCTAAACCTTGCTTAGCTTGTACAAGTTCTTTTTCATTTCTTTCATCAATAAAACAAACATTTACCTTTTGGATTTTTACAATATTAAAAAAGAAATCAAATTTATCTTCCCTTGAAACATTTTTTAAATCTTCGAATATCTTAAACGATTCATCAAATTTGCCAATATTAAACATGGACAAGCCACAATGATATTTTAGTTGATTATAAACTGTTTCAACTAAAGAAATTCTATCTTTATTTATGGTGAATTCATTATAAATATCAATAATTTTATTATAATAACCAACGCTAAAAAGCTTATCTATAACAAGAATTTGACTTTCTGATAAATGCTTAAAAAAGTCATTTAGTTCAATCTCAAACGGCTTATCCCAAAAATCTTTTAACCATAAAGCTTCATCTTTATAAATTCCAGATAAAATATCTAAAGCAACTTGACAATTATCTATCTCATCATCATGCAAAGCTTGACAGAATCTTAAGAAGTATATTTTTTCTTTTTCATTGTCATCCAATTTTACTAAACCATAACTAAAGGCAACATCTAATTCCTGCTTAAGCTTTTTCATTCTTAAGTTTAACAATAAGTCAGTATAGTTATCTATATTAGTAGCAACCATTCGATGTACCAACTTGTTTCCACTGACTTCTGTTAATAAACTTCCTTTATCAATCCCATTATAATTTACATCACCAGAAATTTGGACAATCGTTGAGTGTTCAATTTTTTCTGCTTTAATATTTTGTTTTCTTCCAAAGATGAATTCCTTTACTATACCAAACATTCTCTTCTCCAAAATACTATCAACTACTCATCAGATTTGGACAAATTAATATTAACATTTCCACCAGTTTGAAAAATATTATTATCATTCATTTCTTTACTTTTAATAATTTGTTTTTGCATCTTTTTAATTTCTCTTTGATTCGACTTTGATATTAAAAATGAAATAATACTCAAAATCGAAGCCACAATACTTAGAATTTCCGTTATATCCATGTGAATCCCTCCCAAAATCTATTAATCTTACTTTTTTCTTAACCTTCCTTGTAGATTATATCACTTTTTGCTTTAATTAAGAGTAAACAATACATGATATTTTAGTGAACTTTTATTCGCATTAATGTCAAACTGTTTTTAAATAAAAAGTGATTTCATTATTCCTTCCCTTGCCTCCGCCGCCAAAACGCGCTACAATTATCTTGCGGAAGAAGTTGCCTCGAGTCGGAAAGCAGAGGTATCCTATAAATATTGAGGTAGGTAATAATGGAAAATCTTGACAGGCTTGTAATGGAGTTATGCAAATACCCAAATGAAACTTCATGGATTGAATTCAAGCATAATAATTATGATCCGGATATGATTGGGCGTGATATCAGTGCTCTTGCTAATAGTGCTGCCCTTGCTGAGAAAAACTGTTCTTATATGTTATGGGGCATTGATGATGTAACTCATGACATTATTGGGACAGACTACTCTCTTCAAACATTAAAAAAGGGGTCTGAAGAACTTGAAAATTGGCTTCGCAGGCTCCTTTCCCCAAATGCTGATTTCGAATTTCACACTGTGCAAATGAACGATGTTTCTGTTGGTGTTCTCATAATATATAAGGCGTCCAACCAAACCGTAATGTTTGAGAAAATCGACTACATTAGAATCGGAAGTTATACTAAAAAATTACATGATTTTCCTACAATACAAGCTCAGCTTTGGGATAAAATTCGAAATTCACGTTTTGAAGAACGTTACGCCAAAACAGATTTACTTCTTACAGAGGCTTTGAATCTGCTTAACTATCAAGCATACTTTGATTTAAAAAAAATTCCTATTCCCTCTGATAATAATGGCATCGCCCACTACATGGAACAAGAAGAAATTATCGTAAAACGAGACAACGGATTATACGCAGTTACAAATCTGGGAGCTATTTTATTTGCAAAGCAGCTAAAGCTTTTTCCACGTATTGAAAGAAAATCAATTAGGATTGTTCAATATGAAGCTAAAAATCGTTTTTCTTTATTAAGGGAGGAAATGAGCAGCATCGGTTATGCTGCTGACTTTAATAATTTAATTAAATATATCAACGCTTTGATTCCAACCAAAGAAGTTATTATTAATGGGCTTCGCGAAAAACAAACTGCATATCCTGCTATTGCTATCCGCGAGGCTGTTGCTAATGCTTTGGTTCATCAAGATTTTTCTGTTTCCGGAGCCGGACCGACCATTGAAATATTCCCAGATCGAATGGAAATTACTAATCCAGGTATTCCGTTAGTTGATATACAAAGAATTATTGACAACCCGCCTAAATCCAGAAACGAAAAGTTGGCTTCACTTATGCGGCAGTTAAATATTTGCGAAGAACTTGGTACAGGATGGGACAAAATCATTATCGCTTGTGAACTTATGCAACTCCCTGCGCCTAAAATAGAGCTTTTCGAAGGAAGCACAAGAGTAACTATTTTTGCTGAGAAATTGTTTTCTAATCTCTCTATGGATGAAAAATTATGGTCCTGTTACCTGCACGCCTGTATCATGCAGGTACAGGGAGAATATCTCACCAATAAATCTCTTAGGAATCGCTTTGGATTAAAAGAAAGTGCATCCGCAAGCATATCTCGTTTAATTAAAGAGGCCGTAGAAAAGAACTTCATTAAACCTTTGGATTCCGGCACCGCTCCACGATACATGAAATATATTCCATATTGGGCATAAATTTAACTTGCCAGCAACTTGCCGGTAACTTGCTGGCAACTTGCTAAATTACTTCTTAAACACAACATTTACATCGCACAAGACCCTTTAAACACAACATTTTGTTAAATTTTAACTTGCTGGTAACTTGCTGGTAACTTGCTTTTCCCGTCCTGTCTTTGCGGATCCGGTATTATCAGAGCCTCATCAGTACGGATATGCTGCTGAAAGGTATGCAGTACTGGCAGTTGCGCAAATCCTATGTAATTTTCATCTGCACCTTCGACCCGTTTCGGCAGGGCTTGCCCATGTATCGGTTCAGCTACCGGTGCAGGGAAAATCTTTCTTTGGAAATGGGCGATCTAACGGGAAATATTTTTCTGAATGCAACGGCAGCAGATAAAGCGACAGATAAAGAATTAGCCGCTTTCCTGTCGTATGTCAACGGAAAAGCGGCAGAGAGTTCTTTCACAAAGAATCTGGACAACGAGGTGAAACGGATTCGGGATAGTGAGGATTGGAGGTTTCACGCTATGTATTACGAAGCAGAGACGCAGTTTCATGAATGGCTTGGGGAAAGGCGAGGAGAAAAAAGCGCAAAGTTCAGCATTGCCAGAAATATGTTAGCGGAAAAAATTCCTGTTGAGCAAATCATGAAGCTCACAGGTCTTACCGCTGAAGAAGTTTCAGCGGCAGTAAAGGAAACGGATTCTGTAGTGGCAGAAGAATAAGCTTCAACGTTAAGTGAAAATCTGTATGATACAGAGCTTTGTGTATCAAAATGTCATTTTGAGTGTAGTTTTTCGTTTATAAAAAATTGATAGACTCGCAACACTTCCGCAGCATCTGCCTGAAACAGGGCAGATGCTTTTTATAAGGACCGAGGTATCGTGGATAAACAGATAGAGTCCCGTTCGACAATCTGTCCGGGGAAACTCTAAGCCTCCGCTCTCATACAGTTTGCATTACCTGTAGTGCAGTCATTGCTGTCAGGTGCTTCCAATAAGGTTCTACCTTTATAATAATAAGAGTTAGTGGAACCAAAGCCCAGTATTCATGCACGTTTGCGCTTCGAGGTTGGTCGTTTTAACGACCAGGGCAAAGAAAAAACAGCGCAAGCCGTTTTCATTTTCTGCGGCTGTTTTATTATAATGGGAATCGGAATTTACTTAATGGATTTCATCCCAAACCAGCAATGGTTCGTCCAAAGTTTCGGAGCAGAATTTGCCTTCCTTGCATTCGAAATGATTGAAGGCCTTCTGCACTTTGCCAAAACCCAGATAAAGAAGAGGCAGGTTGCAGCATACCATCATGATGTTGGCAAAGTCACTGAGATTCCAAAGGGCGCTGAGGTCGAAACCGACAATATTCGTAATCATGCCAAAGGCCAATACTGCCAGATTTACCAGCCTGACTGCCACGATGAAGACTGTATTGTTTGAAATCTGTTTGGCGCATATTTCTGAAAAGGACAGGAAGCCCAGCAGGCAGGTAAAGGCAAATATACCAAAGCAGATACTGATGACCAATGTGGCAAGTCCATAGCCAGCTTCGCTTCCCAGCATTTGTGCGCAGGAAGCCAGGAATTTTTCCAGACGTCCCATTTTAAACCAGGCAGCTGAACCATCCTTCATCCAGGCCTGTCCCATGATGAGGACGAAACCGGTCAGGGTACAGATAACTATGGTATCAAGGAATACGCCAATAGCCTGTATAATGCCCTGGTCGCACGGATGCTTGGCGTAGGATACAGCGGCAGGCATTGAAAGCGTGCCCTGCCCAGCCTCATTGCTCATCAGGCCGCGCTTGATTCCCTGGGAAAGAGCTATACCCAGCGCGCCGCCGAAGACCGGTTCCGGGCGGAAGGCCTCCGTGACCACCACATAGAAGAACCATGGCAAAAGCTCAAGTTTCATGGCAACCATTACCAGAACAGCAACTACATAAACCACTGCCATGATTGGCACCAGCACATCGGTTATGTTGGTTATGCGCCGGAGCCCGCCAAAGATTGAAAAGGCTGTCAGCGCCATCAGCAGCAGGAAGAATCCCCAGATCAAAGAACTGCCTGCGGCAATTTCTGTCCCAGCCAGATTTTGTGTGACTGCCACCATGGCGGAGATGGTGTTGAAGCCCTGGGCCGGGATGCAGAGCAAGGCGTAGATGATATAAAGGAAGCTCAAGACGCCGCCTATGATGGCTGCTCCTCCCAGAAACCTCCTGCCATAGCAGGGGAGGCCGCCAACATATTCGTCTCCCTGCTTTTCTTTATATATTTGGGATAGTGTCGATTCTACAAATGCTGTCGCCATGCCGAAAAAAGCAGACACCCACATCCAGAACAGGGCGCCGGGGCCGCCCGTGGAAACTGCTCCTGTCACGCCCAAAATATTTCCCGGTCCAACCCTCATAGCCGTGGATAGCAGGAACGAGGCCAGCGGGCTGATCCCCTGTTTCTCCTTATGGCTGTTTATGAGAACATTGAGTCCGTACCTGAAATACTTGATTTGGACAAAGCGAAGGTTACAGGTGAAGTAGATACCTGTTCCCACCAGCAGGATAATCACCAGCGGCAGTTCGCCTATGACTGGAAGACTGGCATACCACGCAATGTTGGTAGGAAATCCCCACACCAGGTCTGCCAGATCCTGAAATATTGAACATATGCTGCTTATCAATTCATACATACGCAAATCCCCTTCCTGTACCCTGGATTAGATATCGGCAAGTCCTCTGCCAATCCTGAATTTGTTTTACCGGTTTAATTATAACAAAACAGCCATGGGATTACCATGACTGTTATAACAACAAATCGAAATTTATTTAAGGAACCACTGATTAATTCGTCCGCGCGATTGTCGGTGCGTTTTGTGAATGGCTTCGTCACTGTCTCTGGACGCAGCTATTTTCATTATGTATATTTTTAATCTTTCTCCTACATTTACGCGTTAACGGCGGCCAACTTATCTCTCACAGCTTCTTCGATAAAACTGTTCAAACTCTGCTGTTGGGAAATGGCATAAATGGCGGCACGTTTATGAAGCTCGCCTCCAAGCCGGACATTCAGGCTTCCCTTATAAGCAGTTTCCGGTTCGTGGCCTTCTTCTTTGCAAAGAGCAAGATAATCGTCAACAGCGCCATGAAAATCGGCAATCAGTTCAGATGCGTTGGTGCCTTCATAGGAAATCAGGGAGCGGATGCCCTGCACTTTTCCAAAAAACACACCGTCGCTTTCGGAAAATTCTATGCTGCCGACATAACCTTTGTATTCCATCGTGTTTTTCATAACAAACCCTCCTGTTCCAACTGCTCAATAAGTTGTTTTATCTGATATTCTAAAAGTTCTTTGCGCGGGTGCGGTTTATGAAGCAAAATTTTTGTTTTGTAGACTCGCAACACTTCCGCAGCATCTGCCTGAAACAGGGCAGATGCTTTTTTATTCACCAGCCCCGGTACAAAATCTCCGAGGGAAGCAGGAACAGATACGGAGCCGTCACCACAGCCAGCCACAACGCAGAGGTTTTGCTCTGTCCTTCCGGCAGACCGGCACGTTTCAGGATGTAACGATCAAACCGGTAAATACAATACGCCGCCAGCAGGATCGCGACAACCACAATCAAAAACGCCGTCGCATTTTCAAAGGGGTTAAGGCCAAGGCCGTGACTGATCGCCTGCAGCGAATCCGGTTTATGGGAGCTTGTAATCATAAACGCAGCGAACAAAAACAGGCTGCCGATAAAATCGGCGGCAAAGCCTGCGGCGCAGATTTTCCAGGCATATGTATTGCAAAACGCTTTCCGCGGGACACTGCCCGGAAAGTTTTTGCTCCGCTCCACATCGGCCGGCAAACTTTTATACAGCACAAGATAATCAATGATAAAGTTCAACGGAATCAGCAACAGCCAAAGGGGCGAAGGAATCCATACCAGCATCCAGATTGGGAAAAGTATGTTGTATAATGTGACGCTCTGTCTTTTTCGCATGTGACTTCCCCTTGACTAAAAATGAATTCGCCAACTTCCACGAATATTATAGCCGCTTTCCCGTCGTACGGCAACGGAAAAGCGGCTGTAAAAGTATCAGATACGTAGCAGCAGAAGAGTAAACGCTGTCAACAAGTGTAACTTTATAATATTTTTATTTATCTATTATTCCAGACCTTTCAGCAAAACCTTCAGGAACATAACATACTGCGAAACAAAATCCCGGGATCCCCATACCGGGTCCTGGAAAACTTCTATATGCATCCTGTTTTTATATTCAAGACTTGCGGGATACAACGTTAGTGCATAACCGGACACACAATCCACAAAAAGGTAGGCCTGCTCCGGGGTAAACTTCGGAAACAGTTTCTGTGCCAGCGTGATAAGTTCATGGGAGGCCTGGCGCATCTCCACGCGGAACCGCCGGTGCATTTCAGAGGAAGCGTCCTTCAGGATCACCGTGTTCACAATGCTGAACAGGGCCATCATCCGCTGGTGCCGAAGCATCATCGCCGCCCAGTCAAGGCAAAACGCGTCACGGTCTGTCACCGCTCCAGAAAAGGTCTTCCCGGCGTCTTCTACCATATTCCAAATATCCTGTAACAGAAGGGTGAGGAAGATATCTTCCTTGCAATGAAAGTAATTGTACAGGTTCAGGCGGGAAAAACTTAACTTCCTGCCGATTTGCGAGAAGGTCACTTTATCATAGCCCACTTCCGCGTAAAGCGAAGCCGCAGCATCTACAATCTGCTGTATCCTGATTTTTTTCTGTTCTTCTCCCCGCGCCCTGATAAAGTTCATTCCGTTGCCTTCCTTCAATTCTTTTTTATATTATTATATCATATCTGTTTTTTTGCTGCATTGGTTATACAGCGTTCCGTGTCTCTCCTCATGCATTCGATTTGCCGAAGTAAGTTTTCTTCATCTGGAGATAGGAGGCCGTCTGCATGTATTCCCGCAGGCCTTCGTTCAGCCGGTCCGCCAGTTCCTTATTGCCTTTGGCGACGGCAATACCGATTCCCTTATCTTTGTCGCCCGGCAATTCAGCCATCACGGTCAGCTTGCCGTTGTAAATATTGGTGATAAAGAAACCGGCGGTGTGATTATCCACGATGGCGAAGTCGGCTTTTTTATCCATGACCAGCTTTAACGCTTCTTCCGCATTACTGCATGTAATCACATTCCGGGAGTATTGTTTGGCCTGGTTCGCGTGGACGCTGCCAACTTCTGCCGCAATGCGTTTATCTTTCAAGGCGTCCAAACTGGTGGCTTTCGTATCAACGGAGCCAATCACAACGTTGGAGCTGATCAGGTAGGGTTCTGTGAAATCAACCATCTTCCTGCGCTCGTCCGTAATCGTCATGCAGGAAATCACCGCATCCACCTGCCCGTCCTGTAGGGAAGGCAACAGGTTGTTGAATTCCAGATCTACGAATTCCACCTTGGTGTAACCCATTTTTCGGGCCACACCCTGAATGAGCTCCACGTCAAAGCCGAGAAAAGTTTTGTTCACTTCCTGATAATACCCAAAGGGCGGATAGTCCGCGTCGGTACCCACGCGCAGCACTTTTTCCGCCGCCTGCTTCTGTACAGGCGCCTCTGCGTTTTTCGTTCCGCCGCCACAACCCGCAAGGATCAATAAACAAATAACGGTTAATACCAAGCACATAATCTTTCTCATGATTTTTTACCTCCTTACCCTGATTTCAATCTGTACGTAACACCTTTTAAACGGTCACAAATCCTTTACTTGCGTAACCGGTACTGTAGTGATAAAAGTTTTGTAAATAACACGTTGTTATTTATCTTGAGTGAATGATATCACATTGTCATTTAAATTACAACCTGTAATTTGTGAACTTTTTGTGACAGATTTTGAAATTTGGAAAGAGGTCATTGCATAAGAATGAGAAAAAAACAGCTGCGGAATAATCCGCAGCTGTTGTGTTACTTGTATTATGTGCAGGAATTTTTTCTGCTGTTTTGCACCGCAGTCAGCGCAAATCTTTCACAGATTTTGTTCCCCATCATTTTGTTTCAAACTTTCTGTTACAAACTTCTTACCAGAGACCGACCATCTTCCACCACATCGGGCCAATGCCCAAGAAGCAGATCAGGAACAGGATAGAGCAGACGAAACCAACTTTCCACCATTCCGGCTGGGTAATATAACCGGAGCCGAAGTAAATGGGAGCCGGGCCGGTTGCGTAATGGGTTAAGCAGCCCATGATACCGGTTTCAACGCCCAGGGCGATAGCGGAAAGCATCGGGGGAGCGCCTGCGGCCACTGCCACGGCCAGGAACGCAGCATATACTGCGCTGACGTGTGCGGACAGGGACGCGAATGCGTAATGCACATACATGTTAATGAGACACAGAATGAGCAGGGTGGTCATGGGGTCGATCCCCTTCAGGCTTCCGGAGATGCCCGTTGCAATCCATTTTACGAAGCCCAGTTTTGCCAGGCCGGTGGCCAGACTCATCAGACCGCCCATCCATACCAGCGTATCCCACGCGCCTTTTTCGGTGATGATATCATTCCATT
>JAEEGJ010004948.1_pt1 | contig 43312 bp, 27 predicted proteins | sample 8958761 | NCBI WGS metagenome assembly JAEEGJ01 (sample SAMN16246546, study PRJNA631951) | gut metagenome | biome: gut microbiome; feature: rumen; material: RS-attached | host: Bos | place: Iran: Karaj | collected 2018-10
CAAGCAGTTCTGCCTGTCTTGCAGGGCAAAACTTGGCCTTCCGTTATCCTAAATTCGCGTGCAAAGGTACAACAATTAATTGAAAGATGAAAGACGAAAGATGAAAAAATGAAACTTCACACGCGAAAAACGTAAACATCACACTAGTTAAACCCAAACGTAACACTATACAAATGCAAACGTAACACTATACGATTGCAATCGTCACACTAGTCATTCGCAAACTTCAAACTAGTCATTCGCAAACTTCAAACGTGAAAAACGCAAACTTCACACTAGTTAATTGCGAACTTCACTGGGGACGTTTGACAAGTTCGCCAGAAGTATGCTACGATTTCACCTGTTCTTGTTAATATTTCACCTTTTTTCTTGCTTTTCAGAAGAATTTTGCATAACTTTGCAAAGCAATTTATACAAATTAAACATCTTTATGAAAGAACGACTGACAAAACTGATTACGGCTTACAACTGGCGGCTTGCAGCTTGCAGTTTGCTGCTTTCGTGCCTGCCTGCCCTGCAAAGCTCGGCACAAACTCCCACAACTGGAGAAGCGGCCAAGACGGAAGCCTCGAAAGCCGACCCGCAGAAACCGAAGAAAAAGATTAGCGGACAACTCCTCGACGAACAAGGCGAACCCCTCATCGGAGCCAGCGTCGCCGTCAAAGGAACCGACGAAAGAGCCATCACGGACATCGACGGAAACTACTCCATCATGACCGCCGAAGACAATCCTACACTCGTCTTCTCCTACATGGGATTCCAGACGAAGGAAGTTGCTCTGAGTCATAATTCAATGGTCGATGGCGGGTGGTCAATGGTCAATGTGGAAATGTCGGAAGACTCGGCACAACTCGAAGAGGTGATTGTAACGGCGCTCGGCATCAAACGCGAGAAGAAGATGCTCGGCTATGCAGTCCAGGACCTCAAAAGCGAGCAGCTGAACCTGACGGGAGACCCTTCCGTCACCTCAGCCCTCTCAGGCAAAATCGCCGGCGTCGAAATGAATACTGCACCGACAGGACTGGGCGGCTCGACCAAGATAACCTTTCGCGGCAACTCCTCTCTCACGGACAACAACCAGCCACTCTGGATCGTAGACGGCGTTCCCTTCTCCGACAACCAGACGAGCGACGTGACTGCTTACGGCGGATACGACAGAGGCGGAACCGTCTTCGACCTCAATCCCGAAGACATCGAGTCGATATCCGTCCTGAAAGGCCCTAATGCAGCAGCCCTCTACGGAGCCCGAGCCGGTAATGGCGTCATTCTCGTCACCACAAAGAAAGGTGCGAAGAAGGACGGTTGGGGCATCAGCTATTCCGGAACCTTCACTTGGAGCCAAGCTGCGGAAACCATCAAGTTGCAGAACAAATACGGCCAGGGCAGCAACGGCGAAAAGCAATACATCTATAACGACGACGGGGAAATCGTTCGCATGACTGGCGAAAACTCCTTCGGCCCCTTGCTCGACGGGGAAATGGATTACACCTGGAACGGCACCCGAATCCCCTACAAAGCCTACGGAAACAAGCTGACCGACTACTTCAAGACAGGCTTCTCGCACTTCCACTCTGTAGCTTTGGGCAAACAGACCGATTCGTCCCACTTCCGACTCTCTTTCGGATACAACGACAATCGCGGCATGTTCAAGGATGAACGCCTTAATAAAATGACAATCGACCTCAATGCAGGACAACAGATAAACAAATGGCTTTCCGTTGACGGCAAGATCTCCCTCTCCAGGACAAAAGCCGACAACCGTCCTCAGACAGGACTTTGGGGCGAAGTCGGGCAGTTGCTCCTCGTCCCCGCAAACGTCCGACTTTGCGACTTGGCACAATACAGCACCCCGCTCAGGCCTCATCAGAACTGGTTCGGGCCAGACCAACACTACAGCAACCCATACTACATTCGCCATCAAATGCAGAACAGCGACGAACGACTCCGTGCTTTCGGATACTTCGCAGGCAATCTCGACATAAAGAGCTGGCTGAAATTCCAGGCAAAATACGCTTTCGACTATTATCGCACACGCATTCAGGAAACCAATCTCAGCCTTGCAGACCAGGCCATCACTACTGGCGACGACACCTGGCAATCGAAGCTGACCGAAGACGGTATGTACCGAGGCGAGACGAATCACTTCGAGCATAACATCTCCGCAATGTTCCTCGGCGACTACACCCTCAACGATGATTGGCGATTCGGCTACACTTTGGGCGGTAACATCATGTATCAGAAGTACGAACTTCTCGGCGCTTCCGTGCAGAATATGCTCATCAAAGACAATTGGCTCTTCAATACCGCCGAGAAACTCAACAGCGCGAAAGATGCCGGAAGCGACAGAGCGATGTACTCCGTCTTTGCTTCCGCACAAGTTGCTTTCAGGGAATATCTCTCGCTCGACCTGACCGCTCGAAACGATTGGTCGTCCACCCTTCCCTCCAACAACCGCTCGTTCTTCTATCCTTCGGCTTCGTTGAGCTACATCTTCTCCGATTTCATGAACTCAATCGACAAGCCGCTCCCCAAATGGGTGACTTTCTCGAAGCTCCGCCTCTCTTGGGCCCAAGTCGGTAAAGACCCGGAACCTTACAACCTCTACAACACTCAGTTGTACAGCTTCTCGAATGGCGTTCGCCAGTCTGCCGTGCAAACCATCAAGATGAACAACAACCTGAAACCCGAGATCAAGACTTCCTACGAGATCGGTCTCGACATGAAATTCCTGCAGAACCGTCTCGGCTTCGACTTCACATATTATTATAATAGCACGAAGAACCAGGCAATGCTGGTCGACGCCTCTTCTCCGTGGAGCCAGCAATGGGTGAATGCGGGTAAGATCAACAATAAAGGCATCGAGTTCACACTCTATACGACACCCGTCAAGACTAAGGATTTCACCTTCGACCTCAACCTGAACCTCGCTCACAACGTCAGCACGGTCGACGAGTTGGCTGACGGCGTGAACCGCATCTACTTTGCCGGCGACTCGCACATGCCTGTCAAAGTCGGTGCCGTAACAGGCGGAAAACTTGGCGACATCTATGCAAACAAACTCATGAAACGCGACGAAGCAGGCAAAGTCATACTCGATGCAAACGGACTTCCACAGCCCGAAACGGGTGGCGGCAATCAGGAACAATGGCTTCTCGACCATCCAATCGGCAACATTCAGCCTAAATTGTTAATGTCCCTGATGCCCACCTTCAACTATCGCGGCATTATCCTTTCAGGCTTGATCGACGCCAAGATTGGCGGCGACATTGTCAGCGTTTCCGAAGGCATGGCGACAATGGTGGGAACGTCAGAGCGTACGCTCGACCGCGATTTCCCCAATGCTCAGCGCTATTACCAGACAATCGGCCTCTATTCATCAGAGCAAGGCTACGCCGAAGAGTTCGTTCATGATGCTTCTTTCATCAAGTTGAAGGAACTTTCCATCGGTTACGACTTCCCGAAGAAGCTGTTCCAAAAGGCACCACTCACTTCCCTCCGACTCTCCTTCGTTGCCCGCAATCTCTGCTTCCTCATGAAGAACGCCCCGGGCAATCCCGAAGGCGGCTACGACACAAGCATGTTCTCGCAAGCACTCGACTTCCTTGCCGTTCCTTACGCACGAACATATGGTCTCACTCTTAACTTAGGATTCTGACATTATGAAACGCTATATATATAATAAGGTAAGCCTCAGCCTCCTCTCTTCGGCTATCTTCCTCCTCTCTTCTTGCTACGATCTCACCGAGATGAGCCATAATCCTTATGAGATAGAAGGCAATGGGGGAACTGCAAATGGCGAGGTCATCAATGTGGATGACGACACAAAATACGCCGACATCAACCTCAGCTTTGCCGTCACAGCAGAAGACTCTGCCTATTGGAAAGAGTACATCAGCGCCGTTCCCAACGACTTCCGGTCTTTCCTCTATCAGAGTTATTACTCGCAATACCAGCGTGCAACCAACCTCACCCACGACATCTATTCAGGTTACGGAGCCTACAATCAGCCGAAGCACATGAATGGTTCGCCCAGATACGGCTACACAGATGGTTGGTCGGCATATCGTTGGGAAGACTTCTACAACCAACGTTGCACGGAATACCGCAACATCCTGCGTGCACTCAAGTTCAACGATACCCCGGATCGCTACAAGAACATGTTCTACAAGACACGTATCTACATGGCATTCGTCTTGTTAGCACACACACATACCTACGGAGATATGCCTTGCAAGGAATATGTGCAAGCCAAGATACCCGAGCAGAACAACGTGGCATACAACACACAAGAAGAGATTTACGACTGCATGTTTCGCATGCTCGAGCAGGCTGTCGACTCCATCAAACCTAATGATGACAGTCAGTACAACCTTACCGACGACGACATCTGCTACTTTGGCGACGACTTGAAATGGCTTCGCTTTGCCAACACATTGCGTCTGCGTATGGCACTTCGCATTTCCAATGTCGATCCGGAACGTGCCAAGAAGGAAGGTGAGGCTGCCCTCAACAACCAGTACGGCCTGCTTGAATCGAACGAAGACAACATGCAAACTGTTCCCAAATATGCTCCCGTCAGCATAGGTGGCGAAGATGCTGGAGGCGACGAGAACGGTATGGCGATGTGCTCAGTTGCTTATGGTGGCGAGTTCGTCCTGTCGTGGGATATGGAACAGTTCTACAGGAACCTCTCGACGGGCGGTGCCGAGTACACCATCAAGACAGGTCGTACAGGTAGCACCACGAAGGTTATCGACCCACGCTGTCTGAAATGTTGGTTCAGGGCACACATGACTTCCGAAACCCTTGCAGCAGGCGAGGAGTCTCTTCGCGAGGATTATGCGGGCTGTCACCGCAATGCTCAGGACGATCTCCTCTCAATGTCCGTGCTTAATTATAGCTTGACAAAGACTCAGCCCAAACCTGCATCGAAGGATTTGAATCCCGACTTCTACTTCAATTACTGCCGTCCCCACGTATGGCTCGGCTATGCAGAAAGTCTTTTCCTTAAAGCTGAAGCAGTTCTTCGAGGCTGGAGCGGAGAAGGTTTGACATTGTCTGTAGAGGATTATGTTCGCGCCGGCATAAAGGCTTCAATGGAACATTACTCAGTGGATGCTGCCGAAGCACAATCGTATATTGACGGCGTCGTGGCGTTCAACGATGGAACTTTCCAAAGCGGAGACAACGAACGCATCCTCGAAGCACTCATCACCCACAAGTGGATGGCAGTCTTCCCGAACGGCAACGAAGGCTGGGCCGACTTCCGTCGCACGGATTATCCTGCCCTGGAGGGTATGTACAATACCGAGACAGGCGTCGTCACCAACACATCAGGCGACCCGATTCTGGATCATCACCTCATCAAACGACTCCTCTATCCCAATAGCGAGAGTCAGAACCAGTACTTCCAGAACAATGCCGAACTGCAGGAAAAGAACCGGCAAAGCACACGTCTATGGTGGGATGTGGACGATACGATGGATGACGAAGGACATCGCAAGACATACAACAACTTCAGATAACAATACTTCTAAATACTTATATTATGAATCTAAAACAGTTTTCCCTTTCGGCAGCACTGCTGCTGACGGCAACGATGGGCTTTAGCCAACAGCCCTTCAACGTATGTTGCCACCCGCAAGACATCAGGAACTGGACGCCTGGCTCCAATCCCGACGACGCTTTCAACGTGGCAAAGGTTCCCCTTCAGGCACGTTTCAAGGAGCCTACATTGATGAAAGCTAACGCTAACCAATACTATGAAGGACAGATTTGTAACTCTACAATTCTGTATCCTACTTGTTCTCTTTGTCCTTCACAAGGCGAGCTGAACAACTTCCTGGGCTATCAGCCTACCTATTGGCAATATATGGACAAGCTGGTCTATTGGGCTGGTGCTGCATCGGAAGGCATCATCAACATTCCGCCAGCTGGCTCCACGGATGCAGCCCATCAGAGTGGCGTGAAGTCGCTGGGCAACATCTTCTTCCCCCCTGCTGCCTTTGGAGGCACACAGACTTGGGTTCGTGAGATGTTGGCTCAGGAAGGCGGTCACTATCCGATGGCTGTGAAACTGTATGAGATGGCTAAGTACTATGGCTTCGACGGCTGGTTCATCAACGAGGAGACTGGCGGTGGCTCGCAAAGTGAATGGGAAGCATTCTGCCGCGACTTCTATGCTGCTGCTATGGCCGACGACCCGAACACGCAGATGGAGATTCAGTGGTACAATGCCTCACGCTATCCCAACACAGGCATCCTTAAGACGCACGTCAACACATCCCAGTTCTTGGAGTATGGTGCTGTAGGCGACTACCGCAGCTATGCTTCTCAGCTTAACTGCACGGAAGCCCAGACTTTCTCGAAGATATACGCAGGCATCGAGTTGGCACAAGCTGGTCACTTGGGTTGGACATCCGCTCTGAACAGTGCTATGCCTACCACAGGTCACGTTGGTTCGCTGGACCTCTTCTGTCCTGAGACGAAGATTTGGGAAGACCCTGCGAAGCGTGCCTTCAAGTCGGCAAGCGATTGTCATGGCGAGACAGCTTATCCCATTGCCAAGACCGTCTTCGACAATGAAGAGGATATGTGGGTGAATACCAATTCCAATCCCACTTCTATTCCCACGAGTGGCTTCCCTGGCGTATCGAGTCGTGTTCTGGAACGTTCTGTCATCACATCTATGCCTTTCGTGAGCGATATGAGTGTCGGCAATGGCAAGCATCGCTTTGTCAAGGGAGAGATTCAAGGCACAACGGACTGGTACCATTCCGGCATGCAGAGCGTGCTGCCAACGTGGCGTTGGTGGATTGACCGCGGCTCAGGCCTGACCGTATCCATTGATTGGGACAATGCTTGGAACGTAGGTTCGAGCTTTAAGATTTCCGGTACACTTTCCTCTGGCGACCATGTAATGCGCCTGTACAAGACGCAGATTCCCGTTGTGAATGGTGGTGTCTTGCGCTTGGTGTATAAGTCATCGAGGCGTGTTACGATGCAGGCCAAGCTTTCTACGGAAAGTTCTGTTACGCCTAATGTAACATTGACAGGCACAGCAACCGAAGTGAATGGCTGGACTGTTTGCGACTTCGACCTTTCCTCATTGAATGGCAATACGATATACATGATTGGCTTTAACGTCAGGTCCACAGCGAATCTGAGCAACTATTCGCTGAACATCGGTCAGGTCGCTGTGCTTCCCGTGGACTACACGCCTGCTCCTGTCCAGGTGACGGACCTTTCAACGACAAGCACTTTAGGCGAGGAAAGTGGCGACATCCGCATCACGTGGAAGTACACGTGGAACAACAACTTCGACCATTTCGACATCTACACGCAGACGATGGATGGCCAGAAGACGCTTGTCGGCCAGACTCGCGACGAGGGATTCTACATTCCTCCTTTCGACCGCAATGGTTCAGACAGTTACATTTCCGTATTCGTTGTGCCAGTCATGAAAGATGGTGTGCAACAGGCTCCCAGCGAACTTCAAGTGAACTATCCTGCTCCCACTGCTCCGAAGGTAACGTATTCTGTCTCTCCGAAGAGCTATATCCTGGTGGGCGAGACGGTTACCGTGACAGCGAACTGCACTGGCCACCCAACGGGTTACCTATGGACATTGCCCGAGAGTGTTGAGCTCGCATCCGGAGACCTCACAAGCCAGTCGGTTATGGTCAGGACAAAGCAAGAAGGCAAAATCAGCCTCACCGTTGCTGCCACGAATGAAGTAGGCACGACGGAATACGCTGCTGAGGCATTCGATGTCTTTGCCGATGCTGCAGCCCAGAATGCTGTCTATAACATTATCAAGGGGAAGACGGTCGTCAGCTATAGCGGCTCGACGAACTCGACCGAGGTGCCTGGCAAGATCATCGATGGTGTGACGAATCCCTCTGCAACCTCTTCGAAATGGTGTAACATCTCTCCCGACAATGAAGTCGTCTTCGATGCGGAGGGAGCCTATCGCATTTATGGCTTCGTCATCTACGACGGCAATGCAGGCCCTGAATCAGGCGTCGACCAGATTGACCGCTACACGATTGAACTCTCGCAAGACGGCGTAAACTGGCAGACTGTTGTCGATAACAACACGCCTGGCAACGAGAAGATTTCCATCAAGAGCGACTACATCGCTCCCGTCAAAGCCCGTTATGTCCGCCTTCGTCCGCACGTCAACGGAACCCTTCGCATCTGGGAGTTCGAGGTCTATGGTAAGGAGGACAACAACCTGACGATGACCGTCGAGCCCAAGGAATTGACGCTGGCAGCAGGTTCTGATAGCGACATTAAAGTCCGCTACGACCTGGGAGGCGACAAGCGCGAGGACTACTTCGTCTGCACGGCAACCTCTGCTACAGGCAATTCCACCATTGGCAACATCACTGAGGATGTGACCACACAGACCTTCACCGTTCCCATCCACGCCGGTTATGCCTATGGAGTTGACAACATAACCATCACCATCAACAACGGTGGAGCTTACCAAGAGCGCACGCTCACCCTCACCATCGATTCTGATACGCAGCCCAACATCCTTGCCGACAAGACTGCAACCGTGCGTCACTACAAGGCCGACTATTCTTACGAGGCAGCCTACAACACCTACAACGTTCAGACGCTAACCGATGGCGACAAACAGGCAGAAGGCCTACTCGAGATTGAGGACTTCTCCACTCACAAGCGCGACCTCTGGGCCATCTTCGAAGCACCGACAGCTGCCGGATGGAACCTCTCCAAAGTGAACATCTACCTGCCCGACGGCAACTACGGAGAGAACGATAACGGCAACGAGGGCACCGTCACCAAGACCGTCGAGATTTGTGTCGGCAACGACCTGACGTCCATGCAGACCATCAAGACCTTCAACGACCTGGACGGCATCTCCGAGTTGTCCTACATCCTACCCGAGTACAAGAACACTAAGTACCTGGCCATCGTCTCTACCCTGAACGCCTACTTCTACCCCTCAATGGCCGAGGTTGAAGCCTTCGAGCAATACGAGAGCGCCATCCCCGTTAACGCGGCGGTAGATATTGCCAACTGGCCCGACGACGTTCTGGCAGAAGGCACACCCACCACATCCTACACCGATGCCACGCTCGACAATCAGGGCTGGTGCCTCTTCACGCCAGCTGTCAAGACAGCCGGAGCGCTGCCCATCACCGACGGCAAGCTGACGACCAACAGCGGCATAGAATACACCATCAACCCATCTGCCAAGAATGCACTGGTGCTCAAGACCATAAATTCCCCCAAGAAGATTGAGTTCACGGAACCTGCTTTCTGCGAAGAACTTTACTTCATCGTCATCTCGGCAGAAGGTACATCCACGCTCAAGGCTGCTGTAGGCTACGAGGACGGCACATCAGGACCTGCCCAGACGTTCTCCGTTAGCGACTGGTACGGTAACAGCAGCGGACAGGGAGAAGCCCTCTACGGCCTCGACCGCATCAAGCGCGGCAGCGGCGCTGGCTACAGTGCCGACCAATTCGACGGACGCACACGCTTCCGCATCTTCGAATACGCACTGCCTGCCGACCGCAGCAAGCAGACGAACAGCATCACCTTCACCTCCACGACATCGGGCAAGATACCGACCATCCTCGGCATCGCCAAGAAGTCCTACGCACCCGACCCAGACGGCATCGAAAAGCCTGAGGCAACGGGAAGGGACAAGATAGTCGGCATCTATTCCATCGGAGGCCAGAAACTGGCAGGACTGCAGCGCGGCATCAACATCATACGCTTTGCTGACGGATCTGTCAGGAAGATTACCAAGAGGTAACGTCCGGTTTCTTATCGGCTCTACAAATCCCCGTCGTCCTGCAAAGGGCAGCGGGGATTTTTTTTGCTGCAATGACAGCCCCGCACAACACATCGACGCACCCAAATCGACATAGGGGATTGGCCTTCGATGAAGGGCGTATATGTGCATGACGGCAAGAAGGTAGTCATCAAGTAACTTACCAAAAAGAAATACTCTTGCAAAAAGGGCCGGTTCCACAAGGAATCGGCCCTTTTTCGTTAGCTGTCTATACCTTCAGGAAGATGCGATTGCGATAGAGAACATAGAGGAACAGCCAGCAAACAGCAATATAAGCCACTTGCGTAAAGAAGGCCCAAGAGTTCTCAGGCATCAGCTTCACCAGACCGCCAAAGAGTTTCTCAGACGTATAGGAGAACCTGATGAACTTCTGGGCAAGATAGATGGTGATGGAGTTCATGCCGATCACTGTGAAGAAGAACGTCCACCGGCGCCACTGCAATACATCTATTATATAATAGAAGAGGGCGTAAATCAGCACTGAATAAGCGCCGACGACCATCACGAACGAACTTGTCCACATCTTCTTGTTGATGGGGAACACTTCGTTCCAAAGCAAACCGATTGCCAGCATGATGATGCCGGCAAGTATCATCCAAAGCACCGTCTTGCCCCCTGCTCCTTGCTCCTTGCTCCTTTTCTTCACCAATTCCCCTGTAAACATACCGAGCAGCGCTGTGCCAATAGCAGGAACGACACTCAGGATGCCTTCGGGGTCGATGTTGCCATAATAGATTCGTCCTGGCAAGAGAATGCGGTCCACATAGCCCACGATGCTGCCCTGGGCGCTGAAGATGTCCTCTCCTCCACCATCAGGAGCAGGAATGAAGCCAGCCACGAGCCAATAACCGACGAGCAGCAGAGCTGTAATGCCCACACGAGTCTTCCAACCGGTATGAATAAAGATAAGGGCTGCAAACATCCAAGCAAGACCGATTCGCCCAAGAACGCTGGCATAGCGAAGGTTCTCGAAATCAAAATCGAGCAGCCCGTTATAGACAACGCCCAAGAAGACGAGCATCAAGCCACGCACGATAACTTTCCTGTGAATGGCCCAAGCCGAGCGTCCTTTCTGACGTTGCTTTGCCAAAGAGAACGGGAAGGAGATGCCTGCGATGAAAAGGAACAACGGGAAGATGGTATCGTGATGCCGCAGCCCGTGCCACTCAACGTGATCCATCTGCTCAGCCAAAGCCTGAGTGAACGGGCAAGGGAACCACTCAGCAAGCGCCACAAGCAATGCCGCGCCACCCATGATGAACAACATATCAAAGCCTCGAAGAGCATCGATGGAAAGAAGTCGCCCCCCCTCATTCCCCCCAAAGGGGGAAGATTTGGTTTTGTTGTTTTTCATTGTTATAACTCTTTATCTTTATATAATTTGTTGACTTCATTGAGTACTCCCCCTTGGGCAATTGCCCGTTGGTAACGATGCAATTGGGGAGGGCTCTGCCCGACGGAGGGCAAAAGTTAGAAGGGGGCTTCTCAGTACTTGAACGAGCTTCCTCCGGCAAACTCGCGGAGCAAGCTTGAAGGCGGTACCTGGTCGCCTGGGATGCCGTTGAAGTAGGCCAGGAACTTGCGCAGACGACTCGCCTCAGCATACTCGATGGCGCGTTCCGGCACTTGTTCGAGGATAGGCATCACCTGCTCTCGTATCACGCCCAACTCGTAGAGCAAGGCACTGTTGAAGGTCGCATCGGCAAATCCTTGGAAGGGGAATATCCATTTCTCCTCGCCTGCGCTGACGCTTGGAGCGCGCTTGATGGTCTCGACAGCAGAGTAGCCGCGATGCTTGTAGTCACGAAGGATGCGACGCAGCAAGCGGATGTCGGCCGTCGGGATGTGATTGTGGTCGTCGAGCTGTATGGTGGTGAGCGTCGAGACATATATCCTGTACTTCTTCTCCTCGGGTATCTGTTGCGTCAGGATGGGGTTGAGAGCATGATTGCCCTCAAGGATGATGACATCTTCGGGACCTATCTTCAGCTTTCTGCCCTCGAAGACACGCTCGCCCTTCTTGAAGTCGTAGCGCGGAAGCTCCACCTCCTCGCCATTCAGCAAAGCGTTCATCTGTTTGTTGAAGAATGTCGTATCGACTGCTCCGATACACTCGAAGTCATATTCTCCATTGGCATCCTTCGGCGTATCGACGCGGTTGACAAAATAGTCGTCGGTGCTGATGGTATGAGGTCGCAAGCCGCAAGCCATCACGAGGACAGCCAGTCGCTTGGCCGTCGTTGTCTTACCGCTACTGCTTGGGCCGGCAAGCAAGACGATGCGGGCACCTCGTTCTGCAATCTCGTCGGCTATGTTACTGAGTTTCTTCGACTGAAGCGCCTCGCTGACATTGATGAGGTCGGTTGCATGCCCCTCCTTGATGGCATAATTCAACTCGCCAACCGTCTGCACGCCAAGAATCTCCTGCCATCTGTGATGCTCCCTGATGACGTCGAACATCTTCTTGTTCTGGTCCATTATCTCTTCCAGTTGCGACGGGTTCTTCATGGAAGGAGCACGAAGCAGCATGCCGTCGTAGAACTTGATGAGGTCGAAGAGGTGCACCTGACTGGTGCGGGTGAGCAGGCAACTGTAGAAGTAATCGACTGTGTCGCCCAACTTATAATAATATGTATAGAGGTCGTCCTGGCTTTCCAGCAACTGCACCTTACTCTTCATGCCACGCTTCTCGAACATCTCGATGGCCTCTTCGATGGGGCACTGTATGCGATGTATGGGCATATCTGCATCGATGATTTCCTGCATTCGCCCTTTGATGCGACGGACATCCTCGTCTTCCACAGGACGCCCCAAGCGAAGCTGGCAGTAATAGCCTCGGCACACGGAGCCGCCAACGAGGAGTTGAGCATCGGGATAAGTATCTTCGACAGCCTTTGCCAAGATGAAGAAGAGCGTGCGGGTATAGGTGCGCATACCGCTTTCATCAGAGAGCGACAGGAACTCCACATCCTTGTTGTTGTAGAAGCGGTAGTTCATGCCCTGCACCTTATTGTTGACGCGAGCAGCCACAGGCCCATAGTCCATGTGGAAGTTCGCCTGGGCAAAGGCTTCATAGAGATTACTGCCAAAAGGCACACTTATCCTCTTTCCATTATTACGACAGCGTATTCTTAGTTCACTCATCTTCAATATTCAATTTTCAATCTTCAATCTTCAATCTTCAATAATTTCATCAGTTCCTTCATTCCTTCGCTTGCGCCCTTCATGATGTGATGGACAGGCACATCGCTGTTCCACTGGACAGGCTTCGGGTCGATGAGGTAGATGGGTGTGCCGGGACGGACACATCTGGTCAGCCCTGCAGCGGGATAGACGTTAAGGCTCGTGCCGATGACGATGAGCATGTCTGCCTTCTCACATTCCTCCACGGCTCGGTCTATCTCGGGTACAGCCTCGCCAAACCAGACGATGAAGGGCCTGAGCTGGCTGCCGTCGCCAGCAAGGTCGCCCATCTTCACTTCGATATGTTCTGGGTCGAGCGTCTTGATGTAGCGCGGGTCATTGGGCGAGCGGCTGCTCGTCACCTTCATCAGTTCGCCGTGCAGGTGAATGACGTAGCTGCTGCCGGCACGTTCATGCAGGTTATCTACATTCTGCGTCACAACCGTCACGGCATGTTTCTCTTCAAGCTTTGCCACAAGCTCGTGCCCAAGGCAAGGCTTCGTGCCAAGCAATTCCTTACGGCGCACATTATAGAACTCCGTAACGAGTTTCGGGTTGCGAGCCCAGCCTTCAGGCGTCGCCACATCCTCTACGTTGTACTGGTCCCACAGTCCGCCATTGTCGCGAAAAGTACTGATACCGCTTTCAGCGCTCATACCCGCTCCAGTCAACACTACTATTCTCATAAATGCCCGTTTTTTGATTAAAGATACGCAAATATAGCAAAAAATACGATTCGAGGAATGCAAAAGCGAAGAAAAAGGAACGAAAAGCAAGAAAAGCGGAAAAGTATCGTCTCAACAAAGATGGAAGAGGGAAGAGGGAAGAAGTAAGATGGGTCCGCGCATAACCTTTAACCGTTTTCCGCGCATAAAAAGCGCGCCTTGCCGCTAAAGCGTGCAAGAACCGTTAAAGACTAGTCAGAGTCAGTGAAAGTTCATGTCAATCTCTATTACTTCTCATGTCAACCTCTAGAACTTCTCATAAAGACCTCTATTCTATCCATATAGTTGCTCATGTGGAGCTCCTATTTCCCTCCTATTGTTGTCCGCTATAAGTTCGGTACTTGTTCGGTACATGTCCGCTTTTCTACCGGACATATACCGGACATATACCGGACAAGTACCGGACATGTGTAGGAGATATTACCTTGCCGTTTGCTTGTTCCATTGGAGGTCTTTACTTGGTATTATAGAGATCTTTTCTTGATATTATAGGGATATTATAGAGATCTTTACTTGATATGCTGGAGTTGATTTGTCTTTAACCTTTTTCCGCGCATAAAAAGCGCGCCTTTGTGCTAAAGCATCAAAGAAGGCTGCAAAGCAGTCTCGACTCAGTCAACCTTTAATCTTTAACCTTTACCCGAGTCATTCGTGGTCGTTAAATAATAAATTCGTTGTTTCAATTTTCAATTTTCAATTTATTTTCGTATTTTTGTCCGCAGAAACATACAAAACAAACTAAAATACTATGAAGAAAATCCTTACTCTTATTCTCGCCCTCGCAGCATTTGCGATGGGCACACAGAAAGTTCATGCAACATTGCTCCAGGACTTGTACGTCACGATAGAATCAGGCATGAACCTTGAAGCCGAAGAAAACATCGACGCTTACAACGCATTTTTTGCTTTGTATACGATTCAGCAAATATATGGGGGCTATAGCGACGTGACAAGCGTGTTAGCATTCTACTCTACAGCAACAGACAAGTTTTTGTTTACGCAGACAACAGATGGCGTGGTCACCGTCTCTTCGAAGGTTACTGATGCTGACGACATTGTCTACACTCTCACCGATGCAGACCGAGAACTTATAAAAGAAGAAGACGTTGAGATATATGAATATCTCAGAAAATACAGAACAATACACATGCATTTCGTACCAGGTAACGGAATTGCTCCGATTGACCAGAGTGCTCTTGTGGGCACAATCAAAACAGGTATACGTATAGACGATGACGAAGATACTGAGATGGCGTTTTCCTTGTTATGGCAGTACTTCAACCAAATAAAGATAGAATATGAATTAGACGAAGAAGGTGAATTTACCGGAAACATATATTTTCTTTCAACGGCAGACAAGTTGCTGTTCATTCAAGACGACAATAACATTCTCACCATTGCACCAGGCATCACATCAGCCGACAATATCATCTACACCATCACAGATGAAGACCGCGAAAGACTATTAACCACAGCCCCCGAAGCCTACGAAATCATAAGAACACGCACAACCGTAGAGCTGCACTTCGATACCTCAAGCGGCGGCGGTGGCGACTTCCCTGAACTGCCCGAGATTCATGGCGAGCTGGGCAACCAAGGCATCTGGTACTTCGAGGACGGCGTGCTGACCGTCGACTACATCGGGCAGATGCCGCAGAACTGCACCAAGGACACCACCGACCCCGAAGTGGCCTACCGCCTGAAATGGCTCGACCTGCTGCCCCAAATCAGGGAGATTGTCATCACAGGTGTTGATGTGGAGATACAACCTTACTTCCTCTACTACGAAGGCGACGGACCAAGCGGCAGCCATCCCGACGACCACGTGAAGAAGCTCACGCTCGGCTCGGGCGTGAAGAAGGTCGGCAAGCAAGCCCTCACGCTCTACGACCTGAAGGACGTCTATTGCTACGGCATAGAGCCACCAGAACTTTCTTCCGACACGGGCGGCAGCAACTGCTTCTGGAAGTCACGCATACAAGCCAACGTAGCATTCCTGCATCTCGTGCCAGGCGCCAGCACCAATTATTTCAGGACGGATCGCGAATGGATAAACTTCAATCTATGGGCTCACGCCCTCGACCCAAACGACGACCCGGTAAAGGTTGATTCTCCCATCGCAGAGACGGAAGAGGGGGCCGCAATCTATAATCTCGCAGGTCAACGCTTGAGCAAACCTCAGAAGGGCATCAACATCATTGGCGGCAAAAAGGTGCTGATTAAGTAAGACTCACGTCTCTTGACACATATTTCTCCCTTATCTCTTGCAGGTGAGGGAGTTTTTTTGTAATTTTGCGGCGCATTTTATATAATACATCATTTATATGGACAAAATTAGCTATGCACTTGGCCTTGGTATCGGCCAACAGATAAAGAGCATGAACATTGAGAGCTTCAGCATCGAGGACTTCGCAAAGAGCATCACCGATGTGATTGAGGGCAAGGAAACGGCCTTCTCCGCTCGCGAGGCACAGATGATGCTGCAAGAGTATTTCACCAAGAAGCAGAAGGAAGAGGCTCAGGCTCACATTGCCGAGGGCAAGGCTTACCTCGACGCAAATGCCAAGAAGCCCGGCGTAACCGTCACGAAGAGCGGCCTGCAGTATGAAGTCCTTCAGGAAGGAATGGGCAAGAGTCCCAAGGCTACCGACACCGTTCGCTGCCATTACGAAGGACGTCTGCTCGATGGTACTGTCTTCGATAGCAGCTACAAGCGTGGCGAGCCTGCCGACTTCGGCCTCAACCAGGTCATCACAGGCTGGACCGAAGGCGTGCAACTCATGAAGGAAGGCGCTAAGTTCCGCTTCACGATTCCTTATCTTCTGGCTTACGGAGAGCAAGGCGCAGGAGCAAGCATCCCGCCATTCAGCACGCTCATCTTCGACGTAGAGCTCATCAAGGTACTGTAATTCGACAGACAACAGAAACTATTAAACAATAAACATTTAACAAACATCATGAAAAAGTTTTCTATTCTCGCAGCCGTTGTAGTGGCTGCTATCATGGGAAGTTGCACAAATGGCACTCCCAAAGCTAACCTGAAGGACGACGTTGACACCCTGACCTATGCTGTCGGTGTGGCTCAGACTCAAGGTCTGAAGGAGTATCTGACCCAGCGCATGGGCGTCGATACAACATACATGGACGAGTTCTTCAAGGGTTTGACAGAAGGTGCTAACGCTGGCGACAGCAAGAAGAAGGCTGCTTACTATGCCGGCATCCAGATGGGTCAGCAGATTGCTCAGCAGTGGATTCCTGGCCTCAGCTATGAAATCTTCGGCGAAGACAGCACTCGCCAGGTAAGCCTGCAGAACCTCTTGGCCGGTTTCATCTCTGGTGCATCAGGCAAGAACTGCTTGATGACTGCTGACGAGGCTGCTCAGACTATGCAGACAATGATGCAGACCGTTAAGGCAAGAGTGATGGCTGAGAAGTTCGGTGACTGGAAGAAGGAGTGCGAGGACTACATGGCCAAGATTGCCAAGAAGGAAGGCATCAAGGAACTGGGCGACGGTGTTTACTACGAGGTTATCACCGAAGGCACAGGTGCTGTTCCTGCCGACACCAACAAGGTTAGCGTGAACTACGAGGGCAAGCTCCTCAACGACACTATCTTCGACAGCAGCTATCAGCGTGGCGAGCCTGCTAAGTTCCGTTGCGACCAGGTTATCCCAGGTTGGACAAAGGCTCTGACAAACATGCCTGTCGGCTCTACTTGGATGGTTTACATTCCTCAGGAGCAGGCTTATGGCGAGCGTGAGGCTGGCAAGATTTCTCCATTCTCTTGCCTCATCTTCAAGATTGAACTGCTTGGCATCGAGAAGTAATAACAGCGAAATGAAGAAGTTTATTCTATTTGCACTCTGCGCCTGCATTTCACTGGGCGCAGGTGCTGCCAAGAAGACTGGCAAGAAGAGCAAATCAAAGCAACCCGTCGAGGTGGTCGATACAGTTAGTGTTGACACTTTCAGCTACCACTTCGGTCGTGCCAATTCTAATGGTTTGAAAGGTTATCTGGCTCAGCGCCTGGGCGTTGACACAACTTATGTTGCCGACTTCCTGAAGGGCTTTGAGCAGACAAGCCTCACTGAAGCAGACAAGAAAGAGAAGGCTCGCCTGGCTGGCATCGAGATTCGTCAGCAGGTGGAGGAGCAGATCTATCCTGGTGTCTCCAAGCAAGTGAACGACAGCACAGACATCCTGAACAAGGTCCTCTTCGTGAAGGGCTTCCGCGACGGCTTCTCTGGCGAGAACGCTACCGTTTCGATGGACAGCACGCAGAGACTTGTGAAGAAGCAGATGGACTACTACCACAAGGTGAACATGGAGAAGAAATACGGCGCAAACCGTATTGAAGGTGAGGAGTTCCTCAAGGCTAATGCCAAGAAGGACAGCGTGAAGGTGACTCCCAGCGGCCTCCAGTACAAGGTGCTGACTCAGGGTACTGGCGAGATTCCCACAAAGGAATCGAAGGTGAAGGTAAACTACGAAGGTCACCTCATCAACGGAACTGAGTTCGACAGCTCCTATAAGCGTAACAAGCCCGTTTCGTTCCCTGTCTCTGGCGTCATTCCTGGTTGGACAGAAGCCCTCTGCATGATGCCCGTAGGCAGCAAGTGGATGCTCTATGTTCCGCAGGAACTGGCCTACAAGGACCGCGAGCAGGCAAAGATTCCTCCTTTCTCCTGCCTCATCTTCACCGTTGAGCTCCTGGAGATTGAAAAGTAAGTGTTGAAAAACGCGGCACGCCATGTTTGCCAACGCGACACGTCGAGATGAGCAATTCGACACGCCGAAATGACAAACACGGCACGCCGCGTTTTGACACATAGCCTTATAAGATTACAATTCACTAAAACTGACAATATGAAGAAGTCACTTTTCCTTGCGGTTCTGCTCCTTTCGAGTTTTGCCGCTAACGCGCAGAAGATAGTAAGCGCAACAAGTCCCGACGGACAGACTAAAGTAACGGTAACTGTCTCTGACCGTATCTACTACGATGTCGAGAGCCACGGCGAACTGCTGTTCAAGCAGAACCGCATCGGCATGACCCTCAGCGACCGCACCCTCGGAGAGAAGCCCGCACTGAAGGGCAAAAAGGTGACAAAGGTCAACGAGACCATCACACCCATTCATCCCCTCAAGTTCAGCAAGGTAGAGAACAACTATACCCTGCTCACGCTCACCTTTGGCGGAGGCTACAAGGTGGAGTGGCGCGTCTATAACGACGGCGTAGCTTACCGCTTCATCACCGCCTTGAAGGGCGAAATCGAAGTGATGAACGAGGACGGAACATGGCAGCTGGCAACCCCGGCAAAGCTCGTCCTGCAACAGCCCGGCGGCTTCAAGACAAGCTGCGAGGAGAACTACTCAGTCGTCGAGAGCAATGCCTGGAAGGCTGACGACAAGATGAGCGAATTGCCCATCCTCGTTATGGGCGAGAAGCAGAAAGTCCTCATCTCCGAGTTCGACCTGTTCGACTATGCAGGCGTCTTCCTCAAATCCGTTGGCGAAGGCACCAACGCCTTCTCCATCATCCAGCCGAAGTGCCCCATCGAATATCAGGACGACGGCGACCGCAGACACAAGATTCTCAAGGAAGCCGATTATGTTGCCAAGACTCAGGGCACCCGCACATTCCCTTGGCGCTATATGCTCATTACACAGAACGACGGACAACTGGCCGAAAGCACTATGCCCGTTCGTCTTGCACCCGCCAACGCTATTGGAGACACCGATTGGATTAAGGTGGGACAGACTTGCTGGGACTGGCTCAACGGCATCCCCTTCGGTCCAGATGTGACGTTCAAGTCTGGCATCAACCTTGACACCTACAAGTACTTCATTGACTTCGCTGCTCGCAACGGCGTGGGCTACATCCTCATCGATGAAGGCTGGGCGCTCAATACACGCAACCCATTCGAGACCAATCCCGAAGTGCATCTGCCCGAGATTATCGCTTACGGCAAGAGCAAGGGCGTGGGCGTCATCCTCTGGCTGCCTTGGCTCACAGTGGAGCACCACATGGACCTCTTCGAAAAGTTTGAGGAGTGGGGCATCAAAGGCACGAAGATCGACTTCATGGACCGTCAGGACCAATGGATGGTGAACTTCTACGAGCGCGTAGCCAAGGAGTCTGCCAAGCATCACATCTTCGTGGACTTCCACGGCGCATTCCATCCCAGCGGCTTGGACTACAAGTATCCCAACATCCTGACCTACGAAGGTGTACGCGGCATGGAGTATAACGGTAGCTGCAAACCCGATAATAGTGTGTGGCTGCCCTTCATCAGAAATGCCGTCGGACCCATGGACTACACCCCAGGCTCTATGCTGAACTACCAGCCCGAGCGCCATCATGGCGGTCGTCCCATCTGCTCTGGTGTGGGCACAAAGGTCTTCAACCTGGCCATCTTCGTACTTGCCGAGAGCAACCTCCAGATGCTGATGGACAACCCCTGCCGCTACGACCAGTGGCCCGACTGCCGCGACTTCCTCACAAGCGTGCCAGTGAACTGGGACGAGACACGTGTCCTGCAGGCAGAAGCAGGCCAGTACATCGTAATGGCAAAGCGTAAAGGAAGTAAGTGGTTCATTGGTGGCATCACCAACAGCACCGAGCGCAACCTGGAAATCAAGCTCGACTTCCTGCCTGAAGGAAAGCAGTACAGGATGACACATTTCGAGGATGGCGTCAACGCACACATCATCGCAATGGACTATCTCCGCAAGGAAAGCAGAGTAGGCAACACAACCACTCTGCCCATCCACATGGCTCGCAACGGCGGCTGGTGCGCAAGCATCGACCTCGGGAAGTAATATCTTCCAAGCAAACACACAAGGAGAGGCTGAGTCAAAGCAAGCACTCAGCCTCTCTTCTTTTATCACATTTATCCCCAAAAGCCAGCATGAACAAAGTACGAATTACAGCTATACGACAGACGACCTATCCTGACCTGATGCAAAAATACGAGAATCCCATTGAACACGCTTGTGATGTCAGGGAAGGGCAACAGTGGGTTTCTATAGATGGGAAGTGTCCCGATGGGATGTGCCCGTCTGCGTGGTCTTCGATGCGAGAGTTCGTAGAGTCTCTGGCCAAAGGCGAAGGCAATTTCTTCGACGGTTGGATGAAGAACCCAATGAGTGCAATGATTAGTTGCAACGACGGCTTTCGCCCTTTCAGCTTCTATATTGAAGTTATCTGAATACTGCAAGGAACAAGTCCCCCGAAAGCCGCTAACAGCCTATTCTGGAATAGTAATCGGGAAGAGAGGACTGTCCGTGTGTTCACGATGGACAATGCCGATGAGTTCCGCAAGTTTATCGGGATACAAATCCTTGAGGTCGTGGTCCTCGTGGATGTCTGTCTTGAGGTTATAAAGGAATGGCTTGCCCTGACTGACAACCAGCTTCCAATCGCCCTGACGAACGCCAATAACTTGCGTCGGACCGTCGCTCATCTCCCAATAGAGGAACTCGTGCTTCTGTTGTTTCCTATCCTTTCCAAGCAAAGTTGGGCAGAAGGAAATGCCGTCATAACGAGGAGGATCGAGGCTGTGTTCCTTGATTTCCCTCTTCGAGAACGCGCCACTATACTCCATGAAGGTTGGCATGAGGTCGTAGAAAGCCAGTTGATGATGGCTGACTTTGCCTTTCGGAACACCTGCTCCCCAACAGATAAACGGGATGCGAATGCCGCCTTCGTAGGTGCTTCGCTTGATGCCTCGCAGCTTTCCATCACGCCCAAAGAAACTGGGATCTGCTCCACCCTCTTCATGAGGGCCGTTGTCGCTGGTAAAGATGACGAGCGTGTTCTTGTCAAGACCTTTATCTTTCAGCTTCTCCAATATCTCTCCGACGTAACAATCTAGACGCGTAATCATGGCAGCGAACTGGGCATGCTTGTCCTCGCCACCATAGTACCAACTCCAGGCATCTGTCCTGTAAGAACGTTCCTCCTCAGCTGGAAAGATGCCGTGATAGCGTTCAACGATAGAGTCCTTTGGTTGCCAAAGCTCGGCATGCGGCAGGGTATAGGTGAAGATGCCCAGGAAAGGTTCTTCCTTCTTCTGCCGATCGAGCCACTCAAGGGCATAGCGATGGATGAGGTCGGCTGAGTATTGAGGGCGCTTTTCATAGTCTGTGCTGCCGGAATTCACGCCAGGATACTTGATGTTCTCTTCCAAAACTTCTGCCACCAGATGCTTGTCGCCCCTGCCCTCCGGGTCGTATCGGTTCAGGAAATTGGGGAAATAAGTGTGTGCTTGGAACTGACAGACAGGACCATAAAAGCAGTCTATGCCCCTCAGGTTGGGCAAGGAACAAGATGAACTCTCACGGCTCTTGCTGGTATCTGTGTTTCCATCGGGCAGACAGGCATAAGTGTCAGGGATGTCGAAGTTCCAATAGCCTCCGGCCCACTTGCCGAACATGCCTGTACGGTAACCCTTCTCCTTGAAGAGCTCAGGAATGATGGGCTGAGTCATGTCGTAAGGCTCCTGCCCGATGACATAGTAGTCGGCATTCCCTGCAAACATATTCTGCCTGAGTACAGAGCGACCCCAGTACTCGCGATTGCCTCGAATCTTCGCATGACCTGTATGCTGGCCCGTCATGAACGAGCAACGGCTGGGCGCACTCACAGGACAACCGGCATAGGCATCAGTGAACAGCATCCCTTCCGCTGCCATACGGTCGATGCAGGGGGTAGCGATGAGCTTCTGCCCGTAACAGCCCAGGTCGCCATACCCCATGTCGTCACACATTATATATATAATATTAGGATGACTCGACTTAGCGAACAACGTCAAAGGCAGCATGCCAAATAGTGAGGCACAAAACTTCATGATTCATGGTTTAGCATGCACAAAGTTATAAAAAGATTAGGGAATAAAGATTAAAGATTAAGGAGAAAAAGCACAAAATAAGCAATAAAAACAAAAATTATGAACTATGGACTATGAACTATGAACTTTTTTTCTTACCTTTGCAGCCGGTTAAAGCTCCGATGGCGGAATCGGTAGACGCGTCGGTCTCAAACACCGATAGGGAAACCTGTGCCGGTTCGACCCCGGCTCGGAGTACAGAAGCAGGCTGATGGCTGAAAGGCTGTCAGCCTGTTTTGCGTTGTATTGGGGAGTGCTTGTCCTGTAATAATGTAACTGCCAGGCATAAAAGAATCATCTCCGCCCAGCAAGAGGACGGAGATGATTTGTTATAGCGTTAGCTTATGACCTGTCTTACTTCACAATGAGCTTGGCTTCACCGAGCTCGCTCACGTTCGAACAAGCCTGAGCAAGTTCTGTCTTGTTACTCACTTAATCGCGACCTTCTTGCCATTTACAATATTGACGCCCTTTTGCTTCTTGCTGAGGCGCTGACCAGCAACATTGTAGATAGCATCGCCTTCCTTCTGACTTCTTCCATCTTCCATCAGGCTGATGCCTGTTGCTATCAGGTCATCTATACTCATGTCGCCCGTATTTATGGCAACTCCCTGTAACGTTTCGTTGAGACTTGATTGCACACTGAAATAAGCGTCAAAAGAAAGAAGTTCTGCACCATTACCAAAGGACACAAGCGCCGGACTACCATTCACATAATAATAGCGGCTGTAGCCTGGATCAGGAGAGTTTTCCCAATATTGATAGATACCATAGAAAGTAACATCAGACAAACTAATATAATTACCATCGTATGAATCAATAACGACATCATTAAATATAGGATCAACAATGTCCTCACCGCTTTCCCATCTGATGACATAAGGAACACCGGCCTCTATCTTAGAAACAGGAGTTAAGCAATCTATGATAAGACAATTGTCCACCACATTTGCAGCCTCAGCAGTTCTGACATCAGCACCTTCAAGCGGACTGCCAGCCAGTTCTACGTTGAAGGGCAAGCAGATTGTCTGCCAAGTGCCGTTCTTCCTATATGTACGACCATCAAGAGTGACATTCACCGTCATTCCATCGTATCTTTCAATCAGACTAGAATTATTGGCATCACTACTCAAAACCAGGTCTTTCGTGAATGTAGTGAAGGATGTAATGTTAGAAGCAAATTCTTCGCCATCCTTGATGCCGATTACCTGGAGCAAATAGGTTGTCTCCTGTTCAAGTCCTTCTATGGTGAGAGGACTTGTTGCATCATCAATAGTAATGACTTCATCCCAGTCATAGGCTCCTGGTGTAATGGTTAAGTCGATAGCATCGCCATCACCTCCATGATAAACATAGAACTCATATATATATCCTGCCTTAAACACATAGTCGTCATGGCGACCACCTACGTTTCCATCTTGGGAAGCAATCCACATTTTGTCACCAGGTGTCGGATTAGTTATGCAGAAATCATATGTACCCGCTGGAATCTGGATGGATACCTGGTTATCAAGAACAATGTTGGATGTGTTCAAAGCACCATCAGCATTTTCTGGAATCTTATATTCAAACTCGGCATAAACCGAGGGATCAGCATCGCCGCCGTTTGTCAATGGACCAATTTCGGGGATAACACTGCCATAAGCTGTGGCATCAGCATCGATGAGCATCTGATAGCCGCTGCCGTCTCCCCATACATCATCAGTTCTTAAGATAATGGTAGCAAGATCCGTCTCTGAATCAGAAGGACCTACATAGCGCACCTTATAGCTGTCGCATGTACCATTCCAACTAACGGTGGCAGAAGTAAAGTATGGTGTAACTTCAACATCTGTAGGAGCACTAGCTACAGCTGTTGTGGTAAAGGTGCCAATCTCAGTATCTGCATCGGGTTCTCCGTCGAAGCAACCGATTATCTGATATTCGTACACGGTGTTAGCTTCCAGACCTGTGATAGTCACGTTTGTTTCGCTCGTACTGATGGTTGACCATGTTCCCTCTGAGTTAGGATAGACGCCGAAGTCGTCAATATAGAGGGAAGACATGTCATAGCACTTATGATGGATGGCTATGTAACCAGTCTGACCTGCATAGCTGCTCAGGTCGATGGCAACTTCCGACCATTCGGCATTCGATTCTTGCATGGTCTGAAGCTCTATTGTGAAATCCTCTATAGCATTGCCCGTAGTAGACAACTTCACCTCATATGGGTCTCTATAGTCGGATAGTTCAGACCGCTGCCAGAACTTCAATGTACCGTCCAGTTCAATAGCAGGTGAAACAAGCCAGTTGTCGGCATCGAAACTGCCTTCTCCGCCTGTCCAACTTACAGCTCTTGCAGCCTTAGCGCCACTCATATGTCTACTTTCCGTTATATACCATCCTGTTTCGTATGGTGCTTCACCTTCGGTGTAGATGGTCCATTTGTCCAGACCGTTCTCGAAGCCATCGAAGAAGATTGCATTGGACTTTCTGTACTTCACAATATACATTTCACTTGTGCCTGTCCAGCTGATGTCGGCATATGTGGCATAAGGTGTTACTACGATATCTGTGGGAACCGGGTTAACTTCGGGGGTATGGAATTCTTTGCTTTCGCTCCAGTTGCTGTAGATGTCTGAACCCTTGTCGATGATGGAGCGCACCTTCACTGTGTGATCAGCGTTTGCGGAGAGTCCTTCCAGGAGGAATTCAGGTTCTCCAGAAATCTCGTAGGTAGTTGCACCATCCAGTTCAATCTGCCACGATGTTGCGCCGCTATTCTCGTTCCACTTCAAGAGGGCAGTATTAGCAGTTATCTCAGAAACCGCCAGGTCTGTTGGACGTGGGTACTGCTCTGGAGTGGTAAAGTAGGCGTAACGCCATCCATCTTCAGTTACTGAACCTTCATATATTTGTACGCGAACCTGATATTGGGTTTCCGGTGCAAGAGGATAAAGCGTCTCGCTCTTGGACGGTGTACCAATCGTTGACAGCCACTCACTATCACCTGCTTTCCTGTATTGCACATTCCATCTGCTGCCCTCGCCTTCCCATGAAATGGTAGCCGAATTGTATGTTACGTCGGTAACCTGCAGGTTAGTGGGTCGTGCACGATTGGGAGCTGCGTTGAACTTAATCTGGTTCTTCACATCTTGTTGCGTCCCCGTATATTCACTGATACTTGCGATATCATAATTAGTATTATCGCTACGGATATACATTGCATGACCAGGAGCATCGAAGACATAGAAAGGCGTACTGCTAGTATAGGCGCCGGTATTATCGTCCACGACGACTACCAAGTTGTCTGCACCGTTGTATTCGAACGGTGTGTCGAAGACGATTGTTGTCCATTCATCAATGAAGAACAGGACCTCTCCACTGAAGACCTTCTGAGCGCCTGAGCAGTCAATCCAATCCGAGCCATCGAAGGCTTCCTTGCTGGTATGCATCAGGTAGATGTCGAGGTTACGATTCCTTTCGTCATCGCTGGCATTAAGGAAGCTGATGCTTTCGAGGGTTGTGCTGCCGCCTATTTCATCCTTCGTGTATATCTGCTGCGTCAGAGAGTATTTGTAATAGTTGTCTGTGGGCAGTAAATTTGAAGTTTCTGTGCCTGAGCCAATCTCGATTCCATCGGAACTTCCACCATCGGCGAAGGTGAGCTGCAACTGGGACTTATAGTCGAAGGTTGTCTTAGACCCACTTCCTGTTGCGCTTGACAATGCTGTAACATCGTAGGCTTCATTATCGTTGTACCATGCAATACTCTTTGATCCATCATTGTACACTCTCCATTGGATGGCGCTTAAATAAGAACCTGTCACGTCGTTTATGGTAATGCACAGGTTTTTTGTGCCATCGTATTTAAATGGAGTATCAAGAGTGATTGTAGTCCACTTTTCAAGGCTAAATTCCACATTACCGCTGAAGACTTTATTGCTCTCTGAGACTGTTTCCCAGTCGGCTGCTGAGCTGAAAGAGCTCTTGTCGGTCAAGGACATATAAACATTGAGGTTGCGAATATGTGTTGAGGAAGAACTACTCTCAGCGTAGAATGCAATACTGGTGATGGAGCCAGTCGTGCCAATTTCCGTTGAAGTATAAATCTGTTGCGTAAAATTGTATTTCCAATTAGCTGGGAAAGGTAGAGCACTATTGGTATTCGTACCACTGCCTAACGTCACCACTTCTGCTCTTGCTGCGCTGAAGCACAACAGCATGAGCACGATACTGAGTAAAAATCTGTTCTTCATAAGCCTAAAGATTATAATGGTTAATACTAGGTTTTCTCCTGCAAAATTAAACATTATTTAATATATACGCAAGGAAAAATGGATAAAAAGTTCGGAAAATGAGTAATTTCTTGAGGGAAAGTGAAGCTCAGACGTAGGCTTTAAATCTGCAAAACATGCTGGATTTCTGGGAAGATACTTTACAATATTTCTACTCGTCGTGGCGAAAATGCTGACGAAACAGGGCGGAAAATCCAACTTCCCCAGCCGAAGTTTTCAACGCAGCATAGGGGAATGACAAACTTAACGTAGGGGAATGACAAACTTAACGTAGGGGAATGACAAACTTAACGTGTTAAGTTGGGCGACGAGGCACGCTAAAATTATCGATGAAACGGGCTGTTTTCTATCCCAAAGCACGCTTTTCGTGACCATTTCCTCTATATGACAAATTTAGTCCGTTTTGTATGTCGCTGACTTTAAACAGGTTAGAAAAGCGGCAAAATTTGCAGCCTTTTGGGTCTTTGGCCGCAACGAAGGCCGTTTTTTGAAGCCTCGATGAGCATTTCTTGGAAATATCTTTACATTTTCAGTAGGATACAGGACACGAAGCAAAAATGGCGGATTATAAAGAAAACATAAAAAGTTGGGCATTCCCTTTGTCTTTCCAAGAAAAAAGAGTATATTTGTAGTCGCTAAGCGACTAACAGCTTTCTCAATGACTCATTTGGTCCTGCCAACAGACGAAACGCGACGCCTCAGCTTCTATCTGGCGATGGAGGAGTATGCGGCCCATGCCTTGAACAACGGCGGCGACCTGTTTTTCCTCTGGCAGGTGGAGCCGACAGTCATCTTTGGCAGGCATCAAGTCATCGAGAACGAGGTGAACATACCCTACTGCCGCGAGCACGGCATCGAGTTCTACCGCCGCAAAAGCGGTGGCGGCTGCGTATATGCTGACAAGAGCAACGTCATGATGAGCTACATCACACGCTCCGACCAGGTGCAGACAACGTTCCGCGAGTACATGCAAATGGTTTGCGAAATGCTCAAGGCACTCGGCTTGGACGCGACCTCAACGGAGAACAACGACGTGCTCATCGGCGGTCGGAAGGTCTCGGGCAATGCCTACTACCACAAAGCCGGCTGGAGCATCGTTCACGGCACAATGCTCTTCGACACCGACATGCAGCACATGCTTCAGGCCATCACGCCGCCCAAGCAGAAGCTCACGAAGCACGGCGTGGAAAGCGTGCGGCAGCGCATCACGCTCCTCAAGGAGCACACCAGCCTCAGCATCGAGGAGTTCAAGCGCTTCGCCGTGGAAAGGCTCTGCTCCGACACGCTCAGGCTCACCGACGAGGACGTCAAGAACATCGAAAGAATAGAACAAGAAACATATCTAAACCCTGAATTTATCTATGGAAAAGAAAACATGTCTGTATGACCGCCACGTGGCTTTGGGCGCACTCATGTCACCCTTTGGCGGCTTCATCATGCCCATCCAGTACTCGAACATCACCGACGAGCACAATGCCGTACGCCAGCATTGCGGCGTCTTCGATGTGAGTCACATGGGCGAAGTGCGCATCACGGGTCCCGACGCTGAGCGCTACGTTCAGCACATCTTCACGAACGACGTGACTGGAGCACCCGTCGGACAAATATATTATGGTATGATGCTCTATCCGAACGGCGGAACGGTGGATGACCTGCTCGTCTATAAGATGGGCGAGAACGATTTCTTCCTCGTCATCAACGCAGCAAACATCGACAAGGATGTGGCTTGGATGAAGGAGCACACAGCAGGCTTCGACATTAAGCTCGACCATCAGAGCGACTTCTATGGGCAGCTTGCCGTGCAAGGCCCTGAAGCCGAAGCCGTCGTCGAAGAGGTGCTCGGCATCCCCTGCAGCGAGCTGAAGTTCTACACGGCAAAGGTCGTTGGCGACATCATCGTGTCTCGCACAGGTTACACAGGCGAGGACGGCTTCGAGATCTACGGCTCACACGAGTTCACTCAGCAGTCTTGGGACAAACTCATCCAGAGCGGTCGTTGCAAACCTTGCGGCTTAGGTTGTCGCGACACCTTGCGCTTCGAGGTCGGCCTGCCGCTTTATGGCGACGAACTCAGCGCAGACATTTCGCCCGTAATGGCAGGCCTCTCCATGTTCTGCAAGCTCGACAAGCCCGAGTTCATCGGCAAGGAAGCCCTCGCAGAGCAGAAAGCCAACGGCGTCGCACAGAAGCTCGTCGGCATCGAACTCGCAGACAAGGCAATCCCCCGCCACGGCTATCCCGTCCTCAACATGGAGGGCGAGCAGGTGGGCGAAGTGACGACCGGCTATCACTGCCTTAGCGTCGACAAGAGCGTCTGCATGGCCCTCGTCAAGACCGACTATGCAAAGCTCGACACCCCGCTGCAAGTACAGATCCGCAAGAAAGTGTTCGAAGGCAAAGTGGTTAAGAAGAAATTTTACGATAAACATTATAAAAAGTAATCATTATGGCTAAATTTGAAGAAGGACTCCGTTACAGCGAGTCACACGAGTACATTCGCGTAGAAGGCGAATACGGTTACATTGGTATCTCTGACTATGCTCAGCACGCGCTCGGCAATGTGGTTTACGTCGATATGCCCGAAGTGGACGACGAGGTAACAGCCGGCGAAGAGTTTGGCGCCGTGGAGAGCGTCAAGGCAGCAAGTGATTTGATTTCTCCCGTAAGCGGCACCGTCGTTGAAGTCAACGAGGCCCTCGAGGACACACCCGAGCTTCTGAACGAAGACGCCTTTGCCAACTGGATCATCAAGGTGCAGCTCTCCGACCCCTCGGAACTCGATGCCCTCATGGATGTAGAAGCATACAAAGCACATTGTAACGAATAAGTTTTTGGGAGTTAAAGAAGTTAAGGGAGTTAAAGAAGTTAAAGACAATAGCAAGGGATGGAGATGAAAAGCGTAACATATAACTTCCAGAACGTCATTGCATGGCAGAAAGCACATGCATTCGTCCTGCAAGTTTATCGTACTACACGTTCCTTCCCTGAAGATGAGAAGTTTTGCCTTGTCCCTCAGTTCCGCCGTGCTGCAGTCTCTATAGAAGCTAACATTGCTGAAGGATACAAGAAGTTGAGCAAGGCAGACAAGTTGCGCTTCATGAATATCTCACAAGGTAGTCAAGAAGAATGCAGGGATTACATCATCCTTTCAAGGGACTTAGGGTATCTTCAGCCAAACGAATTTCAACTTCTCCATGACGTGTTAGAAGAGTCAAGCAAGTTCCTTAATCTGTATTGTAAAGGAATACTCAATAACAATGGCATAAAGGATGACTGACGAAAAGAGTGAATGGAGCTGAAGTACTACTGAACAAAACAAAGTATCGTCTTTTACTCCTTTAACTCCATTAACTCCATTAACTCCCCTCAAAACAGAAAGAAATGAATTACAAGTATTTTCCTCACACCGAGGAGGACTTGCAGGAGATGCTGAAGGCTGCCGGAGCGAAGACGGTTCACGACCTCTTTGCCGATGTGCCGGAGGCTGCGCGCTTCAAGAGAGACTACGAACTGCCGGAGGCTCTCTCGGAAACTGACCTGCGACTCTTCTTCGAACAACTGACTGCACCTGACAACACGAGGCAACTCGTCTGCTTTGCCGGTGCAGGATGCTACGACCACTATGCTCCCAGCGTAGTGCAGAACCTCATTCAGCGCTCGGAGTTCTTGACGTCCTACACGCCTTACCAAGCTGAGATATCGCAGGGCACGCTCCACTATATCTTCGAGTATCAGTCGATGATTGCAGAGCTGACGGGCATGGACATTGCCAACGCCTCGATGTACGACGGCGCAACCGCTACGGCGGAAGCTGCCATGATGGCTTGGGGCAATGCCAAGAAGGCAAACTGCGTCTTGATGAGCGAGACGGTGGACCCAAAGGTGCGCCGCGTCGTCGAGACCTATGCGCACTTCCACGGCTTCCCAATCAAGCTCGTGCCTGCAGCCAATGGTGTGCTCGACCGCAAGGCTCTCGACAAGGAACTTGCTGAGGGCGGCGTGGCAGGACTCATCGTGCAGCAGCCCAACTACTACGGCATCGTCGAAGACTATACAGGTATCGCCGACGCCATCCACGAGCAGAAAGGCATCTTCGTAGTGAACGCCAACCCATCCGACCTGGCTATCCTGAAGACGCCTGCCGAGTGGGGAGCCGACGTGGCAGTAGGCGAAGGCCAGAGCCTCGGCATTCCCATGACCTTCGGAGGCCCCGGCGTGGGCTACATGGCCTGCACGGAGAAGCTGATGCGAAAGCTGCCGGGACGCATCGTGGGACAGACCCTCGACAATCGCGGCCAACGGGCTTTCGTCCTGACGCTGCAGGCTCGCGAGCAGCACATACGTCGCCAGAAGGCAACCTCCAATATCTGTTCCAACCAGAGCCTCATGGCGCTCTATGTCACGATATACCTCAGCCTCATGGGCAAAGAGGGACTTCGCGAAGTGGCGGAGATGAGCTATGCCGGCGCACACAGCCTCCGCGACAAACTCATCGCGACGGGCAAGTTCAAGGACACTTTCCCGGGACAGCCTTTCTTCAATGAGTTCTGCGTGGACTACGAGGGAGACCTCGAAGCGCTCCTCGACGAATGCACCGCCAACGGCTACCTCGCAGGCGTTCAGGTCGGCGAGAAGACACTCATGCTGGCTGTCACGGAGCAGCGCTCAACAGAGGAGATCGATGAACTCGTCGAGATTATTCAGCAATTTAAGGAAGAGGAGGCAAAGGCATGAACAGGACATTATATGGAAACCTTATCTTCGAGTTGTCGAAGAAAGGACGCAAGGGTTACTCCCTTCCGCAGGACTATGACCGCACGCACACAACAGCGGAACTTCCCGAAGCACTTCGCCGCAAGGAAGCTGCCCGCCTGCCCGAGTGCGACGAGCTGACGGTAGTGCGTCACTACACAAACCTCAGTCACAACAACTTCGGTGTGAACGACGGCTTCTATCCGCTCGGCTCATGCACGATGAAGTACAATCCCGTCATCAACGAAGAGATAGCCGGCATGAAGGCCTTCGCCGGACTGCATCCCCTGCAACCCGCCGTGACCTGCCAAGGCGCACTGGAGGTGTACTACAACCTGCAGGAGTCGCTTGCCGAGCTTGCCGGCTTGAGCGAGTTCACCTTGAATCCCTGTGCCGGCGCACATGGTGAGTTGACTGGCTTGATGGTCATCCGCGCCTATCACGAAGCGCAAGCCACCGTGCCCGGCGGTTCTCCCGCCACCGTGCCCGACGGTTCTCCGTCGGGTAAACGCACGAAGGTCCTCATCCCCGACTCGGCACATGGCACGAACCCAGCCTCTGCAGCAGTCTGCGGCCTGGAGGTCGTGGAGGTGAAGAGCCTTGCTGACGGCACGGTCGATGTCGACCATCTGCGTCAGCTCCTCAGCGAGATGGGAAGCGAGGTTGCTGCCATGATGATGACCAACCCCAACACGCTGGGCATCTTCGAGCCGCACGTGCTGGAGATAACCGAGATGGTGCACAAGGCAGGCGGCCTCATGTACTACGACGGCGCGAACCTCAACGCCTTGCTCGGCGAGTGCCGTCCCGGCGACATGGGCTTCGATGTGATGCACATCAACCTGCACAAGACGTTCTCCACGCCTCATGGCGGCGGTGGCCCAGGCAGCGGTCCGGTCGGTGTACGCAAGGGCTTGGAACAGTTCCTCCCGACGCCTCGCGTCAAGAAGGTTGTCGTGAACTACGACCTCCCCGAAGACGGTCCGACCGAATGGGAAGGCTTCATCGTCGATTGGGGACAAAGCGACTCTTCGCTCGGCTCTGTCGGCAATTTCTTCGGCAACTTCGGCGTGATGCTGAAGGCCTACGCCTACATTCTGTCCCTCGGCTCAGAGAACATCAAGCAGGTCGGCCCGTTGGCAACGCTCAACGCGAACTACATCAAGGAGCGCCTTCGCGACAGCTATCTCTTGCCCATCAAGGGCTTGTGCAAGCACGAGGTGGTCTTCGACGGCCTCGTTGACAAGAGCACTGGCGTCACGACAATGGACGTGGCGAAGCGCTTGCTCGACTACGGCTACCATGCTCCCACCATCTACTTCCCGCTGCTCTTCCATGAGAGCCTCATGATAGAGCCCACCGAGAACGAGAGCAAGGAGACCATCGATGCCTTCATCGACGTGATGCACAAGATTGCGGAGGAGGCCAAGACAGATCCAGAACTGGTGAAGACAGCGCCGCACAACACGCCAATCGGCCGCGTCGATGACGTGCTGGCTGCCAAGCAACCTGTAACAACCTATTGGAGGACCCTCCCCTCACCCTCCCTTTAGGGAGGGAGTAGTTACCCTACAATACAGCTTATGAGTACAATCAGCCAAAATCAATCTACTCCCCTCCCTGCAAGGGAGGGGCAAGGGGGTGGGTCTGCCGACCTTATCATCATAGGCGCCGGCCCCGGCGGCTACAAGGCAGCGGTCTATGCAGCGAAGAAGGGCCTGAAGGTTACTATCTTCGAGGACGTCCATGTCGGTGGCACATGCCTCAACGTGGGCTGCATCCCGACGAAGACCTACGTACACTCTGCCACCTTTGCTGAAGCCGTAGAGCGTCAGCCACAGGTCGTGGAGGCGTTGCGTGGCGGCGTGGAGACACTCCTCTCCCACCCCAACATCACCTTGGTACGCGAGAAGGGCGTCTTCATCAATGCTAATACGGTGAGCGGCGTGACGGCAAAGCACATCATCGTCGCCACAGGTAGCAGCGCAAAGATGCTGCCCATCCCGGGTGCTGACGGACAGAACGTAGGCTCTTCCACCGAGCTACTCGGCCTGAAGAAGCAGCCCAAGCGTCTCTGCATCATCGGCGCTGGCGTCATCGGCATGGAGTTTGCGAGCGTCTTCCAGAAGTTCGGAAGCGAGGTGACCGTCGTGGAGTACCTCAAGGAATGCCTGCCCATGGTGGATGGCGACATTGCCAAGCGCCTGCGCAAGCTCCTGGAGAAGCGCGGCATCACCTTCTACATGGGAGCCGGCGTGAAGAGCATCGACGGCTCGACTGTCCTCTTCGAGCAGAAGGGCAAGGAGGTGAGCGTAGAGGCCGACTACATCCTGATGGCAACAGGCCGCAAGCCGAATGTGTCGCCGGACTTCGCCAATGCAGGTTTCGACTACGACGAGCGCAAGGGCATCGCTGTGGATGAGAACTTCGAGACCAGCGTGAAAGGCATCTACGCCATTGGCGACGTCAACGGACGCCAGATGCTGGCCCATGCGGCGGAGATGCAAGGCATACACGTCGTGAACCGCATCTTAGGAACAAGGGGCAAGGAGCAAGGGGCAAGAGTAGATGGCATTCGTTTCGACGTGATGCCAGCCGCGATATTCACCGAACCAGAGGCCGCTTGCGTCGGTCCGACGGAAGATCAGCTGAAGGAACAGGGCGTGCCGTTCGAGTGCCACAAGAGTTTCTACCGTGCCAACGGCAAGGCGCTGGCTATGAACGAGACCGAGGGAATGGTCAAGCTGTGCTGCGAGCCGGACGAAGGCAAGCTGCTCAGTGCACACGTCTTCGGAGCGCATGCTGCCGACATCGTGCAGGAAGTGACGGCCTACATCACGCTTGGCGCCACGCTGCGTCAGCTCCGCGAGACTGTCCACATCCACCCAACGCTCTCCGAGGTGCTGATTGAAGTGAACTGACAATCCCCAAAGGAAATAGCCCCCAGCCGTTGTTGCGACTGGGGGCTATCTCTTTTGACAGGCTGGCTACTCGTCAGGTCTGTTTTGGGCAGTCGTCCATTCTCCGTCGAGCAAAAATTGCCATTGGCCGATAAAGAAAAAAACAGGAACATCATTAGTCAAGGTGAATTGCGGGTTTGTATTACTTTTGACACCCACTTCGGGGATGTCATCCCAGCCATCGCTACTGCCTTCCACAAGATGTATCAGCTTGTCATTGTCTTCTCGTCTAAGGAGAGGGGCAGGGGTGTGATAACAGCTGAGGGGATCAGGGCAATACGCTCACGCAATATGGGGAGAAAAACCTCAGGCGCAGAGGAAATGTCTTGTCCTCCACACCTGAATCTTGGGATGCAGATTGCGTCTGTCGGAGCGCAACTTGCAATTGTCCATACGCAGCCTGCGTCTCCACATCTGCAGCTTGCGTATGAAAAATGTAATATGGCCGAAGGGAAAAGCCCATGGCCCACATTTGGTTTGCCTGCACGCCAAGAGGCACTTTCCAGGCTTCTCCTACTTAATGGCCACCTTCCTGCCACCGGTGATGTAGATACCGGGCTTGGCAGGTTTGCCGTCGAGCTTCATGCCGTCGAGCGTGTACCATGCATCGTCGGTGGCCATGTCGGCTTTCACATTGCCAATGCCATCGAGGATGTCATCGAGGTCGCCAACGAAGGTTACAATGGCATCCCCGAACTTCTCCTTGTATCTGGAGAGGTATCGGGCATAGACGTGCATCTTCGTGGACTTTGGCTTGTATTGGTTGAAGTCAAGAACTCCGTTATTGTCCCATATCAGCATATTGGGATCAGCATGGCAATAGACATCCTTCGTAGAGTTGCAATTGTAAAAGGCTGAATAAGCGATACTTGTCAAGGAAGATGGGAGGGTGACATCCTGAATGGTATAGATATCGAAAAAAGCATTTTCGCCAATGCTCGTCACGCCCTCTTCAACTACGACATGCAAGATGTCCGGGAATATTGAAACATGCGGATAACCGTTGCTATCATAATCTATTTCTCTTGAAATCCAAGGCGAAATCGCACCATAGATTTGAGCATAATCGTTCATGTCGCCATTCGTGTCCACGACTGTCGGGTTCTTTCTGATGGTGACAGTATGCATATCACTGCTTTCCGGGCAGGGTAGTTTGATGTAATAGAGGTTCCGGCCACCGTTAATGTTTTCCTTGCCGCAGTAGTTGCCTTCTCTTGTACCCCACGGACGGCAGAAATGGCTTTCGGTCAAGGGCACAATACTCTCTCCGTTGATGTTGTTAATATGGGCTTCCATGTCAGTGCCTTCGATGAGGAAATTCTTCCCGTTGACAAACCCGACTTTGCCTGCAGGGTAAGAGCTGGAATAGATGCGGTCGGTCTCGCGGGTCCAGCCCAGAAAGACATTGCCACAGGTGGCGTTTGCCCCGTTCCCGATGCCACACGCATTATTCCGGCCAATGGCATGGATATCGCCGCCTTCGATGACGATGCTGCCACAATCCTCTTCATAGCCACCGCCAATGCCAGCCGCAATATCTGAATGAGAATCAGCTACCAGACTACCGTCCCCTTTGATGGTCAGCGTATGGCCTTGGGGCACATAAATGGCGGGCTTGTTCGGATGCGATGATGCCACTTCATTCGTGCCATGGAGATTGATGGTGGCATCGCCCCTGAAAGTGAGGCCCGCATGGTTGGAGTATTCAGTAGGCCGGTATGGTATCCTCACATGGTCAAGAGTCACTGTGCAACCAGAGGCAAAGGTAAGTCTCAATGCGCGATTACATCTGTCCTTAAGATGGTAGTTGCCTTTAGAGAAAAAAACATTCGAAAAGACAGAGCGCAAATTGATATGCCTTTCCGCATCTGCCTCATTATAGATAGGAGAGCCGAAAGGAACTTTATTGCAGTGCATATAGATATAGCTGCCGCCAGCCCCCTGATTCAGGTCAATGCTTCCGCTTTGGTTGGCACCAGGCACAGAGCCAGAAGAGGTGGCATTGAACCAGATGCTTGAAACATATTCGGGCGTTGCCTTTACCTGCCTGCTACAATAAAGGTGGATGTATGCCCCGCCTGCATTGCAGTTCAGGTCGCCCTTCGATGACTTGAAGTTGTCGGAGCCGTCGAAGGGAACAAGCTCGTAGTCTATGTCATTGTACACCAATTCATCAGGACAGTTCTTACCTACATACACGCATACGTCGGAGATAAAGGAGTAAGCCTTATCTTTATTACTTAACGAACCTGTCTTGTAGAGCAGAAAGATGTAGTCACTGTTCTTGCCACAGCCTTTGTTCAGGTCGTAGCCAAAGGATTGCCAGCCTTGACTCGTGTATTGGTCCGCAATACTGTTTATCTCCGAAGATGAATTGGCGCCAATGAGCAGCAGGTCAGTGATGACCAGGTCTTCTGCCCTTGAGATGGCAGGAAGCAAGGCAATCAACAGGAAAAGAATCGTTCGTTTCATATTATTATGAATGTTAATGGTTATTGTTCGGGTTGATGTGTCTGTCGTGACAGTATGCCTGTGCTCCTGTCTCTCTTTGGGCAGAGGGAAGAAGTTATCCGAGCAGCTTCTTGGCCAGCTTCTCGAGCATGTCCTTCGTCATCTCCTCGAGGCCATACTGATGCTTCCAGTCCCATTCCTGACGGGCGCAACTGTCGTCCATCATGTTGGGCCAGGACTCTGCAATCGACTGCTTGAGCGGATCGACGTCATAGACCATCTCGAACTCCGGCTTATACTTCTTGATGTTCTTGTAAATCATCTCAGGGTCGAAGCTCATGGCGGCGATGTTGAAGCCGTTGCGATGCTTCAGACGCGTCGGGTCGGCCTCCATCAGCATTGTTGCTGCGTGCAGAGCATCGGGCATATACATCATGTCCATGTGCGTGCCGGCCTTGATGGGACAAGTGAAGCGCTCGCCACGAACCGCGTAGTAGTAGATATCGACGGCATAGTCGGTGGTGCCGCCGCCTGGAGGTGTGACGTAGGAGATGATGCCAGGGAAGCGGACGGAGCGCGTGTCGACGCCATATTTGTGATAGAACCATTCGGAGAGCAGCTCCGTCGTCACCTTCGACACACCGTAGATGGTGCGGGGCCTCTGCACGGTGTCCTGAGGCGTCATGTCGTGCGGCGTCTCCAATCCGAACGAGCCGATCGAACTGGGAGTGAACACAGCGCACTTGTTCTCGCGAGCTATCTCCAGGATGTTCCAAAGGCCATCGATGCCGATGCTCCAGGCCAGGCGAGGCTTCGATTCCGCCACAACCGACAAGAGCGCCGCGAGGTTGTAGATGGTGTCGATATTGTACTTCTTCACGGCCTCGGCTATGGTGTCCGCCTTTATCACATCGGCAAGGGCAGACGGACCACTCTCCAAGAGTTCACCCTTCGGCTCAGCCCCGGGGATGTAGCCTGCCACAACATGTTCGTTACCGTAAATTCCTCTAAGATGCATTGTCAGCTCAGAACCAATCTGTCCTGTCGAGCCGATGATAAGTATGTTCTTCATCTTTGTTTTGTTAGTTTAGTTTTTCCGAATGCAAAATTACAAAAATATCTTCACAATACCTCATCCTAGGTGTATAAAATATGTAAAATCATTCATCGTCCTGCAATTTTATCCCAAAAGAGCTTTCCTCTTTGAAAGAAAAGCCGTATTTTTGCACTGATGAACGTGATGACAAAGAGACATATCGCATCGTGGGTGTTGCTGGCAGTGTACCTGCCCATGCTCATCCTTTCGTCGCTCCATATCCATGAAACATCGCAGGAAGGAGCAACGGAATGTGCCGAGTGTGTCAGGCACCAATGCCACGGCCATCTGTCACAGCTTTCGGGTGGGATGCACCAATGTGTGCTTTGCCAGATCCTCACGTTAACTTATGTGGCAACCGCCACAGGAGCGCTGCATTTTTATCAGGCAAAACATAAAGTCGGCTATGCCCTGCATCGTCAGACACTCTGCCAGACGAGCCTGGGGTTCATCAGCCTTCGTGCTCCTCCATCCAGATAAAAGTTGAAGGGGTAAAGGGGTGAACAGTTAAAGCGTTCCTAGGCTTTCCTTTTTATTCTTTCGCCTATTTGTTTTCTTATCCTTCATTCATTATCTCCTGACTGCCGCACCAGTGTCGTGGGCAGCGAAGGACTTATTTTAATTCATCATTATACCCAATATGAAACACATTATTATATATATAGGGTTCTGTCTTTGGGCAGTCTGTCTGCCTGTTTCGGCACAACATGTGCACGAACACAGCGATTGCCACGAGGACAGCATCAACCCGATGAAGGAGGCCATCCTGAGCGAAGTGACCGTGCAGGGCGTGGCTGGCATACAGAGACTGAAGGATGCGGCATCTCCCTTCATGGTGGTCTCGCCCAAACAGTTGCACGCGTCGCTTGGCACGAACATCGTCGATGCAGTAGGCCATCTGCCTGGCCTTTCGCAGATAAGCACGGGAACAGGCATCTCGAAGCCCGTCATACGAGGTCTCGGCTACAACAGAGTGGTGGTTGTTGACCAGGGAATCCGTCAGGAAGGCCAGCAATGGGGCGACGAGCACGGCTTGGAGGTGGACGAGGAAGGCGTTCACTCAGTGGAGGTTCTTAAAGGCCCGGCATCGCTCATGTACGGCAGCGATGCCATTGCCGGCGTGATGATACTGCATCCGGAACATCCTCTTGAGGAAGGCACGATGCAGGTCAAGGTGGGCAGCCAGTACCAGACGAACAACGGCCTCTATGACTACCGCGTCGGCTTTGCGGGCAACATGAACGGCTGGCTCTGGAACTGGCACTTCCTCGACAAGGCGGCGCATTGCTACAAGAACGATGCCGACGGCTATGTGCCCGGCTCTTTCTTCAAGGAACGCGACATCCAGGGCATGCTCGGCATCAACAGGTCGTGGGGACACAGCTGGCTCCGCTTCTCGAGAGTCAACTTCACGCCCGGCATCACAGAAGGCGAACTGGTTGGCGGCGATGTGGACGGCAAGAGCTACAGCATCGAGTCGCCCTATCAGAAAGTGCTTCATACCAAGGCCGTCAGCGACAACGCCTGGTACATTGGCGACGGCACGCTGAAGGCTATCGTTGGCTATCAGCAGAACTATCGCCGCGAGTTTGAGGAGGAAGAGGAGCCCGAGCTGGCCATGCGTCTGCACACCGTCAACTACGACATCAAGTACCTCCACACGCTTCCCCACGACTGGAAGATTGCGACAGGCATCGGCGGCATGTGGCAAAGGAACATCAATCAGGGCGAGGAATACCTCATTCCCGACCACCATCTCTTCGACATCGGCTTCTTCGCTACGGCTGAATGGGAATGGAACAAGTGGCACTTCTCCGGCGGAGCGCGCATCGACAACCGGCACCTCAACACGTCTGCATTGACAGAGGACGATGTGCTCCGCTTCGAAGCCTTGAGCAGGAACTTCACCGGTGTGACGGGAAGCCTGGGCGCTGTGTGGAATGTGACCGACCATCTCAACCTGCGACTGAATGCGGCCCGAGGCTTCAGGGCTCCAACGGTCAGCGAGCTGTCCTCGAACGGCGTGCATGAAGGCAGCATACAATACGAGTTGGGCAACGCCGGACTCAAGGCGGAAAAGAGCATGCAGCTCGACCTGGGACTCGACTACACATCGCATTACGTGAACCTCCAAGCATCGCTGTTCACGAACTGGATTGACGACTACATCTTTCTCGCCCGCCTTCCCTACGAGACCGAGGGCTATCGCACCTATCAATACCGGCAGGGAGATGCTCGGCTGATGGGCGGAGAAGTCTCGCTTGACATTCATCCCTTCAATCCGCTCCATTTCGAGAATGCCTTCAGCTATGTACGAGGCGTACAACTTCACCAGCCCAAAGAGGCAAAGAACCTGCCCATGATGCCTGCCCCGAAGTGGACAAGCGATGTGCGATACGAGTTCCCCAACTTCGCGAAGAACCATGTGCAACGCTCTTTCCTGGCCTTCGGCATGGAGTACAACCTGCGGCAAAACCATTTCTATGCGGTCGATGACACCGAGACGGCTACGCCCAGCTACGCACTCTTCAACCTGTCTGCAGGCATGGACCTGCATTTCTTCGGTCACAACTGCATCGAGCTCACCTTTTCCTGCCAGAACCTCCTCGACAAAGTCTATCAGCCGCACCTCTCCCGACTGAAATATGTTGACACGAACAGCGCCTCCGGAAGGCAAGGCATCTCTGCCATGGGAAGGAACTTCTGCCTCAAAGTCAGCATCCCCATCGACATACATTTGAAAGGCTATAATGATGTCCAGTAAATTCTGCTGGCATTCCTACCCCACCCCTCGCTTCGCTCCTCCCCTCCCCTTCACAGAATGGGAGGGGAGCTGGGAGGCAGTGCTCTCCGCCCCTTCTCGATAAGTGCTCTCCGCCCTGTGATGAGGCAAGTGGCCGAGGACCGAGGTGGGGTATGTTTGACTGAGGGCACTCCAACAAAAAAACTTTACAAAAATTGTCACAAAAAACGGGGCAAACGGCATCGGCGCGTGTGGGGGATTCAAACGCCGCACGCGGAGATGGCCAACGCCGCACGCGAAGTTGGCAATTTCCCCACGCGGCGTTCACTATTCCCGCAGGCGGAAATCCGCAGAAAAGTACGCTGAATTTAACAGAGCGGCGCAAGGGAATTGCACTTTCTTTGCCCGACATTGGAAATTTCGTCTTCGCAAACCGCCTATTTTAGGGCAAAACGCGATTTAAGCCCTTATTTTTCGTTCAGGGTAGCAAAGTGCCACCCGACCAAAAACAAGCCGTCAGAAAGAGTCTGCCTGCGAAAAATCTTTACAAAAACCCTTATTGATGTCTGCTTTTAAATGCGCGAAGCAGACCGAATTTACCGGACCGCAATAAAAAAGTTCATGGTTCATGGTTCATAATTCATAGTTATTTTGTATCTTTGCATTCGAATCACATTTAACCCCATAAACTAACATACTATGTACGGAAAGATGAAACAGCATCTCAGCCAGACGCTCGCTGAGATTCGCGAAGCAGGCCTTTACAAGGAGGAGCGTCTCATCGAAAGCCCACAGCGGGCAGCCATTCAGGTGAAGGGCAAGGAAGTGCTCAACTTCTGCGCCAACAACTATCTCGGACTCTCCGACCACCCGCGCCTCATCAAAGGCGCTACCGACATGATGCAGGAGAGGGGCTTCGGCATGTCGAGCGTCCGCTTCATCTGCGGCACACAGGACATCCACAAGCAGCTCGAGGCTGCTATCAGCGACTATTTCAAGACTGAAGACACCATCCTCTATGCCGCTTGCTTCGATGCCAACGGCGGTGTCTTTGAGCCTCTCTTCACGGAAGAGGACGCCATCATCAGCGACGCCCTCAACCACGCAAGCATCATCGACGGCGTGCGCCTCTGCAAGGCAAAGCGCTATCGCTACGCCAACGCCAACATGGAGGAACTGGAGAAGTGCTTGCAAGAAGCACAGGCTCAGCGCTTCCGCATCATCGTGACCGACGGCGTCTTCTCGATGGACGGCAATGTCGCTCCGATGGACAAGATTTGCGACCTCGCCGAGAAATACGACGCACTGGTGATGGTGGACGAGAGCCACTCGGCAGGCGTGGTCGGCAAGACGGGCCACGGCGTCAGCGAACTGACCGACACCTACGGACGCGTCGATATCTATACGGGAACCTTGGGCAAGGCATTCGGCGGCGCTCTGGGCGGCTTCACGACTGGCCGCAAGGAGATTATCGACCTGCTGCGTCAGCGCTCGCGTCCCTACCTGTTCTCCAACTCGTTGGCTCCCTGCATCATCGGCGCCTCCCTCGAAGTGTTCAAGATGCTGAAGGAATCGAACGAACTGCACGACCGCCTCGTGGAGAACGTCAACTACTTCCGCGACAAGATGATGGCAGCCGGCTTCGACATCAAGCCCACACAGAGCGCCATCTGCGCCGTGATGCTCTACGACGCCAAGCTCTCGCAGGTCTTCGCTGCCAAGATGCAGGAGGAAGGCATCTACGTCACCGGCTTCTACTACCCCGTCGTGCCGAAGGGCGAGGCCCGCATCCGCGTACAGCTCTCCGCCGGCCACAAGCGCGAACATCTCGATAAGTGCATCGCCGCCTTCATCAAGGTCGGCAAAGAGCTCGGCGTGCTGAAATAAGAACATCGGCACGCCAAGGTCTTCCTTGCGGCGTGCTGAAGTGACAGCATCGGCACGCCAAGGTTTTCCTTGCGGCGTACTGAAATAAGAACAGCAGCACGCCAAGGTTATACTTGCGGCGTGCTGAAGTAAACATATAGCAACAAAAAAAGAGGAGCCCTCCGCAATGGAAGGGCTCCTCTTCTTTTATAGTGTGGCTTTTGCCTTTACCACTCCTCGTCCCAGATAGACTTCTTCTCCTTTGTCAGGATATCATTGGGATCTTCGATGATTACAGTTTCGTTGACAGGCAACGACGCTGCCGCCATTTGGCATGTGCCGAGCGCAACTACCAAGCAGGCTGGCTGATAATACATCTTCTTCATATTACTTGAGAATCTTTTTGCCGTTGATAATATTGACGCCCTTCTGCTGCTTGCTCATGCGCTGACCGGCAAGGTTGAAGATGGGGCCATTGACCATTGAAGATTGACCATTGACCATTTCGATAGCAGTTGCATCATCCTCGTCGAAGCCAT
>JAEEGJ010004950.1_pt1 | contig 43301 bp, 31 predicted proteins | sample 8958761 | NCBI WGS metagenome assembly JAEEGJ01 (sample SAMN16246546, study PRJNA631951) | gut metagenome | biome: gut microbiome; feature: rumen; material: RS-attached | host: Bos | place: Iran: Karaj | collected 2018-10
ACGGCCGCTCATAAGTTTGCCGTCTGTCTCGATCCTTACTTTATTTCTGAGGCCGTTTGCAACAAGTGTCTGATGGGTCTCAGCCAGACCGAGCTCCCAAGGAAGTCCTGCATTATGTATCGAGCTAAGAGGAGCCGCACCTGTACCACCGTCATAGCCTGATATAAGGATTACGGAAGCACCTGCCTTTGCGACACCGCTTGCGATAGTTCCTACACCTGCTTCAGATACAAGCTTTACAGAAATCCTTGCTTTTTTATTTGCATTCTTTAAATCATATATAAGCTCTGCCAAGTCCTCAATCGAATAAATATCATGATGAGGAGGAGGAGAAATAAGGCTTACACCGGGTGTTGAATGTCTGGTCTTTGCTATCCATGGATAAACCTTCTTTCCGGGCAGATGTCCGCCTTCACCGGGCTTAGCACCCTGAGCCATCTTTATCTGTATTTCTTCTGCGCTTATAAGGTAAGCACTGGTAACACCAAAACGTCCCGATGCTACCTGCTTTATCTTTGAGCTTCTGTCATTTTCGGTACCTGCAGAAGCTATTCTTTCATCACTCTCGCCGCCTTCACCGCTGTTCGATCTGCCCTGCAGATGATTCATAGCGATGGCTAAAGCTGTATGAGCCTCTTCGGAAATCGAGCCGTATGACATAGCACCGGTCTTAAATCTCTTTACGATCTCATCTTCGCTCTCGACCTCTTCGATGGGCACTGTGTTTTCAGGATAATTGAAATCTATAAGGCTTCTTAAGTATCCTGTCTCTTCCGCATCTACCATCGAGGTATATGTCTTAAACTTATTATAATCACCTTCACGGGTAGCGGTCTGGAGCATATGTATTGTATTAGGATTGTATCTGTGATTCTCTCCCTGGCTCCTCGACTTATGTCTGCCCATAGCGGTCAGTTCATTATTAACTGCGAGTCCTAACGGATCAAATGCTTTACTGTGCTGTGTATCTACTGCTTTACCGATATCTTCCAAAGTGATACCGCCGACTCTTGAAACGGTACCTGTAAAATATTTATGTATAACATCCTCTGAAATACCAATTGCTTCAAATATCTTGCTGCCCTGATAGGATTGGATGGTTGATATACCCATCTTTGAAGCTATCTTTACAATACCTGTAAGAACTGCCTTATCATAATCCTCACATGCTGCATAATAATCCTTGTCAAGCAGTTCTTCATCCACGAGCTCCTTGATAGCCGAGTGAGCAAGATAAGGGTTTACAGCCGAAGCACCAAAACCGAGAAGTGTAGCAAAATGATGTACTTCTCTGGGTTCACCGGTCTCAACTATGATAGAAAGAGCTGTTGACTTTTTGGTCTCTACCAGATGCTTGTGTACTGCTGCCACAGCCAGAAGTGAAGGCAGAGCCACATGGTTTTCATCAACTCCCCTGTCTGAAAGTACCAGTATATCGGCACCCTCACGGTAACCCTTATCCACCTGGATAAAGAGATGCTGTAAAACTCTCTTGATAGGAGTACCCTTGAAAAACAGTGTTGAAACCTTAGCTACCTTAAGTCCGTGATTCTTTAAATGCTCAATCTTTAAGAGATCAAGATCCGAAAGAATAGGATTATTTATCTTTAATACATTACAGTTCTCAGGCTTTTCCTCTAACAGATTTCCGTTCTTACCTACATATACGCAGGTAGAAGTAACTATCTTTTCACGCTCGGCATCTATAGGAGGATTTGTAACCTGTGCAAATAACTGCTTGAAATAATAGAACAGAGGCTGGTACTCTTTTGAAAGCACTGCGATAGGTGTATCAACACCCATTGCACCGATGGGCTCAGAGCCGTTTAATGCCATGCTCAGGATTGAATCATGGTAATTCTCATAAGAATAACCAAATGCCTTCTGTAAACGCTTCAGCTCATCCCTCTCATATGATTTAACCTTGATATTGGGGATTTTTACATCCTTTAACTGGATGATATTTCCGTCAAGCCACTCACCGTAAGGTTCTTTGAGTGCGTATTTTTCTTTTATTTCTTCATCGCTGATAATGCGGCCTTCTTTTGTATCTACCAAAAGCATCTTGCCGGGATGAAGTCTCTCTTTTTTGATGATGTGCTCTTCATCTATAGGAAGAACTCCGACCTCTGAAGCCAGTACCAGTCTGTCATCATCGGTTACATAATATCTGGAAGGACGCAGACCGTTTCTGTCAAGTATAGCACCCATCAGATCACCGTCTGAGAAAACGATGGAAGCGGGACCGTCCCAAGGCTCCATCATGGTTGCATAATACTGATAGAAATCTCTTTCCTCCATCGACAGAGTCTCATTGTTAGCCCAAGGCTCCGGGATGGTGATCATAGCTGCCAGAGGCAGATCCATACCGCTCATCATAAGGAATTCAAGAGTATTATCCAGCATAGCCGAATCAGATCCGCTCTGTGAGATAACAGGTAATACCTTTGTCATATCCTCTTCCGAGAACTCGTTTGTATGCATGGTCTCTTCACGAGCCAGCATCTTGTCTGCATTGCCCTTTATGGTATTGATCTCACCGTTATGTACGATCAGTCTGTTAGGATGTGCACGGTTCCAACTCGGTGTCGTATTGGTTGAGAAACGTGAATGTACCATAGCTATGGCAGATTCGTAATCCTTATCCATCAGGTCCTTAAAGAATGTACGCAGCTGACCTACAAGGAACATGCCCTTATATACGATGGTCCTGCATGAAAATGAAGGAATGTAAGTGTTTTCGTTACTCTGTTCAAACTCACGGCGTGCAATATAAAGTAATCTGTCAAAATCAAGATCAATATTGCCATCAGCTTTATCATTTAAGCTATCGGGTCTCTTAATAAATACCTGCCATATATTGGGCATGCACTCTAAAGCCTTGCTGCCAAGTACGCCGGGATCGGTATCAACCTTTCTGAAGCCTAAGATCTCGAGTCCGTTTTTCTTTGCTATAACCTCAAACATAGCCTTTGCCTGTCTGGCCTTCAGCTCATTCTGAGGGAAGAATATCATACCTACGCCGTATTCTCTTTTACCGGGCAGCTCAACACCCTGCTTCTTTAATACTTTTTTGAAAAACTTGTGAGGTATCTGTGTAAGTATACCGACGCCGTCACCTGTTTTTCCCTCAGCATCCTTACCTGCACGATGCTCAAGGTTTTCAACTATCGAAAGTGCATCAGCTACAGTTGCATGATCAGCTTTTCCCTTGATATTTACTACTGCACCGATACCGCAATTATCATGTTCAAAATCAGGATTGTATAAACCTTTTTTATATACTTCATTTAATGTAAGTTTCATATTATCAACGACCTTCCGTTTCTATCTCAATCACAGCTTTTGTTATAAACTTGAATACCCCATCAGATATTCATCTACTTCTTTTGCTGCAGCCTTACCTTCTGCTATGGCTCTGACTACCAGTGACTGTCCGATATGCACATCACCTGCCGCAAATACTTTTGCAGATGCCTGATGCTTTCCTTCCTCGGTCTTTACATTCGTCCTGCCGTCAACCTCTACACCAAAGCTCTCGGTTACGTAGCTTTCACTGCCTAAGAATCCTGCAGCTATAAGTACAAGCTGTGCAGGCACTTCCTTTTCAGACCCTTCTACAGGCACCATACTCATCCTGCCGGTCTTCTCATCCTTCTTTGATTCAAGAGAAACCAGGATAACACTCTTAAGCTTTCCTTTTTTATCCTTCTTGAATTCTTTAACTGTGGTCTTATATATTCTCGGATCGGATCCGAATTTGTAAATTGCTTCTTCCTGGCCGTAATCAACTTTAAGCACCTTGGGCCATTCGGGCCAGGGATTTGATGCAAGTCTTTCCTTCGGAGGCTCAGGCATCATCTCCAACTGTGTAACACTCTTTGCCTTAAGTCTTATACATGAACCAACACAGTCATTACCCGTATCGCCGCCGCCGATAACGATTACGTCCTTGCCTTCAGCCAGGTCATAAGGGAACTCTTTAAACTCAGAATCAAGCAATCTCTTCGTTACCTGCTTTAAGAAATCTACTGCAAAATAAATACCGTCCGCATCCCTGCCGGGAGCATTTATATCTCTGGGATGTGAAGCACCGCATGCTAAAACCACTGCATCGTACTCCTTCTTTATCTCTTCACCCGAAATGTCTTTTCCTATATTACAATTAGTCTTAAAAGTGATACCAGCTTTTTCCATCAGTGCAACTCTTCTGTCGATCACTGATTTATCAAGCTTCATATTCGGGATGCCGTATCTGAGCAATCCACCCACACGGTCACTTCTTTCATATACTGTTACAAGATGTCCGCGTCTGTTAAGAAGCAGTGCTGCTGCCAGACCTGAAGGACCGCTGCCGATAACCGCTACCTTCTTACCTGTCCTTACCTTAGGCTCGGGCTCATCAACAAGACCATTCGCAAATGCATACTCTATAACAGTCTTTTCATTTTCTTTTGTGGATACAGGCTCCTGATGAAGTCCGCATGTACATGCGTGCTCACACAAAGCCGGACAAACTCTTGAAGTAAACTCAGGGAAGCAATGAGTGATAGACAAACGTCTGTAAGCTTCTGCAAAATTTCCTCTGTATACCAGATCATTTACCTCAGGTACCAGGTTATTTAAAGGACAGCCCGATATCATACCCGATATCTTAACTCCTGCCTGACAAAACGGAACACCGCAGTCCATACATCTGGCAGCCTGTTTTCTCTGCTCTTCTGCATTCAGCAGCGAATGGAATTCTTTAAAGTTTTTAATTCGGTCTGCTTCCTTTACAACTGCACCATCTTTTCTCTCATACTCTAAAAATCCGGTAGGCTTTCCCATGTCTCTTCCTTCTTTCTATATACTTATTTATCAACTAAAAACTAAAAAAGGGTATCTGAAATAAATCCAGACACCCTTGCCTTGACGATGATGTATATTACATGTTATTACAACTTGCTAAAAACCATGATAATAGAAAAGACACCCTTGGTATAACCAAAGGCGCCCTTGTCTTCATTTGTGCATTATAAAACTACAAAAGCGATTTGTCAAGAAAAATTTTTTAATTTTTTAAATTCCTTATCCTATTAAGTCATTCTGGAATCTCGAAAGATGTTCAAACGGCAAGATCTGACGCCCTCTGAATAATCCGCATCCGTCATTTATCAGATGGTTACTGTATGCCTTAAACATGTTTACATCCACAGTGGACAGATCAAGCTCCTGCAGCTTTATCAGCCTTTCATAAGCTTCATCAAAGTACTTGCATTCTCCGGGACGGATAATATCTGCTCTCGTCCTGTTAAGCTCCTGGCTTTTCTCATATCCGAAATGATTTGCTTCACCTATCTCAGCGTAATCATCCATATCCTTTGTACGGAGCTGCAGTTCTGTATAACATCTGGTCAGGTTGTCATAAAATGTGATATGTAACGACCTGTATCCCGAAGGGCGCGGTGTCTGCACATAATCCCTATAATAGGAAATATTATTCTCGTTTAACCCTCCTGCATATCCTTCATATGATCCATCCGACAACTGAGGAGAAAACCCTTTTTCTTCAAGGAACTCCGGCATCTTGTTTGCTATCTCGTATAAGTATTTGAGCTCCTGTTCTTCACGGCTTTCATCCTTTTTTACATGACATTTGGGGAGTGAAAGTACAATCCTGTATGCTATCAGATCCCTAAAACAGTTCAGATTATTTTTTATTTCAGCCTCGTTCGGATATCTGCCGTTTTCCTTATAAAAATCATAGATATACTCCAGGATATAACCGTTAAACTTCTCTTCGGAGCGTATAAGCGATTTTATCCTGCCCTTGAAAGTAAAAGCCAAGAACGGATATTTCTGAGTCATATACAGATAAAATTCCTTGATCCTCTGCGACTGTGATGACAGGAAATCAGTATGTTCCAATAGCTCTATTATCTGCATCAGGAAATTGCTGTGAGCGAGATCAATAGAATTATGTGATTCAATAGCCTCTTTCTTTAAATCCGATGAATACTGTAAAAGGATTTTCAATACAGTATTTCCTGAAAATAAATAATCATTTAATGTTATCATATTTATCACCTGCAAAAAAATATACGGCGCCGAATAAATTCAGCGCCGTTGCCACAACCTTTTTATAACACATGATAAAATGGTTTGTCAATGGTTATTTTATCGAAAAGCTTTATTATACAGATCCAAGATATCCTGCCTTGTTGTCTGCCTGGGATTTACTGCAATATTTCCACTCTTCATGGCATCATCAGTCATAAATTCAAATAGTTCTTCCTTTACACCGACTTCCACAAGTGTACCCGGTATATCCAGACTAAGATTTAATACCCTTATCTCCTGTGTAAGCATATGGGGTACAAAATCCTTCTTAGTTACAGGAGCTAATGATATACACCGGTATATATCATAATACTTACCCTTATCAGATAATTCGTTAAACTCTGTAACAAAAGGAAGCAATATTGCATTTGCAAGTCCGTGAGGCACATCAAAATATGCACTCACCGGATGACTCATCGCATGAACATTTCCAAGTCTTGCATGAGAAAATGCTATACCGGCATAAAGAGAACCCTGCAGCATCGCATCGGCAGCGATTTTATTCTGACGATTGGCAACATAGGCTCTGAGATTCTTACCGATCAATTCCAGAGCTTTTAATGCCATCATATCAGAAAACGGTGAGGCCTTTAAAGAAATATAAGACTCTATAGCATGTACAAGTGCGTCCACTCCGCAAGCCGAAGCAGTTTTAACGGGCACCGACATGATCAGCTCCGGATCAAGTATAGCACATTTGGGTAAAAGATAATTGCTTCCGACTGTAAGCTTATAATTTCTGCTGTGATCGGTAATAACAGAAAATGCTGTAACCTCTGACCCCGTTCCGGCCGTTGTAGGAATAGCTATAATTGGTATTACCGGTCCCGGTACTTTACCCACTCCTTCATAATCCGTTATAGCACCACCGTAGGTACCAAGTATTGCCACCGCTTTAGCCACATCTATCGGAGAGCCTCCGCCAAATGCGATTATCAGATCCGAGCCGCTGTCCATAAATAGTTCAGCAGCTTTGTCCACCGTATCCGTTCCCGGATTTCCCTCGGTTTCTGTAAATATCCCGCTCTTTATACCTGCTGCCTTTAATGCATCCCTGCATTTATCAACGAGTCCAATCTTTTTCAGATGTGGTCCTGAAATAATAAATGCTTTTTTACAATCAAGTTTTTTAACATATTCCGGAAGCTTATCCAATGTACCTCTTCCAAAAACAATCTCCTGTGGAACTGAAAATGAATATGCAGCCATCCCATATACCACCTGCCCTTACTTAAGTATAGCCTCTACTGATTCCTTAATAATATCATATGCCTCATCACAATCTTCCTCTGTTATGATCAGTGGCGGAACCATACGTATAACATGCGCCCCTATTGCTGTCAGCAATAAATGTCTGTGCAGGCATTCATGTTTTACATCTACACTGCTAACAGCATCATCAAATTCTACGCCAACAAGCAGTCCCTGCCCTCTTACCTCTTTTACATGAGGAAGAGTTTTCAATTTTTCCATAAAATATTTACCCTGCTTTTCAGCATTCCCTGCCAGATCCCTGTCAAGCAGCTCACCAACCTGAGCTAATGCCGCAGCACAGCTTACAGGATGTCCGCCAAAGGTTGTACCATGTGAACCCGGAGTAAACGCCTTTGCTACCTCCGCAGTCGCACATATAGCACCTATGGGCATGCCGCCTCCCAAAGCTTTTGCCATAGAAACGATATCCGGCTTAATGCCATAATGCATATAACTCATAATCTTTCCTGTTCTGCACCATCCGGTCTGCACTTCGTCTATTAATAGAAGCATCCCTTTCTCATCACAGAATTTACGCAGGCCGGTCATAAATTCATAAGTAGCCGGATGTACTCCGCCTTCACCCTGAACAGGTTCTATCATGATAGCGATCGTGTTTTCTGTACAGGCATCTATAAATGCCTGAAGATCATTATAAGGTGCATATGAAAAACCATAGGTCATAGGTCCGAAACCTACCTGACATCCGTTTCCGGGCTGACCTGTCGCAGACATCGCACCAAAGGTCCTGCCATGAAATCCCATTTTTGCTGTAACGATATGATATCTGTTGGGTCCATATTTCTCTATTCCGTATTTTCTTGCCATCTTGATCATGGCTTCATTCGCTTCTGTTCCGGAGTTTTGGAAAAATATCTTATCCATTCCTATAGCGGTACATACCTTTTCTGCCAAAAGTGCCTGTGGAATGGTATAAGGATAATTAAATGTATGCATAAGAGTTTTGGTCTGCTCAATAACAGCTTCCACTACCTTCTCATTACAGTTTCCTGCAGAATTAACTGCTATACCTGCATAAAAATCAAGATATGCTTCTCCTTCTTCATCATATATATACTGGTTTTTTGCACTTTCCGCCAGAAAATCAAATCTCTCATAGGTCTCAATCATATATTTAGAGACTTTGTCCTTAATGTCCTGTGCAGTAAGTCCTATTTCCTTCAGTTTCATAATTATCATTCTCCCTTCCACTCTATAATTATTTTCACGGCTTAAACATCAGCTGAGGACACTTTAATATCATCTGCTGTAATAAAGCCCTTTATCATCAGATATTGTTCTATTACCTTCACGCAATCCTTGATCCCAACCTTTTCGCTGTTAAGCGTCATATCATAATTGACCGGATTCGTCCAATAATTACCGTGAGTATAATATGCATAATAGTCTGCCCTGAACTTATCTGTCTGACTGATGGTAGCATGTGCTACCTCCTCAGTCACTCCCATATGCTCTATAGTCCTCTGTACACAAAAAGCCCTGGGTGCCTCTATATAAACGCTTACAACATTTTGTCGGTCTCTGAGCACATAGTCTGCACATTTTCCCACTATCACACAAGATTCCTGATCTGCCAGGCTTTTTATGATCTCACATTGGTATTCAAACAATCTGTCATCAGAAACAAATTTTTCATTTCTCGCAATATAATTTCTGGCTCTGGGAAGTCCTTTCATAAAGCTCGAAAACCCACCATTCTTCCTTACCTTTTCATTTACCTCCTGAAAAAGCTTTTCATCCAGGCCGCTCAGCTGGCTGGCCAGAGTAAGAATACGGTTCTCATAACAATGTATTCCTAAATCCTTTGCCAATATAGAAGCTATTTCTTTGCCCCCCGATCCAAACCCCCGGGCAAAAGTAACAACAAATCTCTCCATATGTCATGCCTCCGTTCTGTATGATCGGCTTTATCCAGCCAGATAACGTTTCAAGAATTCTCTGGTACGAGGATTCTTCGGATTTGTAAACAATTGTGACGGAGCCGCATCCTCAGCAACATAACCTCTGTCCATGAAAATGGTCCTGGTAGACACGTCCTTTGCAAAGGCCATTTCATGAGTCACTATTATCATGGTAAGGCCTGTTGTTGCCAGCTGCTTCATAACCTGAAGCACCTCTCCTACCATCTCAGGATCAAGAGCAGAGGTCGGTTCATCAAACAAAAGTACTTCAGGATTCATACAGAGCGACCTTGCTATGGCTACTCTCTGTTTCTGACCGCCTGACAGCTGCGACGGTTTAGCATGTATAAAAGGAGCCATTCCTACTTCCTTCAAATGTGTGATTGCCCTGTCAAAAGCCTCTTCCTTGGAAAGATGCAAAACCTTCCTGGTACATATCATACAATTTTTCAATACCGTCATATTGTTAAACAGATTGAATGACTGAAAAACCATACCCACCTTAGCACGATATTCATTTATTTCACGCTGTGAATCGCGAACCTCTTTTCCATGGTATAGTATCTTGCCCGCAGTCTGACGCTCAAGTTTATTAATGCATCTGAGCAATGTGGATTTACCCGAACCTGAAGATCCGACAATGCATATTATCTCACCCGCATGTATTTCCATATCTATTTTTCTCAGCACCTCATGATTGCCGAAGGATTTGCTTAAATCCTGAATTCCGATGACAGTCTCTTTCATATAAATTCCTCCTTCGTGATTATTCCAGTGCCGTTTTATTCATTGTCCATATACTCAACAGCCAGTGTATAATCGTTCTTTCCTTTCATACGCTTTTCAATCAGCTTGAATAATTTATTAAATACAAAACACAGAACGAAATAAATAGCCGCTATAACAAGATAACTTTCAAAATACTTATAATAATTTCCACCGACTGTTTTGGCAGCCATAAACAGTTCCTGTACTGCTATTACATTTAATACTGAAGTCATTTTCAGATTTGTCAGGAACGTATTTGCCATTTCAGGTATGATATTTTTAAATGCCTGTGGAAGTACTATATACAGCATTGTTTTCATAGGTGACATACCCATTGCCCAAGCACCTTCGCGCTGTCCCTGATCTATGGATCCGATGCCGCCTCTGACGGTTTCCGCCATATATGCCCCGGTATTTAAAACAGTTACTATAATACCGGCAACTATAGGAGTCATATTTACTCCCATCTGTCTTATTCCGTAATATATTATCATCGCCTGAACGATCATCGGGGTATCACGGAAAATCTCTACATATACGGAAGCAATAATCTTCAGTGTTTTAATCAATATTTTCTTTATAAAGTTATCACCCTGATTAATCTTCAGATCCTGAATGATTCCAACCACGTATCCTAAAACAAATCCCAGGAGTGTACCCAGCACCGCTATATAAAGCGTAAGCCAGGTACCTTCCAGGAACATATTCAAATACTTATCGGTCAGATAGACCATCCATTCAAGGGAATTCTCAGGATTTTCAATCGCCCATATGTTAAATCCCATATTCTATCCCACCTTCAATAATCTTAAACTTAGTTTGCTGCAGGCTGCTGTCCGATCACCTTATTCATAAGTTCATCCATTTTTGCCTTATCATTCCATCCTATAGCTGTCATAGCACCCTGAAGCTTATCTCTTAATGCTGTATCACTCTTTCGTGTTGCGATGCATACATTTACCATTTCTTCATCGCCCTTAAATGTATCATCTGCTGCAAAGGTAATGATCTTTAAATCCTTGTTTGTGAGTAATGCTGACTCGGCAGTAGGAAGATCGACGATACATACATCAGCTACACCGTTTGAAACAGCCATAAAACACTCTGAAGTTGTTTCATAATTGCTGCCTGTGATGCCACCCTCAATCTGATCCAAAAGAGGAATCCAGCCTGTACCAAGCTGTGTAGTCACTTTACATCCTTTTCCTGCAAGCTCCGAAAGTCCCTTAACATCTGCAAAAGGTCCGTCGGCTTTGACTACAACACAGTTATCACGATAGTAATAAGGATCTGTGAACGAATAAGCCATTTCTCTTTCTGCTGTACGTCCCATGCCGGCTATAATACAATCATAATCTCCCGCATCCATTGAAATACCGATTGATGACCATTCAACTTTGTGTATCTCCAGATCCATGCCTAATTGATCTGCGAGTTTCTGTGCTACGGCTACATCGTAACCATATGCATAAAATTGTGAATCATAAATCTTTACTGCCTTGCTTCCGTCAGGTGTTGTATCCGCATCCTGAGTCCAGTTAAAAGGTGCATATGCACATTCCATACCAACTCTCAGTACCTCTTTTTTTGTTTCATCGGCCTTAGTCTCATTTGTACTCTGCTGTCCCTGTGTCGGAGTTTCCGTTTTATCCGATCCTCCTGAACTGCATCCTGCCATCATCGCCATCGTAAGCAGGCTCACCATCAATGTTACAAACCATCTTCTCTTTTTCATAAGTCCCTCCTTCTGCTATTTAGTAAATAGCAATTAGCTTAATACAAAAGGCGCCGGTTGAAACTGTTGTTTCCCCAGCGCCTTTGCTTGTGCTACATAATAAGGACTTTTTCCCTGTTTTGCAACTTGCAATGTGCACAATCTTATTCAACATTATGCCTAAACGAACATCCACTGTTTTACTAAAATACAATTTATCAGATCCAGATATTCCACATAATCCGTCATTTCCATATCAAGCAATTCCTCAATTTTTTTCAGACGATACAGCAGCGAATTTCTATGTATAAACAAAGCCTCAGCAGTCTTTACGGTATTAAAGCCATTCATATAATATGTCAGCAGAGTCTCCTTAAGAAAGGTACCGTTTGCATGATCATATTCATCCAGTTTACTTAGTTTGTTATTGCAATATTCAAGTATTTCACCCTGATTATTACTATGGAACATATATTTATATATCCCCATCGAACTTGCACTTAAAACCTTTTTATGCGAAGGATTGGGCAATTGATCCTTTTTAGGTATCAGGTTTTTTGCCTCCTGATAGCTCTGTCCGAATTTAGAAGGATCGGTATACGGTGCTCCTAAAATACAAGAGCTTTGGATAACTCCCTTAAACTGAGGATTATCATCCAGCTTATGAAGCAGTTTTTCCAATTCTTTTTCAATACTTTTGTCCTTTCTTGCCTCAAAAAGCAATACAAATTTGTTAAGAAAACGCATAAACATGGGATGCCCTTCCATGCTGATTATCTCCTGATTCAGACAATTTGCATAGTATTCATAGATATGCTCATCCTGTTCAAGGTTTACTCCGTATGTCCTATCAACTGCAATAATACCGACTCTGTAAGGCTTACTGAAATCAATGCCAAACTGGCCTGATATTTTCTCAACATAACGCTCATTCACACTGTAACCAAAAAGCAGATTATATAGATAATCTCCGGTTCTCTTGTTATGTATATCAGATTCCATGATCAGGCTTCCGACGCTTTGGGAGATATCGACAAAAGATGCTCCTTCCCACCTTATATAAAATAACGGGAGACGGAGTTCTTCTGCTCTTTCGATGATTCTTTCCGGTATAGCTTCCCTGTCATTTTCAACAGAAAGACCAAGTCCTGAGATCCCCAGTTCATTTAATTCTTCCATTGTTCTTTCTACTTCATCAAAATCAAACCTTACATAGTCTATCACGATCAGAGCAAAATTTCCCCGATTCATATGATCCTCATAAGGTCTGGTCTGTACGAGGTAAACCCATGAAACGACTCTGCCCAGCCCCGATTCTCCGGCTATGAGTTCCATTCCATCCAATTTCAGATTATTTATATCCCTGCAGGTAACCATAAATATACTGTCTCCATTTTTCAATCCATCATAGCAGTTATAAAAGCCTTGAATATCTTTTTACTGTTATCGTCTGTAATATATGAAAACTCAGGATGCCACTGTACACCCCAAAGGAAACGATGGCCTGGCATATAAAGAGCTTCTGTCAGCCCGTCCTCCGATGTTGCCATTGCCTTTAATCCAGGAGCTATCTGCTTTACAGCCTGATGATGATAACTGTTAACATGTAAGGTATCAGTATTTAGACATTTATGTAATGGTGAATCCACATTGATCGACACAACATGAACAGGTTTATTGTAAGGTGGATTTTGATGATGTTCTACATTTGACGGATGCTGCAGAGGGATATCCTGGTATAGTGTTCCTCCGAGTGCAGCATTTATAAACTGTATTCCCCTACATATGCCAAGTACAGGTTTATCATTCTCTATAGCGTTTTTCAGCATAAATTGTTCCATTTTATCACGTCTTCTATTGGAACTTACCTTACCTTCTAAAGGCTTCTCACCATATATATCCGGTGAAACATCATGGCCTCCGGTAAACAAAAAACCATCACACAGTTCTGCTGCCTGCTCCAGGTCACCCTTGTCTTCATTAAGCGGTAACATAATAGGAATACCTCCGTTAACGGTTATTCCATCAAAATATCCCGGAAGCATCCATAAGCTTTCTTTTTCATCATCCCATAGAGGCATCACGCCAACGATCGGTTTTCTCATACTAATCTCCATTCCGCCGCCTTCAGCTGGCGGCACAAATAGTGATGAAAGTGTTCCAATTCTCTACACTGTGTTTTAAAATAGCTTGTAAGAAGCTACACTACAAAGCACGGGAGGAGGAGTTGTAACAACTTTCTTCGTTTTAGACAGCATACTAATCAGTGTAAGTTCTGCCTTTTCAAGCACAAATAAGTGGTATTACGAATCCGTACACTAAGAATTGTTTAAGCACCTTAGTTTAATTGTGTGGCAGTTCAGTCAATGGCTTCTTATCATATACGAAAGGAGTCTGACTATGAAAGTTACTTATCAAACCTGTTGTGGTGTCGATGTTCACAAATCTTTTCTCGTTGCCACAATTGTAAAAACTACTGGTGGTATTGAGCCTTCTTATCAAAAGAAACGCTTTTCTACCTTTAACAATTCAATTCTTGAATTCAAGCAATGGCTTCTCGACAATGACTGCCATGATGTCTGTATGGAATCCACAGGTAAATACTGGGTTCCTGTCTTTAATCTTCTGGAAGATGAAATCAATGTTGTCATCGCTAATCCTAAATGGGTAAAAGCAGTGAAAGGCAACAAAGATGATACCAAAGATTCTAAATGGATTGGAGATTTGTTCCGTCTTGGACTTGTCAAAGGCAGTTATATTCCTTGTAAGAAAGTCCGTATTCTCAGAGAATACACTCGCTATAGTTACAAGCTTGTTTCCTGCCGTTCAAGTGAAAAGAATAGATATCAGAATGCTCTTACTGTTTGTAATGTTGCATTAGATTCTGTTGTTTCCGATATCTTTGGGAAGTCATCCACATCCATTATCGACTATCTGCTTGAACAATCGGGTACATCCATTAACCACGAAGAAATCGCATCTAAACTTCTAAGGAGCCTCAAATCCAAAGAAGATGCTGTTATAGAATCCGTCGAAGGATATCAGATGACTGATGCCCAAAAATATCGCATGCGCCTTGTCCGCGCACATATGGATTATATCACAGCTGAAATCAATGATGTTGATAAAATGATTGAAAATATGATTTCTTCTAATCCTGATTTTGAAAATGCTGTCCAGTTTCTCTGTACCATTCCGGGTGTAAAACGTGATAGTGCAATCACTATCATCTCCGAAATTGGTACCGATATGTCTCAGTTCTCGAGTTCCAAACGCTTATGTTGCTGGGCTGGTCTAACCCCCGGCAGCAATGAATCCGCTGGTAAGAAGAAATCTGTTCGGATTACACGTGCCGGTGTCTACCTCAAACCTGCATTAGTACAGTGTGCTCATGCAGCCGTAAAATCTGACAAATCTCCTTACTACAAAAAGAAATATGAATCTCTTGTTAAACGCCGTGGCAAGAAAAGAGCCATTATCGCTATTGCCCGTATGATTCTTACCGCCATCTACCAGATGCTGTCTACCGGTGAGCAGTGGAATCCGAGCGATCTTTACAAGATTGATATGCCTGAAGCTCTTGTTGAAAAACAAAAGGCAAAAGCTATCAAGCAAGCCAAGAAACTATTGCAACGAGAGGGATTACTTCCTCCTGATGAACCATTAGCTTCTTGATCTATTTTCCTAACTCTATAACACTTCAAAAAGTTGCCTACCTTAGACAGCTTATTTAAGTGCGTCCATTTATGGTTTTCCTCTACTTTCTTTCACACTATCCTCCGATATTCAAAGTCAAGGTCACCTTGAAAACGCTTCCAGCGTTTTCCCATTATGGTATACCGCTTTTTACTCTGTCAAATGCTGCCATATTCTGCTCCTTTCGACATAAATATAATGTTTGCAAACCAACTTACACTGAGGGCGTTCACTTATCAAAAAGCTCAGAATCCAATGGCAGAAGATTCTGAGCTTTTTTCTATATTATTACGAAGGATTTTAGCTTATTCTTTATTCAACATCCTGTAATGCGTCATAACCTTCTTCACCGGTTCTGACTTTTACTACGTTCTCAACATCGTATACGAAAATCTTACCATCGCCGATATGTCCGGTGTAAAGAACCTTCTTTGCAGTTTCGATAACTGTTCTGACAGGTACCTTGCTGACTACGATATCAACCTGTACCTTGGGAAGCAGTGTAGCCTCAACCTGTACTCCACGGTAGTATTCAGGCTTGCCCTTCTGTAAGCCGCAACCTAATACGTGGGATACCGTCATACCGGTGATACCTACATTCATAAGGGCTGACTTCAGGGACTCGAAACGCGATTCCTTACATACAATCTCAATCTTGGTAAACTTGTGGTCGCCTTCTTCAAACGAAGGAACTTTCTTAACCTGTACAGCTTCAGCTACAGGAACATCGCCGTCTACAACTACGGGTGCGTTACCTTCTTCAATATATTCAGGGGTCATAGCAAATCCTGCATAAGCTGAAGGAAGACCATGCTCAGTAGCATCAAGACCTGTCATTTCTTCTTCACGGGTAACACGAAGTCCGATAACCTTCTTTATGATTGTAAATGTAATAGTAATGGTAACTGCTGTCCAGCAGGCAACTGCTGCAAAACCTGTAAGCTGGATACCAAGAAGCTTAAATCCGCCGCCATAGAAAAGGCCTTCCATCATAACACCATCAGCGTCAGCAATTGAGTAACCGGGTGCTGAAGATGTAGCAAACAAACCAACTGCGATTGTACCCCAGATACCGTTTAAGCAATGAACTGCTACAGCACCGACAGGGTCATCAATATGAAGCTTGTGATCAAGTAACCAAACACCAAATACAACAAGTAAACCACTAACGGTACCAACCATGATAGCACCGAAGCAATCAGTTACATCACAGGGAGCTGTAATACCTACAAGACCTGCAAGTGAAGCGTTCAGACACATTGAAACATCGGGCTTACCATATTTGATCCATGTAAAGATCATACAAACAACTGTTGCAACAGCGGGAGCTACGGTAGTAGTAAGGAAAATAGAACCTAACTGCTCAAGTGATGTAGCTGCGGCACCGTTAAATCCGTACCAGCCAAACCAAAGAATGAATACACCAAGTGCACCGATACAGATATTGTGGCCGGGGAATGCGTTAACCTTTGTGATCTTGCCCTTTGCATCCTTAACGAACTTACCGATACGGGGACCTTCCAACTTAGCACCGATGAGTGCGGAGATACCACCAACCATATGAATAGCTGTTGAACCTGCGAAATCATGGAATCCCATTCCGCTTAACCAGCCGCCGCCCCAGATCCAGTGAGCCTCGATGGGGTAAATGAGTGCTGAAATCACACCTGAATAAATACAATATGATAAGAACTTTGTTCTTTCTGCCATGGCACCTGATACGATAGTAGCTGTGGTAGCACAGAATACCAGGTTGAATACGAAGTTAGAAAATTCAAAGTTTTCATAACTGGTAAAAAGATCAAAACCGGGCTTTCCGATAAGACCTAATGCATCCTCACCTAACAACAAACTGAATCCGATAAGGATAAATACTACTGTACCGATACAGAAATCCATCAGGTTCTTCATGATGATATTACCTGTATTCTTTGCTCTGGTAAAGCCTGCCTCTACCATTGCGAAACCTGCCTGCATCCAGAAAACCAATGCTGCACCTATCAAAAACCAAACCGCGAACACTTCGCCTTGAGTTGCCTCTGAAATTAAACTTCTGATTTCTTCACTCATAACCAAATTCCTCCCAATTATCTTTTTTCACTTCTAAACGCTGGGAGACGACCGGCCGAATCAGTCTCAAATTTTTAGAAGTGCTTCATTTCTCTTTTAATTTTCACTTTCCGGCAAAGAGAAGGGCGTCCAAACTTATTAGTTCAGACGCCCTTGCCCTGCCATACGTTGATAAATGAAGTATATAAAAACAAATCGGCGCCTCTGGATAACCAAAGGCGCCCTTGTCTTTATGTGCGAGATTATAACTCGATGATTTTCATTTGTCAAGCAGTTTTTTTAAAATTTTTATATTTTTTTTAGATTTGTTGAAAATAATTAAAATTTATTATAAATATAGATGGTGTTTTTGTTGATTTTTTATTGACATTTTCCTTAAATATATGGTATATAAAAGTAAAAGCAACGGGGCTGGATTTATCTGCGCCGTTATTTTTTTAAGGGATTCGGAGGAAATTATGAGAGACGGATATATCAAGATAGCGTGCGCAACGCCGGATCTTAAGGTAGCTGATTGTGAATATAACACCGGCAGGATAATGGAACTGATAAAAGAAGCAGAAGTCAAAGGAGTAAAAATAGTCTGCTTCCCTGAGCTGTCGATCACGGGATATACCTGTGGTGATCTTTTCTTACAGGAGGCACTGTTAGATTCGGCAAAGAGCGGACTGTTAAATATTATAGAAGAAACTACAAATATAGATATAGTATCTATAATAGGTATACCGCTTGAGCACGGAGGAAAGCTTTATAACTGTGCCGTAGTAGTAAACAAAGGAAATATCATCGGAGTTATAGCAAAGAGAAATATACCTAATTATAATGAATTTTATGAAGTACGGCATTTTACACCGGCTGATAAAAAGCTCTGCGCCGATATTAGGCTCAATGAAAGATACATAGTTCATCTTGAAGAAAAAGTCTTTTCTTGTGAAAAAATGCCGGGATTAACATTCGGTATTGAGATATGTGAAGATTTATGGGTTAGTTCTCCACCTTCAGAGAGTCTCTCTGCCAATGGAGCTAAAATTATATTTAATCTATCGGCCAGTGATGAGATGATAGGTAAAGCGGAATACAGACGTACTTTAATAAAAGCCAGGTCGGGGTCATTGGCTTGTGCATACGCCTATGCAGATGCAGGCGTTGGAGAATCGACTCAGGATATGGTATTCGCTGGACACGATATCATAGCCGAAAATGGTTCTATACTGGCCGAATCAAAGGCATTTTCAAAAGGACTCACAATAGCTGATATAGATATAAGGAAATTAGAGCACGAGCGAAGGAGAATGAATACTTTTGAAACTGAAAACAATCTAAATTCAGCTTCATTTTCTCTTGATATCACAGAAACAAAACTAAACAGATATTTCCCCAGGACACCGTTTGTACCTGCGGACAAGGAATCACTCGACAACAGGTGCAGCGAAATACTTACCATGCAGGCTGTAGGACTTATGACAAGACTGCGTCACATAGGTTGTAAAACTGCAGTTTTAGGATTATCCGGAGGCCTGGATTCCACCTTGGCTCTTATCGTTACAGTTCGTGCGTTTGATATGCTGGGGCTTGACAGAAAAGGAATACATACCATTACAATGCCATGTTTCGGTACTACCGATAGGACATATAATAACGCTCTTGAACTTTCAAAGGCTTATGGGACTACGCTATCAGAAATAAACATTGTAAAGAGCGTTACTCAGCATTTTTCAGATATAGAACAATCTTCAGAGATACATGATATAACATATGAAAACTCACAGGCCAGAGAGCGTACTCAGGTACTTATGGATAAGGCAAACCAGCTTGGCGGCATTGTAATAGGTACAGGAGATCTTTCAGAACTCGCACTGGGCTGGGCTACATACAACGGGGATCATATGTCAATGTATGCCGTGAATGCATCCATACCTAAAACACTGGTACGCTGGCTGGTAAAATATGAGGCTGATATATCGGAAGGCCATCTCAAAAAAGTGCTGATCGATATACTTGAGACCCCTGTAAGTCCCGAGCTTCTTCCACCCGAACAGGATGGTACAATATCTCAAAAAACTGAAGACATAGTAGGACCATATGAACTGCATGACTTCTTTATGTATTATATGCTTCGTTTCGGTTTCTCTCCATCAAAAATATTCAGGATTGCTTGCATAGCTTTTGACGGAGCATATTCAAAAGAAATTATTATGAAATGGCTAAAAACTTTTTACCGGAGATTTTTCTCACAGCAGTTTAAACGCTCATGCCTGCCTGACGGTCCCAAGGTCGGTACTGTTACGCTTTCACCCCGTGGCGACTGGCGTATGCCAAGCGACGCTTCTGTAAATATATGGATGAAGGAATTGGAGCATATTTCAAACAACTGAGAATAATAATTGATTATGCTATTATGGAAAGGAGCAGAATATGGCAGCATTTGACAGAGTAAAAAGCGGTATACCGGAAATGGATGTGGCTCTTGATAACATACGTTTGGGTGACAATGTCGTATGGAGAGTTTCCGACCTGGCAGAATTCAAACTTTTCATGGAACCCTATGTCAGACAGGCTATAGAAGATAAAAGGAACATTATCTATCTTCGTTTTGCCAGTCATGCTCCGCTCATCGATGAATGTCCGGAAGTAAAAACTGTCGAAGTTCCCCTGACACACAGATTTGAAAACTTCACCGTGGAGATTCATAATATTATAGACCGTGAAGGAAAAGATGCTTTCTATGTTTTTGACTGTCTTTCTGAGCTTCAGGCAGCTTGGGCTACTGACCTTATGATGGGAAATTTTTTCAGGGTAACATGTCCTTTCCTTTTTATCTTGGATACAGTTGCCTTTTTCCCTATAAAAAGAGGAAAACATTCCGTACAGGCAGTAAATAAAATACTTAATACCACTCAGCTTTTCTTTGATGTATATTCCGACAGCAAAAACATATATATAAGACCTGAAAAGGTCTGGAACAGAAATTCTGATACTATGTTCCTTCCGCATACTTATGATCCGGAAACAGGTCATTTCCGACCGATACTGGACGGTGTAATATCCAGCCGTTTTTATCAAACTCTTGGGCGGGCCCAGCGCTCAGCCGAAGAACAATATTCGGACTCATGGGACAGATTTTTCAATCGTGTAAAGCTTATGCAGGAATCCGGGCTAAATATCACGGATGAATGTTCAAAGATGTGCGATATCATGATGACACGTGATACAAAGATGCGTGAGATGGTAAAGAAGAACTTCACAGCAGAAGATTACTTTGCCGTCAGGGATCATATGATAGGTACCGGTATGATAGGAGGCAAGGCCTGTGGAATGCTCCTTGCGAGAGCAATTATCCGTAATAATGAACCCGATATAAGCGAGGTACTTGAGCCGCATGATTCATTTTATGTAGGTTCAGATCTTTATTATACATATATAGTTGATAATAATCTATGGGATACCAGGATAAAGCAACGTACGGATGAAGGTTATTTTGAACTGGCAGAAGAATTTGCCTCTAAACTTATGGGAGGCACTTTCTCTGATTCTATGAGGGAACAGTTTGTAAGGATCATAGAGTATTACGGACAGGATCCTTATATCATAAGATCCAGCAGTATCCTGGAGGATGGATTTGGAAATGCATTTGCAGGGAAATACGAGTCGGTATTCTGTGTAAACAGAGGCAGCCTTGAGGAAAGGATAGATGAGTTTGAAAATGCAATAAAGATAGTCTATGCCAGTACCATGAGCCTGTCTGCTCTTGATTACAGAAAAAGACGCGGACTTGATAAAAGAGATGAACAGATGGCACTGCTTATTCAAAGAGTTTCCGGTTCATACTATGGAGCAAACTATATGCCTTGTGCTGCAGGAGTCGGATATTCCTACAGTCCCTATCGCATCATGAAGGACAGTGATCCTACCGCAGGTATGTTGCGGCTTGTAATGGGACTCGGTACATCGGCGGTTGACAGGACCGAGGGCTCATATCCAAGGATAGTAAATCTCGATATGCCCGAAAAAACATCATATTCTTCATCAGCTGATAAACATAAGTTTTCGCAGGGAAAGGCTGAAGTTATAAATATGCCCGAACAGGTATTAAAAAGGCTTTCACTTGATGAGATAAGTCCGGATTTACCTGTTTATCTCGATAAGATACTCCTGGAACATGACTATGATGCCGAGGACAGACTGCGTGAAATGGGCAGAAACAGGGAGGTAAAATTCATCTCATGTAAGGGACTTGTGGCAAATAAGACCTTGATGGAGCAGATGAAGAGGATGCTTCACTCTATTCAGAAAGAATACGAGTATCCGGTAGATACGGAGTTTACCATTAATATTTCAGAGAATGGAGAATACTCGATAGATCTGCTGCAGTGCAGGCCTTTGCAGGTACAGAAAGGAAAGACCGGGACCATGATACCGGCAGATATACCTCAAGAGAAAATACTGCTGGAGAGCAAAGGAGCTTCTATGGGTATGTCTAAAGCCTCGGAATTGGATATTATTGTATTGATAGATCCGGTCAAATATTATGAAATGCCTTATAAGGATAAGATCAAGGTTGCAAAACTTATAGGAAAAATAAATTGGTATTTCCGTGATAAGAATAAACACATGATGCTTATAGTGCCGGGACGTGTTGGGACAACATCCCCTGAACTCGGAGTGCCTACGGCATTTTCAGATATAAGTGCATTTGAGATTATTTGTGAGACAGAGGAATCCAAGGCGGGATATAACCCTGAGCTTTCATATGGAAGCCACATTTTCCAGGACCTTGTGGAAGCGGAGATATTGTATACTGCGGTATTCCATAATGAGAAGACTGTACATTATTCACCAGAAAAACTCGAAGGTTCAAAAAATATCTCAGCAGAATTTGATGACAGCTCCGAACTCTTGGATATAGTGCATGTTTATGATGTATCGGACAGAAAATGTGAAGTATATAATGATGTAGCTAATGAACATCTGTTGATCACTTGTTGAAAATTATAAAAAACTCAGGATATTTTACTATTTGATCCTGAGCTTTTTGTTTTTCTTAGATTCTTAATTATGTTCCGAATGATAATACAAATAATATCATTCTACTCCAAGTACCTTGTAATCCTGATCCTCTACTGCTTTACGTAAAACATCATCTGCAACCTCGGCATTAAGTGTTACTACAGCAGTACCTGCTTCATGGTCGGCTACTGCACTCTCCACACCGGCGATAGCCTCAAGTGCTTTCTTTACACGTGCCTCACAGTGCATACACATCATACCTTCTACCTTCAAAGTCTTAGTCATTTGTTTGCCCTCCGTTATTTTATTATCGTTACTTCTTATTACATTCTCATCGAAAATATCTGTATCCGGTTTGGCCGGATGTCTCAGCTTACGGTCATGTTTTGCATCATGTACCTTAAAAAGATTTAATCTTAAGGCATTCATACATACAGTAAAACTTGATATTGACATCGCTGCGGCTCCCCACATCGGGTTCATCTGAATGCTCTTAAATACTCCTGCTGCCATAGGGATAAGGATGATATTATAAGCAAATGCCCAGAACAGATTCTCATGAATGTTTCTGAGAGTAGCCCTGCTGAGCCTTACTGCTCCCGATACATCCGTCAGCTTCGAATTCATCAGAACTATATCTGCCGAATCGACAGCCACATCAGCTCCTGCTCCGATGGCTATACCGATATCAGCACGGGTCAGTGCCGGAGCATCGTTTATACCGTCTCCCACCATGGCTACCTTACCACGCTTTTGCAGGTCACGTATCACTGCCTCCTTGCCGTCAGGCAGCACACCGGCTATCACCCGGTCAACTCCTGCCTGCTTGCCTATAGCTTTTGCAGTACGCTCATTATCTCCTGTGAGCATTATTACTTCAATACCCTGGTTCTGAAGTTCTTTAATGCCCAAAGCAGAATCTTTCTTTATTACATCCGCTACCGCTATTATACCTAAAAGTTTTCCCGACTTGGCAAAAAACAGCGGTGTTTTTCCTTCTTCAGAGAGAGTTTTTTCAACATCTCCCATTTTTGTATCAATATTTGTTACTGTCCTTATAAATTTACCCGAACCGGCATATATTTTTTCCCCATTCTGCTCTGCGGAGACACCGTTGCCGGCCAAAGCCTGCCAGTTTAGTACCGGATATGCGGGGCACGGAGGCTCTTTTACTTTAGATACGATCGCTTTAGCTAAGGGATGCTCGCTCCTTACTTCCAGCAGATAAGCAAAGTTAAGCAGTTCATCATCACTTATACCATCCACGGGGATAATATCGGTCACTTCAGGCTTTCCCTCTGTGATAGTTCCTGTCTTATCCAGTGCTACGATCTGCACCTTCCCGGCAGACTCCAGAGATTCACCTGTCTTAAACAGGATACCGTTTTTCGCTCCCATACCGTTGCCTACCATTATGGCAACAGGTGTAGCAAGTCCCAATGCACACGGACAGCTGATAACCAGGACGCTTATGGCACGCTCCAGTGCAAACACAGTACCTGACCCGCTTATCATCCATATGATAAATACTATAACAGCAATACCTATAACCGCAGGTACAAAAACTCCCGATACCTTGTCTGCGATACGGGCGATCGGAGCCTTTGTCGCTACTGCATCACTTACCATTTTTATGATCTGTGAGAAAGTAGTATCCTCTCCCACCCGCTTCGCTTTTGCACGGATAAATCCCGACTGATTGATAGTAGCGGCACTGATACTGTCGCCTTCTGCCTTATCCTGAGGTATGGACTCACCGGTAAGAGCCGATTCATCCACTGCAGTGCTACCTTCTATAATGATACCGTCCACCGGGATGGATTCACCCGGTTTTACTACAAATATATCATCAGCCTTTACTTCATCTATGCCTACTTCAGTCTGCACACCGTCACGCTCTATCACAGCAGTCTTCGGAGCCATCTTCATGAGGCTTTTTAACGCATCTGTGGTTCTGCCCTTTGACAGGGATTCCAGCGTCTTTCCTACAGTGATCAAAGCAGGTATCATAGCAGCTGATTCAAAATACAGCTGACTGTGATATATCTCCATGAGCTCCATTGCAGGCGTACCTGTGGATACCAGATATGTCAGCCGGTAAAAAACATATACCGACCATCCGAATGATACCGACGAACCCAAAGCAACCAGAGTATCCATATTGGGACTAAAATGAAACAAAGTCCTAAATCCCGATATAAAGAATGCTCTGTTTATATACATCACTATGACAGCCAGCAACAGCTGTGTCAAAGCCAGTCCTGTATAGTTACCCTCCAGGAAGGACGGTACAGGCAGTTTAAGCATGTTGTGGCCCATAGAGAAATACATAAGGACCAACAGAAAACCAACCGACCATAACAGACGTTTTTTTAACTTAGGAGTTTCATGATCCTTTAATGCCTCTTCTTCAGCCTTTAATCTTTCGGATGCAGATGTCTTTTTAACATCAGAAGAACCGTCATTTTTAAGTTTTGCACCATACCCGGCTTCCTCTACCGCATGAATGACTTCAGACACAGCAACATCACCTACCACTCCCATGGAGTTGGTAAGCAATGAAACGCTGACTGATTCAACACCCGGTATTTTGCTTACCGCTTTTTCGACACGCGCCTGACATGCGGCACAGGTCATACCGGTTACTATGTATTGTGTCATTCTCTGCTCCTTTTGCTCACTTCGGCAAACTGTCCTGTAAAATACTCTTTATTATCACAATTATTTCAGACCTCATCACCTCGTTATTTAATCCTTCGTGATGATGGTAAACAGTTTCGTGGCAATAGTTTTCTATTAGTCCATATATGATATGTATCTTTTCTATCGGATTTTCCAGGATGATATTGTTGCTTTCAAGAAATGCGACTATTTTTTTCGTCATGGCCAGTTCCGATGAATTAAAAACTTCTGCAATCTCTTCATCGGCATGAGCCATCATTTCAAGCTCCTCATGTGCCTTCTGAGTCATCCTATGGCTCTGGACAGTCAATGTTATAATCCTGTCCAGTATCTTTTCTATATCATTCAGATCAATCTTTGCAGGATTAGCACTTGATGCATCCAGGATATCCATCATCGGAAAGAGGACCGAATTAGCGAAATACTTCAAGCCCTCCATAAATATTTCTCTTTTATCCTTAAAGTATTGATATATGATCCCGGTAGATACATCTGCAGCTTTTGCAATATCAGGAGTGGTAGTCTTGTAAAAGCCTTTTTCACACATAAGCTCAAAGCCCTTTTCTATTATCCTGGCACGCTTAGCCACAGCCTTTTCACTTTTTGGAATTCTGGTTTCGGGCATAATGTTACCTTATCTTTCTATTCCTATCCAACTAACTCCACTGTTACATAGCGGAGCCGTGTCAAACGCTCCTTACGGAGCATTCGACCTTACTCATTACTCTTTAAACTTGATACCATATCAATACTGTTAACCTTTCTTCCCAGGAACATTGATACCACAAACGATACCAGGAATGTTCCTGCAGCGCCTAAAAAGTAGGTAAGAAAACTAATATATGTATCAATATCAAACTTATCGTCTATACAGATCTTAAACAGCCATGATGTAAGTCCTCTGCCCAGCGGCAATCCGATGATTATGGCAGCGATGGCTATCCAGTTGTTCTGCTTGATGAATATTCTTTTTATCTTTGAATCTTCAAATCCTAAAACCTTTAAGGTAGAGAACTGATATTGTTTCTCACTGTATGACAGGATGCTCATACTGTAAATGATGATCACGCCTAATAAAACAGCCACAAAGATTATGATAACGATCATTGTTCTCATCATCTCGAGCATACCTGAGATATTTTCCTTCAGGTTACTCTTATCCTGAACTACCTGGACATTTGCTATATCCTTTTTATTTGATAAGTCATCATTAGTATATATTGTATCGGGCATATAGTCAAGTCCCAGACTTTCAATATATGTGCGTGTAGCTGTCACACCCTGTGTCTGCGGATCCTTATTGTATCCTACTACCTTTGATTCATAATAGTCCTTTGATCCGTATATATGCCAGGTTATAGTATCCCCGATCTTAATATTCTCGTTTTCCCCAAGCTTATGAGTTATATAAACACCGTCATTCCTATCCAGAGTCATGAAATCATTATCAGGATCTATAAACCTTACAAGATCACCTGCATCATGAACAAATACCGTATTTGCTGTTCTATTCCCGGTACTGTCCTTTATCTCTATGCCGAGAGTCTGTGAAGTCCTATCCCCGTATGTATCAGTCAATGTCTTTATCTCATCACCTGATATACCCTCTTTTAATGACAGACTGTAATTGAAATTGTACAGATCCTCAAATTGTAAATCAATGAAATGATCAATACTGTTAAGCATACCCAGCGCACAGACTATAAGTACGCAGCATCCTGTAATACCTACTATTGCGGTAAGGGTTCTTATCTTGTTTCTTATAACATCCCTTATGTTCCACTTTGTAGCAAACTTCATCTTTTTGAAAACAGATGTAGTTGTGAAGCCCAGAGAACCGGATTTAACTTTAGGAAGTTCTATCCTCAAGGTCTCTGCGGGATTTTCCTTTAACTGTTTACGGCATGTAAGATAAGTAACAAACGAAATTCCCAGAACTACCGCAAATGCAACCAGATAGTTCAACGGATTCATTACAGAGCCGTTATTCGGGATTTCAAAGAAATCCATCTCAAGCCCCATGAACACTTCGCCAATAAAGAACTTTCCTGCAAGCAGACCTAAGCCCGCTCCTATGAGGGACACCCAGAAACCATAGCCTATATAATGCAGCTGGACCTTCATATCAGAGAAGCCCAGAGCCTTTAATGTACCGATCTGTATTCTCTGCTTCTTTATAACCCTGGTCATGGTTGTTATAACAGAAAGTATGGCGATAAACAGGAACAGACCTGAGAAAATACCTACAAAGCCCCTGCCCTCATCGATTTCTCCCTGATATGTCGAATAAGAAAGCGAGTCCTCAATTTTTATGATAGCCATTGCCCCTTCTACGGCATCTTCTATACTGTCCTTCACCGCATCAACATTTGCCTTATCATCCACATCAACCATTATATAATTGAAAGGAAGAAATGTTTTATAATCAAAATCAGGCACTAACATATTGAACAGAAGGTCATTAGCTATACCTGCTTCCTTCATGATCATCTCTTTAACATAATCTTCAGGAATTTCGTTTACCGAAAGATACATAAAACCAAATGTTGAATGATCTGGAAGCAACGCAGATTCATCTTTTATGTCATAGATATGGTCAGGAAGCTTTATTGCTCCGACTACCGTCTCTTCTAACTCCAGAGTATCATACTTAAATTTTATCTTATCGCCTATCTTTAAATTATTTTCACTTAAGTACCATGCATCAACCCATGCACCCTTGGTATTAACATCAAACGGTACACCTTCTTCAACATAGAATTTTGAAATATCATTTGATTCTATAAATGAAACCACAAAACCCTTGTCATTATCTTCGCTGTTTATAGCATTGATTACAAGCTTTCTTTCAGCATTCTTTACATGCGCCAGACCTTTTACGGTGTCAAGATCATCCGATGAAAAACCTGCACCCATAACATCGAGGTCCTGCAGATTATAATTTGTGTAAAAATTGTCGGCGGCTTCTATCATTCCGTCCATATATGCTTCTATGCCGGAATAAGCCATAACGCCTATCATTACCATAAGGAGTATCGTGATAAACTGTGATAAGTTCTTTCCGATCTCCCTGAACAGTTTCCTTCTTAACATTACCACTCCACCTCCTCGATATTCTTAGGATTGGAGTTTACTTCATTGCTGCGTATCTTACCGTTCTTTACACGGATAACTCTGTCCGCTATCTCTGCTATCAGGCTGTTGTGAGTTACGACTACGACTGTGTTCGCATCCTCACCGCACTGAGCCTTTAGGAGCTTTAGTACCTCCACACCTGTCTGTGAATCAAGCGCTCCTGTCGGTTCATCGCAAAGTAAAAGCAGAGGGTTCTTAGCTATAGCTCTGGCTATAGACACTCTCTGCTGTTCTCCACCGGAAAGCTGGTTAGGAAACTTTCCTGCATGCATATCAAGTCCGACTCCCTTTAATACCTCCATGGCAGGCTTAGGGTTCTTTACTATATCATTAATGAGTTCAACATTCTCCTGCACTGTCAAAGTAGGCAGGATGTTATAAAATTGGAAAATGAAGCCTATGTTTTCTGCTCTGTACTTTGTAAGCTCCTTACTTGAGAGCTTTGAGATATCCTTTCCGTCAATGATTATCTCACCTGATGTAGCCTTATCCATACCGCCGAGCAGATTCAATATAGTAGATTTGCCCGCGCCGCTGGGTCCGAGTATAACTACAAATTCACCCTTGTTAATACTGAAGCTTGCTCCGTTTAAAGCGTCAAAAGACTTCTCACCTATAGTATATGTTTTCTTAACGTTTCTGAAATTAATTAATTCTTTCATGTGACCCTCCAAAATGTGAAATATGTTTCATATCTTTTACAAGTCAGCATTATAGAACTAATAATTTCATTTGTCAACAAAAATATGAACTTTTTTTCATATTTTGTTATTTTTACCAAAATAAGCATGTTTATTTTGTCATAACGGTTTATAGTGCACAAAAAAAGTGCCCTTTACAAGCACTTTTCCTTTAATAACAATATATAATATATCAAATTAACGTTTGCTATGCCATACATATTCCGGATGTCTTGAATAATAATCGGCTTTGACCTCATACATCCTTGCATCGGCTTTCTGCATTGCTTTCAGGATATCATCGGTTTCATCACTATGGCATAATCCGATAGCAAAATGAGCTCTGTCGGGACGTTCTGATTTATCTATAAGTGACATTTTCATCTTTGCAAACTCATCAAAAGATGTATCCGTAGAGATGACCATAAACTCGTCTCCGCCCACACGGTAGATCTCTTTCTTTTCATTCTGGTATTCCTTAAGGGTAGATGCCACATCTTTAAGCAGATTATCTCCTGCCAGGTGACCCTTGGTATCATTAACCGTCTTAAGTCCGTTTACATCAATAAAAAATATTCCGAATGGTTTCTTTATCGCATTATTACCGGTTATCTCATCACTTATCCTGTTATTCATGGCATTACGGTTATAAACACCTGTCAGCATATCCGTCATGCTCATAACCTTCAGCTTATGTATGTTCTGCTCATTAGCTATTTCGGTCGACAGTATGAAGGATGTAAGACTCAAGGTCTCCTTGATCATAAGTGTCTTTTCCGGAATGAAGTTTCCTGCCCAGATATATCCGATAGTCTTATTATTTGATCTCAGAGGGAAAATAACAAGGGTATTGACACCATTAGCTTTAAGGGAATCCATCCACTCCGGAGCAATCTTATGAGCCTCATCCATATCCTTTTGATTTGCAATGATGAAACAATTACTCTTATTCATCAGCCTGGGCCAGGTCTCAATTACCTTTTTAAAGTGATCGGTAATGAAAAAATCCAGAGGGAACTGTTCCGGATCACCGTCAAAATCCTCCGCCAGCATGGAATAATGTCTGTTTTCAAAATCTGCAAGCAAAACGCTGCATCTTTTTGCTCCGCACTGCTCACGGATATCCTTGATAACAGAATTCATTGCCTTGTGAAAATCATCGGTTTCCCTGAGCTTCAAACAGGTCTTGAGAACATTGGTCGCTGTCTCGGATGAAATATCTGTCAGTTTATCAATATCAGCCTTGGGATTCATCTCATAAGAAAACAGAAGCATCTTCTTATTCGGATTATCGGATTCAAGAGGTGTCAGAAACACCTCCATCCACGCATTATACAGCTCTATATCAAAATATGTATGTATCGGTCTGTCATCATTGACACAGTTATCGCACAATGCTTCAAAGTTTACAGCCTTTGGGATATACCTTGTATACGGAACATTTTGTTCAAAATCTTCAAGATTCTTAACGACTGTTCGCTTATAAGCATCATTTGCATCGACAACATAATATCTGTCGTCGCCCTCTTTATCAAGATTAACAGACATAACACAGGCAATACGCCTGAAATTAGATAAGAATTCCTTATAGTTCATATTTTTCCTATCTGTAGATGGTTTATAGTCTTCTGCCACATTTTCTTTAATATACATGCCTCCAAACTATTAATATATCAAAATACACTGCGCAAGTCAAACCTTTCTTAACAAAAAAATAATGCCGATGTAAAACACCGGCACTATTATCAAAATCTTAACTTCTGCTCTGATCTACAACATTATCGCAGATAATAGCTAATGCTATTACTAAATCCTGCTGACTTTCATCGAGAACAGTAATACGATAAGCATCTGAGAACCACTCACATGAAGTATCTATATGACCTATGGTCTCTCCACCAACCTGCAGGTCAAAATCAAATCCAAGGAGATCTCCAGCAATCTTAAGTTCCTTGCCGTTCACAGTTCCGTTAAGCTCAGGACTAGTAAACTTCATTTTCTTCTTAATCTTAGCAATCTCTACGCCGCTCTTCTCTACTGAGTACTCTGACATAATTGCAATTGCCTTTTTCTTAAGCTTCAGAACTTCAGTCCCATTTTTCTGAATAGAGAAACTAAGTCGTGTGATAGCACCCTCAACATGATATGCTACAGCCTGATTATTATCGAATATATCAAATTTAGGCTTTACAGAAAATGCCTTCTGTTTCATATAGAAAGATATTGCTTCACCAGAAAATGTCTTAGCAGGTGCTGCAGCAGCTGTCTCAGTCACTGTCTCTCCTGCTTCAAACTTCTTTATAACCTCTAAAAGCTCATCAACTGCTCTGTCAGCTTTAGATGTGCCTGCATCCTTATTCCCTGCAAATAGATCTAATCCTGCACTTAAAGCTGTCTTAGCACTGCTTACACCATCGGCACCAATTTTGCCCATAACAATCTTGTCTTTATCTACTCTTACAAAAATATCAAATTTTTCAGTCACGTTTTTATACATAACTGACTGTGTGCCCTTGATATCTCCCATTATAGGCGTACCAAAGCTTACCTTGACCTCTGACAATTTTGCCAGAATATCCTCATTAGTGAAATTTAAAGTGTTTTTTACGCTGGCATATCCCATATTGCCGCCACCTGACATATTAAAAAATCCCATAGCACCTTCTCCTTTTTATAAATTATTTTTTATTCCTCGTAGTATTCCTCGTCACCACCTTCATATGACTCTTCGCCACCTTCGGAAGCACCCTCAGAAGCACCGCTCTCAGCCTGAACAGCTGCAAGAATATCAGTTGCACCCTTTGTAAGGACATATGTCTCAGCATTTCCGTTTGCTCCGGTTGCGCTGTAAGAAAGAGTATTCTTATCGCTGTCATAAATAAAGCTTACCTTACCACCGTTGCTATCGGTAGCTGTAAAGCCATTTGAAGTAGCTTCAATAGAGAGCTCTGTTGATACTTTAACTTCACCAGAATTGGGATCATATGTAGAAATTGCAACCTTATCACCAATGCTGTAATTGTTCAGCAATGCATATGAAGGAAGACCAAGCTCAGTGGCTTTGTCAGCAGGTGACTTGCCATCAATTGAGCTAAGTGTCCAATCACCCTTAACCTTGCTCATATCCATTCCACCACCACATGCTGTAAGGCAGAACATCAAAACGCCTACCAATACTACTGCTAAAAACTTCTTTGATACTTTTTTCATTTCTTTTCACTCCTCTTTAGATAGTCTTTTTTGTTATTATAATATATTTTATCACACAACCGCCGTTTTTATAACACATTATAATTGGAAATGCAATATGATTGGCACAAACAAACTTTTTTTGGCACAAAAAATTATCTACAATATTTCTGCTGGCACAAAAGAGCCTTTTTGGGCACAAAAAGTTGATGAATATAACAGAAAATATGTTATACTAAATTTTGTATGTAGATTTTTAAGAAAGGCATGCTATGAAAAAACTAAAAGAATTTGTTGAGGGTAATTTTTTTCAAGGTTTTATCCTGATAGTCATTATCATAAACTCCACTGTTTTAGGTTTACAGACATCCGAGGCTGTTAATAATTCTATAGGGAATGTCCTTTCTGTAATTGATACCATATGTCTGGGTATATTTATTATAGAAATGATACTTAAAATGATAGTCAATCATTTCTTTGGTTATTTTAAGAACCCTTGGAATGTTTTTGATTTTTGCATCATCCTGATGTCTGTACTATCCGGACTATCAGTATTATCATCACTCCGAGTACTCAGAGTGTTCCGTGTATTCAGGTCTCTTAAAGGCTTAAGGGGCTTCAGGATGGCAAGTTCGCTCAAGCCTTTGCAAATCATTATTTCAGCGATTGGCAAATCACTACCCGGTATTTCCTGGGCTATGCTCCTGATGGTCATTGTATATTATATTTTCTCCATCATAGGGGTTACAATATTCGGAGAGACCTTTGATGAATGGTTCGGCAATATACCTAAGGCTATGTATACTCTGTTCCAGGTTATGACGTTGGAGAGCTGGTCAATGGGCATAAGCCGTCCTGTAATGGATGTGTTCCCTTATGCCTGGGCATATTTCGTACCCTTCGTGCTCACATCTTCATTCATAATGATGAACGTAATAGTCGGTATCGTCGTAAATGCAATCAGTGAGGTAGCTGAAGGTAAGAAAAAGAATCAGAAAGAAAGTGAAGTCACTAGCGATAAAGACCGCGATACTTTATTAAAGGAAGAAATAGCGTTAGTTAAGGAGCATCTAGAACAGCTTGAAAAAATGCTCCAAGAATAAATAACTATACAATTTTAGGAGGATTTTATGTCAGAAGAAGTAAAAGACAAAACAAAGGATGAGAAAGAGACCGCAAAGAAAGGCCTTTTCTCCGAATCAAAAATTGAGATGATAGTAGCAATCTTTCTCGGTATTACCGCCCTTCTTACAGCATGGGCTACTTGGATTGGATCACTGCACGGTGGCAACCAGTCTACAAACTACACCAAAAGTAACAACATAGCTTCGGAAGGAAATTCAGAGTATAACTCAGGTCTTCAGACCTATCTCTCAGACCTTATGGCCTGGAATGAGATGATGAATTACTATTTTGATATTGAAATAGCTAATCTTAATGGGCGCGATGACGAGGCAGAACTCATTCAGGAAAAACTTGATGCTTACGTTGAACAGAACTGTAGCGATATTCTGGCTGAAGGATTAGACTGGATTGCTCAAGAAGGAAATGGAGCTGAATCACCTTTCGAAATGCCCGGACTTGTTGATAAATACTTTGAAACTGCTAACGATTTGTTAGCTGAATCACAAGAGCTCTTAGAGCAGGGTCAGAGAGATAACGCAAATGGTGATAAATACGGTCTCGTAACCGTAATTTATTCATTAGTTCTCTTTATGCTCGGTATTATCGGCGTATTCAAAAAGCTTCCTAACAGGAAAATCGTGCTGCTTATCTCCATAATAGGCCTCGTACTTGCAACGATTTATATGCTGACAATCCCTATGCCCACCGATTTCAGTTTAACAAGTTATTTCAAAAGCTAATTCTTTAAAATATTAATCATTATGCTCTTAAGCCCTTTACCATTAGCTTAAGAGCTATTTTTTTATTGACATTTTAAGCTACTTGTACTATTACTATTATAAGGGTATCATTGGTTTTACTGCCCTTATAACAAACTGAGGAGGCTATAGACTGTATTATGATTGTAAAAATAGCTATAGTCGATGATATGTGTGAAGAATCAGGCAAGCTTAAAGACCTGCTTTCAGAATATAGTAATTACAAGGACATTATGTTTTCTGTTGATGTTTTTCAAAATGCTGAAACTTTCCTGAACAGTTTTAGCTCTTCCAAATATGACATAATATTTATGGATATTTATATGACAGGTATGACCGGCATAGAAGTAGCTGAAAAAATTTCAGGTTCACTAGAGACTACGCTTCTTATTTTCCTGACCCAGAGCAGCGAGCATATGCCCGAAGCCTTTCATCTGCATGCCTATGACTATCTGCTAAAACCGATAGATAGGTCTAAGCTTTCCAAGCTACTTAATGATGCTGTTGCAAAATTGACGACTTCTGAGCCCCGTCCAGAACTAACGTTCTATTCTGACAAAAATGAATATCATTTGCCTTTCGATATGATAATGGCCACTAAAAGTGAACGGCATTATCTATATATCTGTTCACTGTCAGGTGAAACCTACAAGACACGTACGACCTTCTCTGATATCAGTACCCAGCTTCTTTCTGACCCCAGATTTCTAGTCATACTGCGAGGCATCATCGTCAATATGGACTACATAAAAGAGATTCACGACGGAAGCTGCCTACTCGAACATGACCTGAGGCTTCCTGTACATTTAAAAAAATCCAAGGAAATTGAACAGACGTGGTATACGTATATGTTTAATAAAGTAAAAAAAGAAACGCTTGAAAGGTTAAAGGCTCGCAATTCATGAATTTTAAGGATTACATTATTGAGATATCTTCCTTTATAGTAATTATCCCGGCAGCGATTTTATGCCTGCTGCCTATGAAAAACCAGTTTAGATTTTCTGCCTTTGGAATGGCACTTCGGACAGCATTAGTAATGGTTATAGCCATACCTATCTTATCACTAATCTCCTGCCTCATTGCTGGCAATTCTACAAATACAGTACTGTTGCCATCTATGGTTTTATTCTATTTTTTGTATCACAAGAGTTTAAAAGTATCATATAGTAAATCCATCGCCATCTTTTTATATGTGATGGCTTATTTAGCTATCCTTTCTGATATTGCGCACGGCATCATTGCATTAGTTTACCAGAGTCTTAATTTTCACCAGGAAAATCTCTATTTTGCTCTTATTCAGGTAACAATTTTTATAATTTTCACTGTCTGTACATGGTATTCATTTTCTAAATATGGCTCAGAACTTATTGACAGCCTTACCATAAATAATGTATGGCTTGCTACCCTGCCTATCTCAATTATGATTATTCTGCTGTCTCTAAGAACCATACCGCAGAAATATGAAACTCTTTATGTTAACAACGTATTTAAGGCATTCTGGTTTGTTGTCATAGCAATGCTTCTCTTTCTCGTCTTCTGGTCGATCGTCTTTTATTATGTTTTTACTCAAATCAGGCACTCCCATGACCTGGAAAATAAAAATAAGATGCTTGAGTTTCAAGAAAGCCTTTTTATCCGAACTCAACAATTCTTAGATGAAACTGCTGAAACCAGACATAATTTCAAGCAGACCATATATACTCTTAAGGGTCTGGCCGATGAAAACAACTTGGAAAGCATTAAAGAATATCTTAGCGCTTATTCCCAGAATCTTCCACAAAACGATATAGTTTCCTATTGTAAAAATCGTCCGTTAAATGCCCTTTTAAACCATTATATTGCTGAGGCTGATTTTAACAATATCAAGATAAATCTGGGTATCGATCTTCCTGATGAACTCAACATCTCGGATATTGATCTTTGCAGTATCACGGGTAATATTCTCGACAATGCCATTACAGCTAACATTAAGGTGGATATACATAAAAGATTCATCAATTTTGTAATCTCTCAAAATCAGAATTCTCATATATACATAATGGCTGAAAATAGTTTTGACGGTAAGCCTAAAAAGAAAAAAGGCCACTACCTTTCCACAAACAGGAAAGGTAACGGCATAGGTCTAGCTTCAATAGATGCAGCAGCAAAGCGATACGGTGGAACCTCAAGATTTTATAACGATGATGAAAAATTTTATACCGAGGTTATGCTTTAAGTACTTAAAAATTTTTTTGTTTTTAATTTTTGTTTTTATCATCTTTCTTATTTGTATATCAAAATTCCTTCTGCAAGTCAAACCTTTCTTGTTATAAAAAAATCCTGATTTGTAAGTTTATAATATTTTTTAATTGTGGTCTTCACAAAAACGGTCAATGGAGTATAATTATCATTAACCGGAGCGGTCAATAAAAACAAAAAAGGGAAAACACTATGAATTATGCAATAGAAACTGACAGACTAACCAAAACATACGGCAAAAACAGAGGGATCAACGAATTAGAGCTTAAGGTTGAAGCCGGTGATTTCTTTGGCTTCATCGGTCCGAATGGTGCCGGCAAGTCAACAACCATCAGAACGCTGCTGGGACTCATCAGCCCTACATCAGGCAGCGCCAAGGTACTGGGATATGATATTGTCACTGAAAAAGAAAAGATCTTACAGAACATAGGTTATCTTCCGTCAGAAATAAACTTTTATCGAGGCATGAAGGTAAAGGATATAATAAAATACTCTGCTGACTTAAGAAAAACCGACTGTTCCAAAAAGGCAGGCGTGCTTTCCGAACGGCTCGGTCTCGATCTTAACAAAAAAGTCGACGAGCTCTCGCTGGGTAACAGAAAGAAGGTAGGTATAGTATGTGCCGTCCAGCATTCACCAAAGCTGCTTATCCTCGACGAGCCTACCTCCGGACTTGATCCTCTGATGCAGAGAGAATTCTTCAACATATTAAATGAGGAAAACAAAAACGGAGCAACAATATTCTTCTCCTCTCATATTCTCTCGGAAGTTCAGAATTATTGTAAATCTGCCGCGTTCATCAAGGACGGCAAGATAATTATAGCCGATAAGGTTGAACAGTTAGAGGAAACCGGAGCCAAAAAGGTGACTGTTAAGACAGAATCAGGTACTGAAGAATATCTGTATAAGGGCGACATCAAGGAACTGCTAAAAGACCTATCCGGTAAAAAACCTTTAGATGTAACCATTACAGAGCCCAGTCTTGAAGAAATATTTATGAACTATTACGAGTAATAAAAGGAGTCTCACATGACCATATTAAAACAGGAAATAAAATCACAAAAACTATCAATTACCATCTGGAGCCTTTCCATAGGCCTGCTCATCGCCGCATGCGTCCTCATGTATCCCGAGATGAAATCAGAGATGGGAAATGTTAATGAAATGTTCTCTGCCATGGGTAACTTTACAGCTGCTTTTGGCATGGACAAGTTAAATTTCGGTAGTATTCTCGGTTTCTATGCTGTCGAAGCAGGAAACATCCTTGGCATAGGCGGAGCATTCTTTGCAGCCATCACCGCTGTTTCTGCACTCATGAAAGAGGAAAAGGAACGTACCGCAGAATTTCTGATGACTCACCCTGTATCACGTACAAAAGTGGTATTAGAAAAGCTTTTAAGTACATTCGTTATAATCCTTATCCTCAACATTGTGGTATTTCTTTGCTCAGCTTGTTCAATATTGATCATCGGCGAAGAAACCGATTGGGGCATTATGGTACTTTTCCATTTAGCCGCACTCCTCATGCAGTTTGAGATTGCCGGTATATGCTTCTGTATATCCGCATTCCTGACCAGGTCCGGCATTGGCATCGGTATCGGTATTGCAGCCGTTATGTACTTCTTAAACATCATTGCCAATATCTCAAGCAGTGCAAAGGGATTAAAATACTTTACTCCGTTCGGTTATACCGAAGGGGCCGATATCATAAACGACAGAACTCTTAATATAGGCTATCTCATCCCCGGAATGGTTATCATGGCAGCCGGTGTAATTGTAGCATTTTGGAATTATAACAGGAAAGACATAAAGTAATATCCCATGCCTATAAAACAAGGCGTCACATCGTAGTTTGCTTTGCAGACAACGATATATCTCAGAATGACATGAAAAATCAATAATCTAACATAACAGGTGAAATTTATGAATGAAAAATTTTACGCACTCTCAGAAGAAAAGCAGAATGCAATAATAAACGCCGGATTCAAGGTCTTTGCCAGAAACTCCTATAAAAGAAGTCCCGTCAACGAGATTGCCATCGAAGCCGGGATCAGTAAGTCCCTCCTGTTCTTTTATTTCAGGAACAAGAAGGAATTATATATCTTCCTCTTAAAGAAATCGGAGGAACTGACAAAAAGGACCTTGATGGAATCAGGCGTAATGAACGGGACTGATATATTTGATATTATGTATCGCGGACTTCTCGCAAAAGCATCCATGATGAAAAAATATCCGGATATGGGGAACTTCTCTATCAAAGCATATTACGAAAAGGATCCGGAGGTTGTAAAGGACGTACAGAAAATCGTAGCCCCCTATACCAAAATGGAAACCAATATGACCTTGCCTCCGCTTGACAAGTCAAAGTTTAAGGAAGACCTTGACCTAAACATGATGTATCAGGATATGTATCTTGCGTCCGAAGGTTATCTTTGGCGCATGCAGCAGACCGATAGGCTCGATATCGATAGAATGGTTGCCGACTACAAAAAGATAATCGATTTTTGGAAATCCATATACCTAAAATAATATCGATATGGGTGGTGTTAACTCCTTGGCCTGTATCTTGGATCCTGTTCTTTCAAGTAGTACTCCTGTTTATTCTTATACATATCTTTATCAGCATCCTGTAAAGCTTGGCGTATATTTCGACTATCCTCTAAATAGCAGGATCCGTATGCAAAGCTTATGCCGTTTTCTTTCAGCTCTATAACTCTGTCCAGTTCTGAAACCAGCTTTTCAAATTCTTCTTTACTTACGCAGTCAACAAGTACGACGAATTCATCGCCACCGGCTCGGAATACATCACTGCCGATAAAAACATTTTGAAGCTTCAAGGCCGCATTTTTCAGCAAAAGATCTCCGACCAGGTGCCCTTCACTGTCATTCAGATATTTTAAGCCATTAAGATCGGCAAATACAACGCCCAAGGGCTTTCCTACTTCATCATCAGCCAGATCCTCAACCCTATTGTTCATCTCATTCCGGTTATATATACCCGTTAACAGGTCAATTGAACTCAGATACTTTAATCTGTCGAACATCTGACGGTTTGAAAGATCCGATGAAATAAAATATGAAGTAAGTTCAAGTATCTCTTTTATCCTATCGGCACTTTTGATCTCAAAATTCGTAGCCCATATATAACCCAATAGCTCCCGTCCGTTTTTCAAAGGTACCAGCACCATGCTTTCAACCGATGAAGCCTTGATCGACTCATACCATACCGGATTTTTCTCTTTAATAAGCAGCATATCCTGTTCATTTTTTAGAACCAGACAATTACTTCCGGCTATGATATCAGACCATGTCACAGCTATATCATAGAAGTTTTCAAACCAGTTATCATTTGTCACAAGAGTCGTGTTTTCAGCCTTGTCTTCGCATAACAGCTCACAGCTCTTTTTCAGAAAATCCATAGTCAGTATGCAGCAGTAGCTCGCTTTACATACTTCACGTATATCCTTTATGATAGAATTGATGGTTTCTTTATAATCCTTTACTCCATGTAACTTAATACACGTGTTTAATACTCTGTATGCAGTATCGGCTGATACGGTTGCCATTACTTCCGGACTTGGCTCATCGGATATTTCATGTGTATAAAGACAATAAGTAAATCTGTCATCCTCAAAATCAATCGGGATAGCAAACATATTAAACCAGTAATCATAACGCTCAGGAGTTATATAAGTCTGCATGCAGCGCTTTAAAACAGCACTGTTATATATGAAATGCTCAAAATTCAGATCTCTGTCAAGATATAATCTATAATCACTGTTCGGAACGAATTTATTATTCTTGTGGAGATTTCGCGGATTACTTTCTATAGATTCTACATATGCTTTATTGCCTGCTACAATCCGTATGGTTCCGTATGAATCACCCGTAATCTTTTCAACTGAAATTACGCAAGCTATTCCTTTTATGGCATCAACAATTCTCTGAAAATTCATATTAAAGCCTCATGTTAAATACGATTCAAAAGTTCTTTTTATATTGTTTTTCAGTATAACACATATTTAACAAGAAATAAATACAAAAATTTCAAAGTATTGGGTAAATAATTACATAAATTATGCAAGGCATGGTTAACTATAAGTTCCCTGCCTTGCAATACAGTTCCAAGTTACATTGCCCAGTTTTGTGATATCATCTGCTGTTTTGTCATCCTGCTGTAAATGCTGTCTGTCTGAGAAAGCTCTGACGGTCTGCCCTCTTCAGCTACCACACCGTCCTTCAGTACCACAATGTGGTCTGCATTGGCAATGGTTCTCATACGGTGTGCTATGATAAGTACTGTCTTATTCTTTATAAGCTTCGACAGAGCTTCCTGGATAGCAGTCTCATTTTCTGCATCAAGAGAAGCTGTTGCCTCATCAAGCAATATGATAGGTGCGTCTTTTAGGAAAGCTCTGGCTATAGATATTCTCTGTCTTTCGCCACCGGATAACTCACTTCCGTTTTCACCTATAGGAGTATTATATTTGTCAGGCAGCAAGTTAACAAACTCATCACAGTTTGCCATCCTGGCCGCTGCCATAACCTCTTCGTCTGTAGCGCCCTTTTTACCTATACGTATATTCTCCATAACAGTATTGTTAAACAGCGTAACATCCTGGAATACAATGGAATAGTTCATAAGAAGTGTCTCAGGATCTATGGATGAAACATCAACTCCTCCCAATCTTATCTTTCCTTCGGTTACATCCCAGAATCTGGCTGCAAGTCTTGATATAGTTGTCTTTCCACCTCCGGAAGGTCCTATAAGAGCCGTAACCTCACCCTGTTTTGCTGTAAAGCTTACATCCTTTAACACATCTGTATCATCTGAATATTTAAATCCCACATGATCAAACTCTATATCATACCCCTTATTTGCCATATTTGTACTACCTGTTTGAACATCATGTGACAAAACTTCATCCAGTCTCTCGCACTGTATTCCACAGGCTATTATAGCAGCAAAGTTCTGCAAGGTTATCTGCATAGGATCGTAAAGACGGGCTACAAGCATAAGGAACATAAAGAAAGTCAGGATATCGATGGATCCGCTTGCAAATAATGCTCCACCAACAAGTGCTGTGGTACCTATACCTATTTTAAGGATAATGGCTGCCGAATTAACATATACTGCCATCTTAAGTTCTGTATACAAAGCTTCCTTTTCAACAGTTCTGATCTTTCCTTCCAGTTTATCCATATATCTGCCTTCGGCACTGTTTGCTCTTAAGTCCCTAATGGATTCCAGACACTCCTGTATACCGTCAGCCATATCAAGCTTTATGGCAGAGTTTTTACGTACCGCTCTTTTTTCTGCTCCCGAGCATGTGATAATGATAATGAATGCTACAGGTATAACCCAAAAGCTCGCAAGCACCATCCTCCAGTCAAAGAAGAAGAATAAACTGATGCCGACAAGACTCGTAGAAATAACCGCTCCGATAAGTTCAGGTATCCAATGGCTTGAAGCAGTTTCTATCTGTGCACAATCACCCATAATATTGGTAGTCAGATCAGTCAGATTTTTCTTTCCAAAAAATGACAGTGGCAGCTTACGCAATGTTTCCGCGAGCGTTGTTCTTCTTCTGCCGCTTTCACGATATGTAGAAAGGAATGTAGCATTATACTGTATAAAATTCGTTACAGCTATAAGCAATATCACTCCCACACTTGCCACTGCATATATCCATATCCTGTCCGAAGTGAGATTCCTATCCAACAGATCTTTGATCAGCATATATAAAATACCTGATGACATCATCAGTACTATGTTAGTACATGTAACACTGATGCATGCCTTTATCATATCCTTTGCACCCTCTTCAGAAAGAGCGTATTTATGTTTTAGCCAATTTTTCATTATGCACTCACCTTCCAATCAATTGATTTAGAGTATTCATCAAACAATCTTCTGTACAGTCCGTTATTTGCCATCAGTTCTTCATGCTTTCCGCTCTCTATAAGCTTACCGTCATCAAGCACAAATATCTTATCTGCATTTACAACAGTACTGAGTCTATGCGCTATCATGATCAACGTCTTATCTTTGGAAAGCTCCTCAAATGCAGCCTGTACCTTAGCCTCGTTATCAGGATCGGCAAATGCTGTGGCTTCATCAAGGATCAATATCGGAGAGTCTTTAAGTACCGCTCTTGCTATAGTAATTCTCTGCTGCTCACCGCCTGACAGATAAGTTCCCTTCTCTCCTATAACGGTATCAATACCGTTAGGCAGCTTATTGATAATATCCATGCACTGTGCCTTTTCCAATGCTTTCATAACTTCTTCCCTTGATGCATCAGGCTTTGACATTTTTACATTCTCAAATATCGAAGCCTTGATCAAACGGCTGTCCTGGAATACAAATGAAACCATATCCATCAGCTTTTTCTGAGGCAGATCCTTTATATTCACACCGCCAACCTTTATCTCTCCTGCGGTTACATCAAAGAATCTGACTATTAGCTCTGCAAGTGTAGTCTTGCCTGAACCTGACGGACCGACAAAAGCTACATGCTCGCCCTGCTTTATATTTAGAGACACATTGCTCAAAGCATCCCTTGTTGCATCCTTGTATCTGTATGTTACCTTGTCAAGTTCTATGCTATTATCCTTAGCTGTTACATTTGTTTTACTCTCACTTAAAGGTTCCATGCTCATAATACCTTCCACACGCTTCATCGCATCAATCAGAGTCATTTCAGCTTCGCCTGAATATGCAATTTTTGTAAGAGTTACAGTTACAAGAGGTGTAACTATGATATAATACATAATATCCAGGATATCTGAATTAAGCACTCCGTCTCTTGTAAACAGATATGCAGCTATTACTATAAAGATAAATACTGCATTAATGCATGTCATAAATCCCATCATAGGAAATCTCAAATGCATGGTATAATCCGTGGTCCATTTTCCATAACTGTCTATAGAAGCTTTAAATTTCTTGAATGAAAAG
>JAEEGJ010004951.1_pt1 | contig 43289 bp, 35 predicted proteins | sample 8958761 | NCBI WGS metagenome assembly JAEEGJ01 (sample SAMN16246546, study PRJNA631951) | gut metagenome | biome: gut microbiome; feature: rumen; material: RS-attached | host: Bos | place: Iran: Karaj | collected 2018-10
CACCGTGCGAAAGGACTATTTCGAAAGCAAGGGCAGGGAAGGCAAGAAGCTTGAGGCCGAATGGCAGTCCAAGGCTAAGCAGTTCGCGAAGGGACTTTCCGCCGAGATGGGAGGAGACGGTGAGAACTACTGGAAACTTATCGAGAAGGGAAGGAAAGACGGGAACAAGTACCTGAGGCTGGGCCATCCCGTGGACAGGGAGACGCTTATCCGTCTCAGGAGACTTCCCCTCATGGACGAAGGCCAGTACAAGAGCGGAGTGATCGTCGTGAAGAAGGATTCCCGCCAGTATCCCTACGGTACCCTCGCCAGGCGTACCATCGGATATGTCAAGGACAACAGCAACTCCAACGGCAACAACCACATAGGTCTCGAGGGCAAGTATGACTACGTGCTCCACGGCAAGGAAGGCGAGATGTGGACCAGGCCCACCGACAACCGGGAACGTATCCAGAATTACGACAGCCTGTATGTCAAACCGGAAGACGGCCTCGACGTCAGGACCACCCTGGACATCACAATGCAGGATATCGTGGACCGCGCTCTCAGAAGGCAGATCGAGGACAACAAGTCCATCGAGATGGGCTGCGCCGTGATCATGGATGTCAAGACCGGAGCTATCCGGTCCATGGTCAACCTGATGAGGGATTCCACGGACTGGAGCCTCAGCGAGACCTACAACATGGCCATCGGACTCAACTCCGAGCCCGGCTCGGTGTTCAAGGCGACGACCTTGATGACCGCCCTGGAAGACGGATACATACAGTCGCTCGACGACAGGATCCCCACCAACAACGGTATCCTGCCCGGATATCCACCGGACGACCATGTAAGAGGCATGAAGGATATATCGATCCTCCACGGCTTCGAGATCTCCTCGAACTATGTTTTCCGCTACCTCGCGGTCAAGAACTACGCCGACAACCCCAAGAAATTCCTGGACAAGCTGTACCTGTACAAGCTGGGACAGGCATTCGACTTCGATCTGGACGGACTCAGCGCCCCCGAGCTGCCGAATCCCGAATCCCCCAGGTGGAGCGCGACCGACCTCGGATCGGTCGGAATGGGATATGCCATCAAGGAGACTCCCCTGCACATCCTGACTTTCTACAACGCGATTGCGAACAAGGGTAAGATGATGAAACCCTACCTGGTCGAAAGCATCGAGAAGGACGGAGTGGTCAAGACCAAGAAGGGGCCGAGCGTGCTGAATGCATCAATCTGCTCCAGAGCGACCGCCGACACCCTGCTCAGGGCAATGAAGGCCGTCACATCCGAAGGTACCGCAACCAGGCTGAAGGGCGCCAGGGTACAGGTGGCCGGAAAGACCGGTACTTCCCGACAGGTCCTTTCAGGAGAGGAAATCAAGAGATTCGGCATGCAGAATCCATACGTCACTAAAGACGGAAGCTACCATAACCTTGCGACCTTCGTAGGTTTCTTCCCTGCCGACAACCCCAAGTACAGTGCGATCATCTGCCTCAAGTCCTATCTGATCAGGGGCAGCGTGTACGGAGGAGTCCTTCCTGCAGCGGCAATGAGGGAGATAGTCGATGCTCTTTACGCCCTTGAACCCGACTGGGGACACGAGATTGAGTCAAAGGTTTCGATTCCCCAGATGGCACTCGACAGGGAGATGCCGGCACAGGCTGACGCAAAGAACCCTGTAGTCCCCGACGTAACGGGCCTGGGACTCAAGGATGCTATGTATATGATAGAGAACAGCGGACTCAGGTGCATATATTCCGGAACGGGCCATGTCTCCTCGCAGATACCGCAGGCGGGACAGAAGGCTCCCAAGGGATCGACAGTAACCATATCTTTGAAATGAGACTGGAAGAAATCATAAGGGACAGCGGAGTTATCGAGGTCAAGGGAAACCCTGGCATCTCGATCGGCAATGTCTGCAACGACTCGCGCAAGGTAACGCGTGGCGACCTCTTCATAGCCGTCAAGGGACACGGAACCGACGGGCATGCCTATATTGGCAAGGCCATCGCATCCGGCGCCGCCGCCATCGTCTATGAAGATGACACGGTCCCTGAGCCTGTCGAAGGGGTCGAAGGGCATGCGGTGACCTTCGTCAAGGTCGCTTCGTCGAGGCATGCGCTGGCCGTGATTGCCGCCAACTATTATGACAATCCTTCCCGGAAACTCTCTCTCGTAGGAATCACCGGCACGAACGGCAAAACCACCACTGTCACCCTCCTTTACGACCTGTTCATGGCGCAGGGATACAACTGCGGCCTGCTGTCCACGATCGCGAATTACGTCGGGACGAAGAGGTTCGAGACCGCCAACACCACCGCCGATCCCCTGGTCATCAATTCCCTGATGGACCAGATGGTCAAGGCCGGCTGCGAATACTGTTTCATGGAAGTCAGTTCCATCGGAGTCGAGCAGGAAAGGGTCGCCGCCCTGGAATTCAAGGTGGCTATCTTCTCCAACCTGACCCACGACCACCTCGACTACCACGGAACCTTCGCCGAATACATCCGGTGCAAGAAACTGTTCTTCGACAACCTCGGGCCCGAGGCTACCGCCATAATCAACGTCGACGACCGTCACGGAGATGTCATGGTGCAGAATACGGCCGCCAAGGTCATGACCTATTCCTGCAAGGGAATGGCGGACCATACCTGCCGCATCATCGAGGAAAGCTTCGAGGGGATGCTGCTCAGGATTGACGGCCGCGAAACCTGGACAAGGCTGATCGGAAGGCATAATGCATATAACATCCTTGCAATATACAGCGCCGCCATGGCTCTCGGAGCGGATGTCGACGAAACCCTACTCGCAATCAGCAAACTCTGTCCGGCCACCGGCCGGCTGGAGGTCCTCAGGGGACCCAAGGGACTGTCAGTCGTCATCGACTATGCCCATACCCCCGACGCATTGGACAATGTACTTAAAACACTGAGGGAAATTGACCGGAGCAAGGAACTTATATGCCTGTTCGGCTGCGGAGGCGACCGCGACAGGACCAAGCGTCCGGAAATGGCGGCCGTGGCTGAGAAATATTCCGACAGGATAGTCGTCACTTCCGACAATTCGCGTACGGAAAGGACCGAGGATATCATCGAGGAAATAAAGACCGGTTTCAGTCCCAAGGGACTGGCAAGGACCATCTCCCTGCCGGACAGGAAGGAAGCGATCCGCATGGCCATAATGACAGCCGCTCCCAATGCCATCGTCCTCCTTGCCGGCAAGGGTCACGAAACCTACCAGATACTCGGGACTGAGAAGCGCCATTTCGATGAGCGGGAAGTGGTCGCCGAAGTGTTCAAACAAATGGAAATAACTGAATAATAGAAAAATACAATGATATACCACCTGTTAAGATACCTTCAGAGATTCGACTTCCCGGGAGAGCACCTGATCAACTTCCTCTCCTTCAGGGCAATGCTCACGAGTGTAACTGCAATGCTGATCGCCTTCTTCATAGGAAGGAGGATCATCACCTGGCTGCAGCGCAAGCAGATCGGTGAAACCATCCGCGACCTCGGTCTGGAAGGCCAGATGCAGAAGAAGGGCACCCCCACTATGGGTGGAATCATAATCATCATCTCCATAGTCGTTCCGGTACTGCTGTTCTGTGACCTGACAAATGTCTACGCCCAGCTCCTTCTCTTCACCACCCTGTGGTGCGGAGCCCTGGGATTCGCCGATGACTATATCAAGGTATTCAAGCACAACAAGGAAGGCCTGCATCCCAAGGTCAAGCTCCTGGCGCAGATGATACTCGGCCTCGTGGTCGGCATGACGGTATGGCTCAGCAACGACATCGTCGTAAGGGAGAAAGTGCCCGTGAGGGCTGGGGTCGCCAACGTAGTTGCCCAGGGGAACAGCGGTTCCCTCAACGTGGATTCGGAAACCCTCGTGGCGCAGGATTCAGGCTGGAAGATGGAGAACGTGGTCAAGAGTACCAAGACCACCATCCCGTTCGTCAAGAACCATGAGTTCGACTATAAATGGCTGTCTCCTTTCAAAGGCAAATGGGGCTGGTACTGCAAATGGGGTATCTATGTCCTGATGATCGTCATAGTGATCACGGCATGTTCCAACGGAACCAATCTTACCGACGGCATGGACGGGCTCGCTGCGGGTACAAGCGCAATCGTCGGAGTAGTATTGGGTATACTGGCCTGGCTCGGAGGCAACCTGGTGGACTCCAACTACCTGAACATCATGTATATTCCGGGCAGCGGCGAAATCGCCGTCTTCATGTCCGCCTTCGTCGGAGCATTGATGGGATTCCTCTGGTACAATTCATACCCGGCCCAGGTGTTCATGGGCGACACAGGCAGCCTGACGATCGGAGGGATAATAGGTGTCGGAGCCGTGCTGATGCGCAAGGAACTGCTCCTGCCCATTCTGTGCGGCATATTCCTCGTGGAGTCACTCTCCGTCATGATGCAGAGAGGTTACTTCAAGTACACGAAGAAGAAATACGGTGAAGGAAGGAGGATTTTCAAGATGACTCCCCTGCACCACCATTACCAGAAAGAAGGCATTCCGGCCATAATCCAGAAGCCGGTCCGTGCCATTCCGGAGGCGAAGATAGTCGCCCGCTTCTGGCTGATCGGAATCATCCTGGCAGTTGCGACGCTTGCATTGTTGAAGATAAGATAACAAGAATAATAAAGGAAAGATAAGATGAGCAGGATTGTAGTATTGGGAGGAGGAGAAAGCGGTGTCGGAGCCGCGGTCCTCGCGAAAGTCAAGGGATTTGACGTATTCCTCTCGGACAGCGGACAGATCGCCGGCCATTATGCCGACGACCTGCGCAAATGGGACATTCCGTTCGAAGAGGGATGTCACAGTGAAGACCTGATCCTGAACGCCGACGAGGTGATCAAGAGCCCTGGCATACCCAGCACCGTCCCGATGGTGAGGAAACTGGAAGCGCAGGGAACCCCCATCCTTTCGGAAATCGAGTTCGCGGGACGCTACGACAGCGCCAAGAAGATATGCATCACTGGAAGCAACGGGAAAACCACCACCACTTCCCTGATTTACTACCTTCTCAAGAACGCCGGCTTGAACGTGGGCCTGGGCGGGAATATCGGAAAGAGCTACGCCTATCAGGTCGCAACCGAGCACTTTGATTATTATGTCCTGGAAATCAGCAGTTTCCAACTCGACAACTGCTATGACTTCCATCCTGACATTGCCATAATCACGAACATCACCCCCGACCACCTGGACCGTTACGGATACCAGCTGGAGAATTATGTGAAGTCGAAATTCCGGATCACCAGGAACCTGAGCCCTGAAGACTGCTTCATCTTCGATTCCGACGACGAGATCACCATCGACCACCTCAACAAGATAATCCTGAGCGCCAAGAGGCTTCCTTTCACCCAGAAGGAAGAAGTTCCGCAGGGAGCTTACCTGAAGGATGACAAGATCATCGTCAAATATGAGGACGAAGAGTGCGACATCTACCTCAAGGAACTGGCCCTCGGAGGGAAACACAATATCTACAATTCGATGGCAGCCGCCCTCGCCGCCAAGGCTTCCGGTATCGACAACCAGGTGATCCGCGAGTCCCTGGCCACCTTCCAGCCCATTGAACACAGGCTGGAACCGGTGCTGAGCATCAAGGATGTCCTCTACATCAACGATTCCAAGGCCACCAATGTAGACTCCGCCTGGTACGCTCTCGAATGCCAGACCAAGCCCGTCGTATGGATCGTCGGAGGAAAGGACAAGGGCAACGACTATGACGTCCTGAAGCCGTTGGTCAAGGAGAAGGTTAAGGCGATAGTCTGCCTGGGAGTTGACAACACCAAGATACGCGAAGCCTTCGAAGGGATAGTAGGAAGCGACAGGATAGTGGAGACAAGGTCGGCTGAGGATGCAGTCAAGGAATCCAGCAAGCTGGCCAACCCCGGCGACGTGGTTCTGCTGAGCCCCTGCTGCGCAAGTTTCGACCTGTTCACAAGCTACGAGGACAGGGGTCGCAAGTTCAAGGAAGCTGTCAGGATGCTTTAAAGACAAGGACGGGATATGACTGAAGAGAAGAAAAAGAACAATCTGTGGAACTTCCTCGACAACCTCGAGGGAGACAAGGTCGTGTGGATGATAGTGCTTCTGCTGATGCTTATCTCCATAGTGGCCATTTTCTCTTCCACATCCCAGCTCGCCCTGCAGAAAGGGACCTCGAGGATGAACATCATCACACAGCAGATGATAATCACCCTCTTGAGCCTCGGCCTCATCGTCATATGCTACAACATCAGAAGCATAGGCTTTTTCAGGGTATTCTCCCAGTTCGGGTATGCCCTGTCCATGTTCCTGCTGCTGATACTGGCAAGCCATAAGCCGGTGGGTCCGATCAAGCCCCTGTTCATCAACAGCGCATGGAGGATCGTGAGTATCGGAGGGTTCCAGGTGCACGTATTCGAGGTGGTCAAGATCGCCATGGTCATGTACCTTGCCTGGGCGGTAAACGCTTACCGCAACGACAAGTTCATGATCGCCAACCTGCTGGCGAAGAAATACTCCTTCTGGAGCAAACCCCTGACTAAGAAGATCGTCTACATCTACCTGCCGATATTCACAGTCTGTCTCGGGATCATGGTGGGCAGCCTCTCCAGTACCATATTCATAGGGGGCATAATGTTCATCACCATCCTGATCGGAGGAATAAGCGTCAGGGAGCTAATCCTCCCCGGCCTGATCGCTGTCGGTCTGCTGCTGGGCTGCATCGGAATCAATTCGGTTTCAAAGAAGCCCAGTGACCAGAAACCCTTCCCCCACCTTGAATCAGCAATGAGGAGGCTATCTTCCGACAGCACGGAGAAACGGATCGAGACCATCAGGACAGCCCCGCAGAACAGTGCGGAATTCCAGGACGCCCTGGACAAGCTGAAGCAGCCCGTCAGCGCCAAGATCGCCATCCACGAAGGAGGGCTGATCGGCAAGGGTCCCGGAAGAAGCACTCAGAGATATGTCGTACCGATCATGTTCGAGGACTACATGTTCAGCTTCATCGTGGAGGAATATGGGATCCTTGGCGGAATATTCGTGATAATCCTGTACATAAGCCTGCTGGCCAGGGGCTCGATAATCGTAAGGAACTGCGACAACCATTTCGCAAAGACGGCCGTGGCCGGACTGGTGGTCCTGATCACCGGACAGGCGATGATGCACATCATGATCAACTGCGACATGGGTCCGCTTACCGGACAGACACTCCCTTTGATAAGTCACGGAAACTCTTCATACATAATGTTCAGCATCGCCTTCGGAATCATCCTGTCCATAAGCAAGATGGCGAGGAGGAAGATAGCCCGTGAAGCGGCGAAGGCCGCTCCCCTGGTGGAGCATAATGGGAAGGACGAGATGGAAAGGACCCTGGACGACCTGGATGTCCTGGAGTCTTCCCTTCCGGTACACGAAAACGACATTCCCGACTACGGGATAGACGACCATAACAACGAATAGCCATGGAGTACAAAGCCTTGAGGGTAATAATCAGCGGAGGAGGCACGGGAGGTCACATCTTCCCGGCCGTTTCGATCGCTAACAAGCTTAAGGAGCTCAATCCGGAGACCGAGATCCTCTTCGTAGGCGCTGAAGGGAAGATGGAGATGGAGAAGGTGCCCGCCGCCGGCTACAGGATAATCGGACTCCCGATCACCGGATTGCAGAGGCAGCTGAACCTGAAGAACATCATCAATGACCTGGGGGTCCCCTTCCGGGTACTATCAAGCATCCGCAAGGCCAGACACATCATCAAGGAATTCAAGCCGCAGGTAGCGATCGGGGTCGGTGGATATGCCAGCGCTCCCCTGCTTATGGCGGCCACCCGTATGGGCGTCCCGTCCCTCATCCAGGAACAGAACGGATTCGCCGGCCTGACCAACAAGAAACTCGGGGACAAGGTCCAGTGTATCTGCGTGGCTTACGAAGGCATGGAGCGTTTCTTCCCCGCCGACAAGATAGTCATGACCGGCAACCCGATCAGAAGCGTATTCGTTCCCTGCACTCCCGAAATGAAGGAAGAGGGAATCAAGGAATATGGCCTCGACCCCGGAAGGAAGCATATATTCATTGTCGGAGGCAGCCTTGGAAGCTCGAAATTCAACAAGAGCATGAGGAAGTGGATCTCGGACGGCTGTCCGGGTGCCGAGGGTGTGGATGTCCTCTGGCAGTGCGGCAAGTACTACAAGGCGGGGATCGACGGGTTCATGGAAGAGGAAACCGCAAAGCATCCCGGCCTTGGGCAGATAGTGAAATACTCCGACTTCATAGGAAGGATGGACCTCGCCTACGCAGCGGCGGACGTGGTCATCTCCCGTTCCGGTGCCAGCAGCGTTTCCGAACTCTGCGCCGCGCACAAGGCAGTGATATTCGTGCCTTCACCAAACGTGGCAGAAGACCATCAGACCCATAATGCCATGGCCCTGGTGAACAAGGACGCCGCACTGATTGTGAAGGATGACGATGCCATGGAAAAGATGATGCCTACTGCCCTCGAGCTGCTGAAGGATCCGGAGAAGATAGGCCGTCTGGAAGAGAACGCCGGCAGGATGGCATTGCCTGACGCCGCGAAGAAGATAGCGGACGAAGTGTACAAACTTGTTTAAGGGAATATGTCACAGTTTTCAAAAGTATATTTCATAGGTATCGGCGGGATAGGCATGAGCGCCATCGCCAGATACTACAAGTTCAAGGGTTACCCGGTCGCAGGTTACGACAGGACTCCTTCTGAACTTACCCATGCTCTTGAGAACGAGGGCATCTATGTCCACTATACCGACGACCCCGACTACATCCCCAAGGATGTGGCATCAACCCTTATCGTGTTCACACCGGCCGTCCCTTCCGACATGAAGGAGCTGGTCTATGTGAAGGAGCACGGATATACCGTCGTGAAGAGGTCCCGGATGCTTGGAGAGCTTTCCAAGGGACAGACCTGCCTCGCCGTGGCAGGAACCCACGGAAAGACCACGACAAGCACCCTTGTCGCCCATATCCTTACCGACTGCGGATCTGGATGCTCGGCCTTCCTCGGAGGGATATCCAAGAACTACGGCACCAATCTCCTGATGAGCCAGACTCCGGTGATGGTCGCCGAGGCGGATGAATTCGACCGCTCTTTCCTGCAGCTTCACCCCGCAATTGCCGTGATAACCGCGATGGATCCAGACCATCTCGACATCTACGGCACCCCTGAAGAATACCGCAAGGCTTTCAAGGCCTTTGCATCACAGGTCAGCCGTACAGTCATTGCGAAACAAGGCCTGGACATCACGTCTTCGGATACGGAAGCCGGGATACTTCACTACAGCTATGACGATCCCGCTGCAGATTACCATGCCAGGAACATACGGACCGACGAACTGGGACACTATATATTCGACCTGGTACATCCTGACGGAATAATCGGAGACATACGCTGCGGCATCCCCGGATGGGTCAACGTCGAGAACAGCGTGGCCGCGGCTGCCGTATGCCTCTGCCACGGAATCCGTCCGGCGGACATCAAGAAAGGAATCGGCAGTTTCCAGGGAGTGAAACGCCGGCTCGACGTCCACGTAGGGACCCCCGGGCTGACCTACATCGACGATTACGCCCATCACCCGGAAGAACTCTCCAGCGCAATCTCCTCCATCAAGGCGATGTATCCCGGAAGGAAGCTTACGGCTGTGTTCCAGCCGCACCTGTACACCAGGACCAGGGATTTCGCAGAAGGGTTCGCCGCAGCCCTGAGCAAGGCGGACAAGCTTATCCTGCTGGACATCTACCCCGCCAGGGAGGAACCTATACCCGGAGTTTCCTCAGAGATTATCTTCGACAAGGTCACCGCTCCTGAGAAGGTATTGCTGAAAAAAGAGGAGTTGATGGATTACCTCAAGGATGAGCCGGTCGATGTCCTGGCCACATTCGGGGCGGGCAACATCGACAGGTTCATAGAACCTATAACAGAACTTCTGGAAGAAAGGCTGAAAAGATGAAAAAAGGAATCAGGATAGCCATAGCGATAGCTGCAGCAGCCCTGCTGGGACTCGCGATCTTCGTCATTCACGGAATGAACGAAGAGAAGCAGCGTCAGCTTACCTGCGGGGGTGTCAAGGTCGAATTCGCTGATGACTTCAACTTCGTAACCTCCGAAGATATCGAAGCTTACCTGAAAAACGAATACGGTGCATACATCGGCCAGAGGCTGGACAGCGTGGACCTGATCAAGGTCGAGGACATCCTCAACAGGAAGAGTGCGATCCTCAAGGCCGAGGCATTCACCACCCCCGACGGACTCCTCAACGTAAGGATATACCAGAGAGAGCCCGCAGTCAGGTTCCAGAAAGGCTCCGGAGGATTCTATGCCGATTCGAAGGGATTCCTGTTCCCTTTGCAGGACAACTATACATCCCATGTACCGATCATCGACGGAGATGTACCTCTCTCTTTCGAGAGCGGCTACAAGGGAGAGCCGAAAACGGAGAAGGAGAGGCTATGGCTGTCCAGGATCATCGAACTGGTCGGTTTCATAAGGGACTCGAAGACCTGGTCGGAAAACATCAGCCAGATATCCGCCCTTCCCAACGGAGACCTCATCATGGTTCCAAGGCAGGGGAAGGAGCGGTTCATCTTCGGCCAGCCGGTCGACATCGAGGACAAGTTCTCCCGCATAGGGAAATACTATACGGCAATAGTCCCCGAAAAGGGAGAAGGCTTCTATTCGACAGTCAACGTCAAATATGCAGGACAGATAGTTTGCAGGAAATAAGGATAAACGATATATGGAAGAAAGGTACATAGCATCAGTCGACCTGGGCACGTCAAAGATGGCAGTCTGCGTGGCCAGGATCCTGGACCAGGATGTCCAGGTGATCTACTACAAGGAGTCTCCTTCCCAAGGCATCCGGTACAGCTACGTCAACAACCCCGGAAAAGTTGAAGAAGGGCTCAGGAAGGCGATCTCACAGGCCCAGCAGGAATTGAAGATAAAGATCCAGCAGGTGATAGTAGGCCTGCCGCGCTACTACGTCCGCCAGGAAAGCGCCTCGGCCAGCATGGTCAGGACGGATCCCGACTCACAGATCGGGGATTCCGAGGTCAGGACACTGAAATCAATGGCCCTGGAGACCTATCCTCTGGGAGACAGCAAGAACGAAGTCATCTACGGGGCCGTTGCCCAGTCATTCTCGACCGAGGACAGCCTTGGCGAACTGGAGAATGACATAGTGGGTATGACGGCCGAGAAACTGGAAGGCAATTTCAAGGTATTCATCGGAAGCAGGAGACACTCGATCAACATCGACAATGTCTTCAACAGTATGGGAATCGCCATTGCCAAGAAGTATTTCACTCCGGGAATCACCGCCAGGGCAGTCCTGAAGGAAGAACAGATGGAGAACGGCGTCGCCCTGATAGACATAGGCGCCGGCGTCAGTTCCGTCACCATATTCAAGGGCAAGATAATGAGATACTATGCCGCTATACCTTTCGGCGGCAACAGCATCACGAATGACATCAAGTCCGAATGCAATTTCTCATTCGCACTCGCGGAGAACATAAAGAAAGCCTACGGCGCCTGCATGCCCAACAAGCTTTCCGCGCTTGGCGAAAAATCCATCCAGATAGTCGATGAGAACGACGTCCCTACCGCGCAGGTCACGGTGAAATATATATCCGAAATCATCACGGCCAGGATGAAGGAGATCATCGAAGCCCTGCTGTATCATATACAGGTCAGCGGCTATGCTGCCGAGGACATCCTCAGGGCCGGCGTCGTGGTTACCGGCGGAGGCGCCGATGTGGTAAACTGCGCCAACTATATCAAGGAACTGTCCGGATATTCAGTGAAGATAGGCTACCCGAGGAGGTTCTTCTCATGCGAAGGCTGCCCCGAGGCCGTCGAGACCGGCGCTGCCACTTCAATGGGAATGATCCTCGCAGCCAAGGGTGACAAGATGCTCAACTGCATCAACGAGCATCCTTCAAGAAGGGTATGGAGTGCTCCGAAGCCTGCCGTCAAGCAGGAACCGAAAAAGGAGCAGGAAGCCGAGCCTGTCGAAGATGTAGCGGTTCCGGTGGCCGAAGAGGAGATAGTCCAGCCCGAAGAGCAGGACTACAAGCCTGAGGAAAGCCCGATCGAGGAATCCGTGATCGCCGCCCAGGAAGAGGGACCGACCGTCTTCGACGAACCCACTCCTGAAGAGATCCAGGATTATAACGATCGCAGGAACAGGAAAGGACAGAAAGCACCGAAGCAGCCGAAAGCGCCGCGTCCGCCTCGCGAAAGACCTAAGTTCACTTGGATCAAGCACATCCAAAGCAGCATAAGCAAGGGAATGGGCGAGATATTCGATGGTATGGAAAACGAAGAAGTATAAAAAGGCAGAGTCATGGGAGAAATAGATAAGTTCGACATTATCGCTACCGACTGGACACCGATCCAGTCAATGATCAAGGTCATCGGTGTCGGTGGCGGAGGCTGCAATGCCGTCAATTACATGTTCCGCGAGAATGTGGAAGGGTGCAGTTTCATAGTCTGCAATACGGACCGCCAGGCACTGGAGGAGAGTCCCGTCCCTGTCAAGATCCACATCGGACGCAATGCCCTGGGAGCCGGTACCGACCCGACCAAGGGACGCAACGCCGCCCTCGAGGCCCAGGACCAGATCGAGAAGGTCGTCCTCAACGAGGGTACGCAGATGCTTTTCATAACTGCTGGAATGGGTGGCGGCACCGGTACAGGCGCCGCGCCTCAGATCGCAAAGATGGCGAAGGACAAAGGCATCCTTACGGTGGCGGTAGTGACGATCCCGTTCGAGAATGAGGGTGACATGGCGCTGTCAAGGGCCATCGACGGCATCCATGAACTGGTGAAGAACGTCGACAGCCTGCTGATCATCAACAACGAGAAGCTTTACGATTTCTTCGGCGGACACCTTATCCAGGATGCCTTCCCCAAGGCGGACGAGGTCCTTGCGACTGCTGTCAGGGGTATAACCGAGATCATCTCCAAGCCCGGATACATCAACGTGGACTTCGAGGATATCAAGACCATGATGAAGAACAGCGGAATGGCACTCATGGGATGCGGCACGGGCACCGGTGAAAACAGGATCGAAGACGCAGTGCAGGGTGCGTTGCGTTCTCCCCTGCTCAACGATTTCGACCTCACGACGGCAAAGAACCTCCTGATCAACATAACCTGCGGGAAGAACGAACGCGGCCTGACGATGGATGAACTCAAGGAGATCAATGCCAAGATTGCCGAATATACGGGCAATGTCAACAAGTTCAAGACAGGACTTGTCTGGGAGACTGATCCCGAAATAGGCGACCAGGTCAAGATAACCGCAATCGCCACCGGATTCAAGGTCAACGACCTGTCCAAGATCACGAAGACGGACCTGGGGAACCTCATCATCATAGGAAAGGACTTCAAGTTCGAGAAGCAGAACATGGTCGGAGCAGAGGAAGTGACTCTGACCGATCTCCCAAGCGGGATGAACATGATCGGCTACAATGCCGCCGACAATGTCAAGAGATTCCACTTCGACAGCGACAGGAAGCCGGCCCTCGTGGTTGAATACGGCCACAGCATCGGAGAACTGGAAAGCGTCCCGGCGATCAAGAGGATGATCCGCCAGGAGAAGGAAAACAATTAACTTAATGACAGTCAATGGAAAGAAGGACTAGAGTAAGATTCGCTCCGAGCCCAACAGGGCCTCTCCATATGGGAGGTGTCCGTACGGCCCTGTACAATTATCTCTATGCAAAGCAGCACGGAGGGGACTTCATCATAAGGATTGAAGATACCGACTCCCACAGGTTCGTGCCCGGAGCGGAGGAATATATAATCGAAGCATTGAACTGGTGCGGAATCATTCCCGACGAAGGTGTGGATTCCAATGGCAAGGTTGTCGAGACGGCCTCCCCAAGGCATCCCCACGCGCCTTACAGGCAGAGCCAGCGCAAGCCCATCTACCGGGCATACGCAGAGCAGCTCATCGCCAACGGGTATGCCTATTACGCTTTCGATACATCGGAAGAGCTTGAGAAGGCACGCGCCGAGGCTGAAGCATCCAAGGAGACCTTCATCTACAACCAGGTCACCAGGATGAAGATGCGCAACTCCCTGACCCTCCCTGAAGATGAGGTAAGAAGGCTCCTCGAGGAGACTTCCGACTGGACGGTCAGGTTCAAGATGCCGGAGAACACGGTCGTGAAGATGGACGACCTTATCCGCGGTCATATTGAGGTCAACACCGACACCCTGGACGACAAGGTCCTCTGGAAAAGGGCGGACGAACTGCCGACATACCACCTCGCCAACATCGTCGACGACCACCTGATGGAGATTTCCGAGGTCATCCGCGGTGAGGAATGGCTCCCTTCCCTGCCCCTGCACTACATGCTTTACAAGGCATTCGGATGGGAAGATACCATGCCGCGCTTCGCACACCTTTCCCTGCTTCTCAAACCCGTCGGTAACGGCAAACTGAGCAAGAGGGACGGTGACAAGATGGGATTCCCGGTATTCCCCCTGAAATGGACCAATGCGGAGGGAGAGACCTCCAGGGGATATCGTGAAGACGGATACTTCCCGGAGGCATTCGTGAACATGCTCGCCATGCTCGGCTGGAATCCCGGGGATGACAGGGAAATGTTCTCTATGGAAGAACTCGTCGCCGCCTTCTCTCTCGACAAGGTACAGAAGGCCGGAGCCAAGTTCAATCCGGAGAAGGCCCACTGGTACAACAGGGAATACCTTAGACTGAAGACAGACGAGGAACTTACGGACCTGCTGGTACCGATACTCGAGGAGCACGGGATCAACGTGGTCGACTGCCCCAAATGCGCCCTGACCGCAGGTGCGGAGTTCAATGCCGCAGGCGGCGACCTCAGCAAGCATATATTCACAAGGGACTATGTCCGCAGTGTCGTCGCCTTCACCAAGGAAAGGGCTACGTTCGTAAAGGACTTCTGGGACATAGCATCCTACCTGTTCGTTTCCCCTGAAGACTTTGAACCGTTCGGCATCTCCAGGTCGGCAGCCACGGAAGGCGCTCCCAGGCCGGTCGATCCAAGGGCGAAGGTCTATGACGACTCGCTGACAGCTCCGTTCCTTGCCAAGGACGTCGACAAATTCTGGAAGCCCGAGATCGTGGAGATGGTCGAAAAGGTAGGGGCATTCGTCAAGGGATATGACGGCACATGGTCCGTCGAATGCGTCGAAGCAGCCCTCGAGGAGTTCATCAAGGGTAACGAATGGCCGATGGGCAAAGTCATGAATGCGACCCGCCTGGCCCTCGCCGGCTCGGCCAGCGGTCTGGGAATAGCGGACATCGTAGCCCGTATAGGCAAAAAAGAAACCTCAGCCCGCATCGCTTACGCAATCGACAGGCTGAGGCATTAATCCTTCAAATCAGACTCTTACAGTTTCCTGATCCAGATATTCCGGTAGCTGATTGCCGGGCTGGGATCGCCGTGGCTCTGGAGAAGGATAGGTCCGTCTCCATGCTCATGGACCTTCGGGAAACCGATGTACTCGGTGGTTCCGAGGATCTCCGTGTTGTTCTGGACGACTACACCGTTATGGATAACGGTCACGCGGGGACGATAGAGATATGTTCCGTCTGCCTTGAATACGGGTGCTGTATAGATGATGTCATAGACATTCCACTCACCCGGCGCCCTCATAGCGTTTACGAGCGGAGGGGTCTGCTTGTAGACAGATCCGGCCTGGCCGTTGACATAGGTCTCGTTCCCGAAGCTGTCGAGAACCTGGATCTCGTACTTGCCCTGCATGTACACACCGCTGTTTCCACGCGACTGGCTCTTGAAATTCTCAGGCATCGGGGGTATGCACCACTCGATGTGCAGCTGGTAGCTTCCGAATGATTCCTTCGTACGGATGTCACCGGCCCTCTTGTTTACGGTAACGATACCGTCATGTACGTTCCAATTGGCAGGGGAACCGTCACGGGCGCTCTCCCATGCCGAGAGATCCTTTCCGTCAAAAAGGATGATAGCGTCTGAAGGAGCTGAAGAGGTGGCCTGGTCACCGGGGGTGACGATAGCAGGCTGAGGGGTCCAGTACTCGGACATCCCGGGCCTCATCGGTTCTTGTTTGGGATACTCTTTCGCCTCCTGTGCAAAGGCAGAGAAGGACACAGCCATAAGGACGGCTGCTGCAAAAAGATGAGAAAATGATTTGGACATTTTACACGAATTTATAGTAAACAATTAAAGTGGTTTTAATAACTATTGACCTGTGTCAATTACGACCTTGATCGTTATCCAGTCGGTCTGGATAGTACCGAAACCGTACTTGACTTTTGCCTTGATGAAGATATTGAAGCTCTCGGTCAGGCCGACAGTCGTGAACTTGCACATAAGGAACCCGTTCCTGTTCGCCGGCAGTGAAACCCCTATTCCGGACTCAGGATCGTTGGCCACAGTGCTTCCCGGCTTTGTCTGGACGAGGGTGACACTGTTCTTGGGGAGGGGCTGCCTCTTCCCGTTCAGGTCACACTCGGCATTGGCGATGTCGAATGTGATCTCCACAGGTCCGTAGTAATCCCAATAGGTTGGGTAATCATTGAAATTCCGCCCTCTCCAATCGTAGAGGATCACAAGGGAGTCGACGGGAATATAAGAACCCTCTTCCCCGAAATCCACATCATAGATGAAGTGATATTTACTCTCTGGTGATGCCTCTGCCTCTGTTTCGGTTTCGGTTTCTGCTTCAGCTTCTGTTTCAGCCTCTGATTCTGTCTCCGTATCAGCTGCTACCTCTGCCGTTGCCGTATCATCCGACCCTTCATCCGTTACGGTCCCAGGTTCCTCTGCGGCATCCGATCCTGCCTCAGATTCAGATTCAGCTTCAGTTTCAGTTTCATCTCCGGTTACGGCCTCTACTTCAGCCTCCGACCCTTCATCCGACGGCTCCGCCGCGATTTCTCCCGAAGACCTTACAGTAACGGTGCAGATTCCACTCGTAACCCCTCCGGCTGACGCCGTGATCAACGCAGTACCTGCCTTGTGGACCTGAACCCTTCCCTCCGAAACCGTTGCGACGGAAGGATCGCTGCTGATCCATTTGATTGCAGAATAATCCGCGATCGATGGCACTACGGTAGCGACCAGGGTCGTCGTCTCCCCCATCGCCAGGGATATCGAGGTTTCACTCAGACCGACGGAGGTCACGTCAATGCCCTTTTCGCAACCGGGCAAAAGCACCAGGGCGAGGAGTGCACTCAACAATAAACGGGTAATACAGAATCCTTTATGAGCCATTTCGAACATACTGTCTTGAGCCACTGTCATGGCATATACGGTTAAAAATACGAAAAAATAATAAAAATCAATGCAAGGTTTCACAGGTATTGGATTTAGTAATTAGGAAGAACACGAATAAACTGATTATGAAAAATTGCCTGTTACTTACGGTGCTCGCCTCTTTCTGCCTGGTTTCATGCGGGAAGGATGTGCCTGTAGCCATCCCTGAAAGGAATGACATTGTACTCACCAGGTCGGAGGCCGAGGTTGTCTCCGCGGGAACTGATTTCTCATTCGACCTGTTCCGGGAAGTATCCTCCAGGAACGGATACCGCAATATCTTCATCTCCCCGCTCAGCGCCCATATCGCAACCAGCATGCTGGCGAATGGCGCCTCAGGAGAAACATATTCCCAGATTGTCAACACCCTCGGATACGATGGTTTCAGCATAGATGACGTAAACTCCACTTACAAGGCCCTTGTCAACGGACTGCGGAAAGTAGATACATCGACAAGGCTCGAAATCGCCAATGCCATGTGGGTGGACAACAAATTCCCCGTAAGCCAAACCTTTTCCAGGGCAATGTCGGATGATTATGACGCATACGTCAAGAATCTGGACTTCGGATCAAGGGATGCTGTCAAGACCATCAACAAATGGTGCTCGGACAAAACGGAAAAGATGATTCCCGATTTTCTCAAGGAACTCACTCCCGACGATATAATGATTTTGATGAACGCCCTTTACTTCAACGGCAAATGGGCGCAGCAATTCGAACCTGACCAAACATACAAAGCTACCTTCCATGCCCCCGGCAAGGATGTCCAGAAGGATTTCATGCATCTGACAAAAGAATTCATTTATGCCGAAACTGAAGACGGCAAGATCCGGATGTGCGAACTTCCTTACGGCAACGGAGCGTTCGTGATGGACGTGATCCTCCCCTACAACGACTTGAATTTCAAGGAATTCGTCAATGGGATGACGGGGGCGGAATGGAAGGAGATGTTTACCTACAGGGGGCGTCACAAGATTGTCCTGAGCCTGCCGAAGTTCAAGATGGAAGCGGAATATGACCTGAAGGACGCCCTAATGTCGATGGGAATGGAGCTTCCATACATCAAAGGTAAAGCCGACCTGACGAAGATGTGTTCAAATGATTCCTGGCAGCTCTGGGTGGACAGGACCATCCAGAAGGCCGTCATAGAAGTCGATGAGAGCGGAAGCAAGGCCGCGGCGGTCACTGCCCATGTCATCAAAGGAGAAACATCCCCGGGGCCTCAGGAGGTAATACAATTCAATTGCGACCATCCCTTCATGTTCATCATCAGGGAGACCACCTCAGGTGCGCTCCTCTTCATGGGAGTCTTCACTGACTGAAAGGATCCTACCTTCTCTTCAAGGCCTTCTTCAGGGTAGGGAGTACATATTCAGTATATCTTACCATGCCGAGATCGGTGAAGTGCACACCGTCGACGGTAGCTTCCCCGTCCGTTCCCAGCATCCTGTCTCCCTTGATGTAGTAGATTCTCTTCTCCCCCGCCTTTTTCAGCTTTTCGTACACGGCCTTCATAGAGGCGTTGCGTGCAGCCACGTCCGCTGCCCGAACCTTGTCGAACACCAGATGGGGATAGTTCGGGTTCTCTATGAATACGACCGGGACATCTGGATGGGCGTCACGTATGATCCTGAAGAACCGTTCCTCCCTCTCGTCAATAAGTTCATGCTCACAGTTAGGGACATTGTCCAGGACGAACAATGACGGATCCTTGACCTGTGCCATGAGCTCTGCAATCTCGTAATCCAGTCTCGCATTGCCGCTGAATCCAAGGTTTACGACTTCCCTGTCGAGTTCGCGGGAAATGATGTTCGTAAAGGCCATTCCGGGACGGTTGGCGCAGCCCCCCTGAAGGATGCTGGTACCGTACATGACTATCGGGGAGCCTTTTTTCGGACTGTCGATCGCAGGTCCCTCTATCACGGAGCCTTCATCGACGCCTATCTCGACCTTCTTGACGCCTTCGTAAAGGGACAGGTAGAGGATATACTCCCTCATCACCGGATCCATCCCGTCGATGACCAGCTGGTCGTTCAACGTATCCTTCGCCGGCCTGGCACTTTTGACGAAGCGCCACATCCCGTTCACGGGATCCTGGGAATACAGGTCCAGTCCCCTTGTACCGGTATCGGTCATATGGTTCATCGTATGCAGGCCGAACGAAATCCATCTCAGCCGGATGGAAGTGGAATTGGACCTGAAACGGATGGAAATCCCGGCGGAATGGTGGGCAAGGTCCCATACCGGTTTCCTGATAACACCCTCCAGGGAGGCAGGCAACCTCTCATACAAGGCTGAGGTATTCTCGATGGCTTTCCCATATACAGGGAATGCTGATGCGTCAACATAAACCGATTGCTGCTGAGCGCAAACATGGCCCGACGGTAATACCGAAAGGGCCATGGCTAAAAGGATGATCGCTGTTTTCTTCATTGTCTGAACAGATCAGAATACATACCGGACTCCGAGTCCCAGACTGAGCAGTCCGCTGTCGCGGACCTTGCCGTCACCGAACATCAGACGGGGACGCAGGCTCATGGACAGTTGCAGGGGGAAATCGAAGATATATTCAATGCCGACATTTCCGAGGATGCCCGCATAGACGATATTGTCGTCAAGGACCTCCGTCCTTCTGCCCCAGACAGCCACACTGGCTCCCGGACCCGCATAAAAACCCCATTGGCCGGATGCCGACCAGTCAGGATGGGCAATCATGATGTTATAGATACCGTCGAAATGGAAGGAGTTGGTACTGAATACCTCGTCAAGGCCAAGCTCGAATTCGAGGAAGTCCGAACCGCTTCCGACAAAGTTCTCATAGCTGATGTCCAAGCCATAGTTTCCGATACGTCCTCCCAAAGCCTTAGGCTGGGCGGAAGCCACTGCCACGAATGCGAAGACAGCGGCCAGGATGGTCATAGTCTTTCTCATGATCTGAATAATTAACCGGAAAACAGTTCTGCAAAAACTATACGAGACCGGAGAAGCCCATGAATGCCATGGCAAGGATTCCGCAGGTGATCAGGGCGATGGGGACACCCTTGAACTGCTTCGGCACATCATTCAACTCAAGATGTTCCCTGAGTCCGGCGAAGAGGATCAAGGCCATTCCGTAACCTATGGCCGTAGCGAATGCGTAGACCACGGACTCTCCGAGGTTCAGCATATGGGCCGCACCTCCGCCGAAAGTAAACTCCTTGGTTACCACGTTCAGGGCCACGCCGAGCACAGCACAGTTGGTAGTGATCAGAGGGAGGAAGATACCCAGGGCCTGGTAAAGCGAGGGGCTGATCTTCTTGAGCACGATCTCGACGATCTGGACCAGGGTCGCGATCACGAGGATGAAGGCTATGGTCTGGAGGAACTCCAGTCCGAAGGGGATCAGCAGGAACTTGTTGATCAGGTACGTGACAAGGGTCGCAAAGGTGATGACGAAGACCACGGCTCCGGACATGCCGGTAGCTGTCGACAACTTGCTGGAGACTCCGATGAACGGACAGGTGCCCAGGAACTGGGCCAGCATGATGTTATTGACGAATATCGCCGAAATTATGATGAGGAAATATTCCATGACCTAGCTCTTTTTTGCGATTTTGTTGAAAAGTACCATAAGATAACCCAGGGCGATGAAAGCACCGGGGGCCATCACGAATACGAGGAGGCCGTCGCCGGAGATAAACTTCCAGCCGAAGGCGGACCCGCTTCCGAGAATCTCGCGCACAAGGCCGAGAACGGTAAGGCTCATTGTGAAACCGAAACCGATTCCCAGTCCGTCGAGGGCGGAATCCACGATGCCGTTCTTGCTTGCAAATGCCTCAGCGCGTCCAAGCACGATGCAGTTCACAACGATAAGCGGTATGAACAGGCCGAGGGTCTTGTACATGTCCGGGGTATAGGCCTGCATGGCGAACTGGAGGATTGTCACGAAGGTCGCGATGACGACGATATAGACAGGGATATGAACCTTGTCAGGGACCAGGGGTGCGATGGCCGAGATCACGATATTGGACAGCACGAGGACGAAGAGGGTGGCAAGGCCCATGCTGAGGCCGTTGATGGCCGACGTCGTCGTAGCCAGTGTCGGGCAAAGTCCGAGGAGAAGTACGAAAGTAGGATTCTCCTTGAAGAAGCCTTTAGTGAAGATATTCAGTTTTCTCTTGCTCATAGCCTATTCTCCTTTAATGGTCTTGAAAGCCTCGACGGCATTCTTGACTGCGAGGGAATATGCCCTCGAAGTGATGGTCGAAGCAGTGATTGCATCCACGTCCCCGCCGTCCTTCTTGACTGAAAGGATCTTCTGGGACGGGTCGAATCCCTTGAACTGTGAGTAGAAGTGTTCGTCAGAAGTACACTTGGCTCCGAGTCCGGGGGTTTCGGTATGTGAGAGAACGGAAGTGTTGTACACGTTGCCGTCAGGAGTTATCCCGACCATCAGGGTCAGAGGACCTCCGAATCCGACGGTAGTGGACTTGATGGCATAGGCGACAACTTCATCTCCGTTGCTGCTGACGTAGTATTCAGAAGGCTGTCCGCCGACCTTTACTTCCCTGGCATCGGAGATATCGCCGCCGTCAGGAAGGACAGCCCCGATTGAGGCTTTGAGGATATCGGCATTAGCCTTGTCTATGGGTGCCTTGGTCAAAGCGTACATGCAGCCCAGGAGTGCGGAACACACCAGGCAGACAGCCGTAAGACACAGGACCATGTTGGTCAAATTGGATTTAGCTGCCATAATCTATGCCCTCCCGTATTTTTTCTGATGGAACCAGTTGTTGAGAAGAGGAACCGTCGAGTTCATGATGAGAATAGCGAAGCTCACACCTTCGGGATATGAGCCGAAGTATCTGATCATCAATGTGATGAAGCCGATGCCGATACCGAAGATGATGCCTCCCTTCGTGCTCATCGGGCTGGTCACATAGTCGGTCGCCATGAAGCAGGAACCGAGAAGGAGACCACCGGTGAGGAGATTGAACAGAGGGTCGGTGAACTGGGCGGGATCGGCAAGCCAGAAGATGCAGGACACGGCGGCCACGGTACCGAGGATCGAAAGGGTGATCCAAGGCTTGATAACCTTGCGGGCAACCAGATAGATGAATCCCACAAGGATAGCGATAGCGCAGGCCTCGCCGGCTGATCCACCGATATTAGCGAACAGCATCTGGGAATATGTGTACCCGTGGCTAGCCATAAGGTCAGGGACGGTGGCTCCTTGCATCAGGCCTTCCTTGATCGCTCCCAAAGGAGTCGCTCCGGAGATGGCGTCAACCCCGAACAAGCCCTGAGGGATCTCCCAATGGGTCATGTAGGTCGGGAAAGAGATGAGAAGGAACACACGGCCGACCAGAGCCGGATTGAAAATGTTCTGTCCAAGACCTCCGAAGGTCATCTTGGCCACACCGATGGCGAACACGGCTCCGAGGAACACCACCCACCAGGGAGTGGTCGGGGGCAGGTTGAGAGCCAGCAGGACACCGGTGACGGCGGCAGACCAGTCACCGAGAGTGGAAGCCTTCTTGAAGCAATATCTTGTGATCAGGTACTCGAGTGCCATGCAAGACAGCACGCTCACCGCCAGGACGAGCAACTCTTTCCAGCCATAGAAGACCACCGAGACAATAACGGCAGGCAGCAAGGCGATCACTACATCCCTCATCAGGACCTTGGTCGTGGTCGCTGAATGGATGTGAGGGTTAGGGGAAACCAATATCTTGTCCATACTCATATTCATTTAACGGTTGGTGAGCCTGTCGAACCATTGGCGGCCTCAGCAGCGGCTTTCGCGGCTTCGGCGGCTGCCTTGGCGGCAGCGGCACGGGCTCTCATTATACCCATAACCTGTCCCCTCGCCTGGCTGATGGTGTCCAGCAGCGGGATACCCGCAGGGCAGGAATACAAGCAACATCCACACATGATGCAATCCTGGACAGCATTGGCCTCCAGGGCATCCATATCTCCGGCCTTTGTGAGTCGATTGAGAAGGAAGGGCTCAAGACCCATAGGGCATGCGTCCGCGCATTTGCCGCAACGGATACAATTGCTCTCAGGCATCCTCTTGGTCTGCTCCCTAGTGAGGAACAAGAGACCACCTGTACCCTTCATCGTGGCCGCCTCAAGATTGGCGATAGCCTTTCCCATCATAGGACCTCCACTGATAACCTTGGCCGCAGCCTCAGGCACACCACCAAGATAATCAATGACATAATTCAGCGGGGTTCCGACCCTGACAATCAGGTTGGCCTGCTTGGGGAAGCATTCTCCAGTGACAGTCACGGAGTTATCGATCAAAGGCTTGTTCTTCTGGACCGCCTCATAGACAGCCAGGGCTGTGCAGACATTATCCACCACAGCACCAACATCGATAGGCAGGCCTCCAGACTTGACTTGACGATGCATCACAGCGTCAATCAGCTGTTTCTCACCACCTTCCGGATATTTCTTCATAAGGGACAGAACCTCAATTCCGGAATATTCAGGACCTTTGGACTTCAAAGAATCAACCACCTTGTTGATGTGCTCGATCGCCTCAAGCTTGTTGTCCTCAATCGCGATTGTGGCTTTGGCTACACCAAGGGCTTTCTTGATGAGAGCGGTACCGATCACTACCTGCTCCCCTTTCTCGAGAAGGGTGCGGAAGTCGGAAGTGAGGTAAGGCTCGCACTCGCAACCATTGATTATCAGCATCTCGCAGGTTTTCCCTGGAGGAGGGCTCAGCTTCACATGAGTCGGGAAGGTAGCTCCTCCAAGACCGACCACGCCACCGAGCTTGATCTTCTCAATGATTGCTTTGGGATCCTCAGGGAGATCCGTAACAAGAGTGTCCGAGCGATCAATGTTTTCCATCCACTCATCCCCTTCCACAGCAATCTCGACCACCATCTGGTTATTGCCGGAAAGATCTTTACGAGGTCCGATCGACTTTACTGTCCCGGACACTGATGAATGAATATAAGCTGACATGAATCCTCCCGGCTCGGCCAGGACTTGTCCTACCTTGACCTTGTCACCAACAGTGACCACCGGCTTGGCAGGAGCGCCAATGTGCTGGGACAGAGCGATATAGACTGTCGGAGGAATCGGAAGATACTCCAACTTGCATCCCCGTGAGATCTTTGAATCGGCGGGATGGACACCGCCTATCGAGAATGTTCTTCTAGCCATTGCTTTCCTCCTTTTTAATCTGTTCCGGTTCCTGAGCCTGTCGAGCGTCGGCCGCCGCAGCCTCACGCGCCTTCTTCTGGCGTTCCTGCACGCGGGCCTTTATGGCGTCCTTGTCTATCGGTTTCGGGAAATTCACGCCATGGATAGCTCCGGTGGGACACATCGCCTCGCATTCACGGCAAAGCTTGCACTTCTCGAAGTCAATGTAAGCGACATTGTTCTCAAGGACAATAGCATCGTGAGTACAGGTCTTGGCGCATATTCCGCAACCGATGCAAGCGTTGGCGCAAGCCTTCTTGACGGAAGGGCCTTTGTCCTTATTGACGCAGCAGACATATTCCCTCATTCCGCGGGGACCCTTCTTACGAAGCTCAATGATAGCCTTGGGACAGGCCTTGACGCAAGCCCCACATGCGGTACATTTCTCCTCATCCACCACCGGCAGGCCTGTCTGGGGATTCATCGAAAGCGCTCCGAACTTGCAAGCGGCAACACAGTCGCCGCAGCCCAAGCAGCCAAAAGAGCAGCCCGTGTCTCCGGCGTAAAGGGAAGCCTTTACTTTGCAAGAGATGGAACCATCGTACTCGCTTGTTCTCGGCCTGGCGTCGCAAGTGCCATTGCAACGCACCACAGCCACCATCGGAGCCTTCTCCTTGATCTCATAGCCAAGAATCTCGGCCACCTTCTTCATTGTCTCGTTGCCACCTACCGGGCAATAATGGTTGTCCAGATTAGGCGCCTTCACCGCTGAATCGGCGAAAGCATGGCAACCGGCGAAACCGCAGCCACCGCAATTCGCTCCGGGCATGGCCTTTTCAACCAGCTCTATGCGAGGATCCTCCACGACCTTGAATCGCTGCGCGACAAGGTAGAGGGTCAACGCGAGCAGCAGGCCGAGACCCGAGATGATCGCGATGGTCCAGATGATTGTTGTTGTCATAAATATTAATTGGTGAATTATCTTTCCTTAATATAAAACTCGTACCCTTCAGCGAGACGATCCCGGAAAAAGTACAATGCAAGATAATACCCGGCGACGCCTAAGATGGATAATCCACCTGTGGCCAGCTCGCCAAGCCCTATCTTTGACAAAGATAATATTAAAATCAGTAAAAACAGCACGGGAAGCACATAAGAAAGCAAGACTGCCTTCATTCCGGCCTTAGTTCCGAGGCAGACTTCAACTTCCTGTCCTATCTCAAACTGGCTGGAATCCCTGACAGGGACCTGAACTATTTTCTTTTTAGACTCAGTCAAACCGCATAGTCCCGCGGCGTGGCAAGATGCGCAAGCGGACTCGGAGACAATCTCAACGCAGACGAAGCCCTTCTCCGCAGCCACAATCCTGCCTTTATGGGAAACAGCGTCGGCCATCACTTGGCCACTACGCTTGTGAAAGGATGCCTCAGACCGTCTGAGCTGTAGAGGCGGCCTCGCACCTGTCCGATTTTCAAAGGAGCCACGAAATAGATAGGGATCCTGTTGCCATCGTCGGTGAACCAGGCGTACAAGCTGCTCTCCCCGTCAAACGCCTCACCTTTAGGCATTTCGAAACCGAACTTATGACACCTTATAGTCCCTTTCCCTGGAATTTTCTTATTCTCCACACCAAAGTAACGGAAATAAATGTTACGGATGTGGTGGTCGCAAGCGTAAGTCATCGGATACCTTCCGCCGGCACTAAGCTTGGAAATGTCCATATTCCGGATAAGGAAGAGCATCGTGGCGATGTCGTAGGTACACTTGTCCATAGGAAGCTCAACCGTGAACTCGCCTTTGCGGGAGTTGTTGATCTGGGCGTTGATATGGTCGGAAGCGAAAGTATAGAGATTGGTGCACCAATAGCCTCCCTCACGGCAATCCCTCGTGAACTTCATCGGCTTGAAGCCATCGGTCGTGAACCAGCAGTCAAAATCTTCCTTGAGTTTGAACACCGACTCATAAATCTTCTGGGTTTTGCCCCTAAGTGATCCGTGATAGCAGCTCTTACCGTTGAGAATGGTTGAATCCAGCTTCAAAGTGGCTTGGGCGACATCCGCATTGATCAAGCCCCACTTGTAGTGGATGGTGAACACCAGTTTCTCCCCACCTTTGAAGGCGAGTTTATTCTTTTCCAGATTGACTGGAAGGCATTTCTTGTCGTCAGCGGCGCCGAGGGTAAAACTTGCGGTGAGCAAGGCGGCCACGACCATGATGGTCAGTCTTGAAAGTCTCATCAGAATTCAGTGTTTTGGTCGAACTCACTGTTCATTGCAGATTCCGTGCCGCCCATGGATTCCACCTGGGCCGCCAGGGAATCGCCCGGCTCGACAAACCTCACCTGCTCTGACTTGAAGAGCATGTCAATGTCACATACTTCACCGTTACGATGCTTCGCAATGATGATCTGGGTGGTTTCTTTTCCGTCCGGAGTCTCTCCAAGACCCACATAATCAGGACGATGGATGAATATGACCATGTCGGCATCCTGCTCGATGGAGCCAGACTCACGAAGGTCGCTAAGCTGAGGCTTACCAGTGCCACCAGTCCTCTGAACAGCGTTCCTGGACAGCTGGGAGAGAGCTATGATCGGGACATTCAGCTCTTTGGCCGTGGCTTTCAGCGTCCTTGATATAGCCGCCACCTCCTGCTCGCGAAGTCCACGCAGCTCGACAGGCCCCTGCATAAGCTGGAGGTAATCCACGATGACCAGGCGTACATCTTTTGACTTGACGAGCCGCTTGACCTTAGTGCGGAACTCCATAAGCGGGATGCTCGGAGTGTCATCAATATAAAGAGGCGCTTTAGATAAAGCCGCCAATCTGGCCTCCAGCTGCTTCCAGTCCCAAGGATCCAGTTTCGAGCCACCCTTCAGCTTGTCGGCGGACAGGCCGGACTCAGTTGTCATAAGCCTCATAACCAACTGAAGGGCAGACATTTCCAAGGAGAAAACAGCCACCGGCATATTATGGTCAACCGCGGCGTTCCTGGCAAGGTTCAAAGCGAAAGCGGTCTTACCCACGGAAGGACGGGCCGCCAAGATAATCAGGTCTGATTTCTGCCAGCCGCGAGTGATTCTGTCCAAAGTCGGGAAACCGGACGGGACTCCGCTCAAGCCTCCGGCATTGTTTTGGTTCTTCTCAATCTCGCGCATGGCGTCGTTGATGATCGAACCAACCTCCTGGACATCCTTCTTGAGGTTGTTCTGGATGGCATTGTAAACCTTTGTCTGCGCCTCATCGATCAGCTGGTCCACATTGACTGAATCATCATAGGACTCACGAAGAATCTCGTACGAAGCAGTGATAAGATCCCGTTGGATACTCTTCTGCTTCAGGATTTTGACATAATACTCGATATGAGCTGCAGCCCCCACCCGTTCAGACAGGCCTGCTAAAACAACGGGGCCGCCAACGGCCTCCAGATTGCCTTTTTCCCTAAGCTTGGCACTGACCGTGACTATGTCAACCGAAATGTGTTCGTTGACAAGCTCGGACATCGCCTCGAAGATCATCCTATGGCGAGGATCGTAAAAACACGAAGCAGTCAACTCCTCAAGCGCCATATCGACGGATGAGGGCTCTATAAGCATTGCGCCGAGGACAGCCTCTTCGACTTCAAGGGCTTGAGGCGGTTTGTTCCCAATCTCAAGCCCTATAGTGTCCAGGTTGACTGCCTGGGCCTTTCTTCTTGAAGATTTACCAGGCTGGTCAGGCATATTGTTGAATGTCTATTCGAAATCCGGATTGACGATGATTCGCCCGCAGTGCTCGCAGATTATAAGCTTCTTGTTGGAAGCGATGTCAACGAGACGCTGGGGAGTGATAGTGTTGAAGCAACCGCCACAAGAGTCACCGTTGTACACGGAGACCACGGCGAGGTGGTTATGGACACTGGCGCGGATGCGATCGTAAGCGCTCATTGTCCTAGGGTCGATCTTGGCAGCGCACTCTTCCCTCTTGACCTTCAGCTCCTCTTCCTCTTTAGATGTGGACTCGACGATGGTGGCGAGCTCCTCTTTCTTGGCCTTAAGGTCATCGTTCCTGACCGCCATATAATCCTTCAGGTTATCCTGCTCAGCCTTCTTGTCCATGATGGCGGTCCTGGTGTCATTGATTGTCTTCTGGGCAATCTGACGGAGAAGTTGCTGATTCTCAATCTCTTTGTTGATTGAGTCGTACTCGCGGCTGTTAGAGATGTCCTCAAGCTGCTTCTGGTACTTCTCAATCTGGAGATCGCAGTCGATAATGTTCTGCTTGTTCTCGGCGATTGTCTGGTTGTAGGCGTCAATCACCGCGGTGCCCTGCGCCAGGCGGGCTTTAAGGTCCGCAAGCTCGTTCTCAAGAGTCTCGACTTCCGCAGGCAGCTCACCACGGAGCTGGACGATCTTGTCAATGGCAGAATCAGCCTCCTGCAGGGCATAAAGGGTCTTCAGCTTTTCCTCGACACTGATCTCGGAATCAGCAAAACTCTTCTGTAGGGAAACGAAGGTCTCCCTCTGGTCTATAGGTGTCTCGACTTTCTTGATTTTCTTAGTTGCCATAGTAGCTTATGAAATCTGACTAATAATAAAAAACCGGATTGCTCGCCCCAAGCTTGGCGCTGGTACGGACTGCAAAGGTAGGAAATTTTTTCTTTAACAGAGAAAATAAAACATCGCAAATTGCCACTTCCCCTTCGAAATGGCCTATATCAATGACCATAAAGCCTTTAGGTGTGAAGAAATGGTGGTACGAGATGTCCCCGCAGAGGTAGGCCTGCGCCCCTGAGGCCATGGCTTTGCCGATAAGCGAGGATCCGGAGCCACCGCACATAGCCACCCTGCTCACAGGGATGTCCAGCGGACGGGAGCAACGGGCTATGGAAAGCCCGAGGCGGGACTTCACATATTGGATAAATTCCTCAGAGGACATCTGTTCGGGAAGATCACCCACGGCACCAAGGCCTACACCCTCAGTTTCCTCATCCAATACCTGGACATTTACCAGTCCGAGACGCTTTGCCATCGTCCCACTGACTCCCGTGATCACCTTGTCCACGGTGGTGTGGGCCGCATAGACGGCAATCCCCCCAGAGACAGCCTTTATCACAGCCAGCCCGACAGGATCATCAGGACTGATATTCTTAAGACCTCCGAATATGAGAGGATGATGAGTGACCACCATGTCAGCTCCACATTGGAGCGCCTCATCAATCAGCTCAGGAGTGCAATCGAAGCCGACCAGCACGCCATGTACCTCTTGGTCCGGAGAGCCTACAAGCAGCCCGCTGTTATCCCAACTCTCCTGGATGGAGAGAGGTGCCAACTCTTCGATAGCGGACGTGATGTCCTTTACTCTCATAACGCTTTCTTGACAGCGACCAACTGCTTCCTGATCTCCTTCAGGCTGTCCAGGACCTTGACCTTGCCTTCGATCTTCTTCCGATCCGCGGCAAGTTTCTTGGAAGCCCCTTCCAAAGTCATTCCTTGCTCCTTGACCAGAAGGTGGACCTGCTTCAAGCATTCGAGGTCCTCAGCGGTGTAGAGACGGTTACCCTTGGCGTTCCTTTTAGGCTTGATATACTTCGGGAAGGAGTTGGACCAGAACCTGACAAGGGAAGCGTTCTCCCCCAGGATCTCGGAAACCTCTCCGATAGTGTAATATAATTTATCCATATCTCGTTGTGTGTTAATCCATTGACTGGCCAGTGTTAGAGGACATGAAAAGCATCCACATATAGTCATCAGGAGTGACCGAAGCGAACATGTAGTTAAGTGGATCCACCCTAAGGGAGTCTTTTCTAACCTCGAAATGGAGATGAGGAGCGAAGGAGTTGCCAGACATTCCCACCTGGCCTATCTGCTTGCCTCTCACCACCTTCTGTCCCCTGCTCACCCTCGTGTTCTCCAAGTGGGCATAACTGGTCACATAGCCGTTGGCATGGCTTATCGCAACCACATTGCCCAGCCCTTTGGAGGAATGATCGACATATCTCACTACCCCATCAGCGGCCGCATAGACAGGTTCTCCTTGCTGCGAGATCAAATCCAGGCCGCCGTGGTAAGCGGGAACCTTATAGAAAGGGTTTATCTTCTGCCCGACGGAAGCTCCGGTCCTCGCATATGAGAAATCCCCAAGCGGATTTGTGAGCGGCGGAAGAGACTTCACCCCACCGCTGTCGAGAGCGGCCATCACCCTCTGGAAATTTGCCTCGATCCTTCCGGAAGCATCCTCAAGCAACTCCAGCTTCTTCCCAACATATTCCATAATGTCCTTATCCTCAACGGAATCAATAACCGAGAGGAACCCTTCCGGGTAAACGGTTCCGAGATCAGGAGCGTCGGAATTGAATATCTGGCGGTAGATGTTCTCGTCCTTGACCTTCAGCCCTTCCAGCACATCCCCGATCAATTCTTCTTTCTGGAGCATCTCTGAATACGCGTTTTTGTACATCTGGATGTCCCTCTTCAGTTTGCGCTCGGAGTCGGTGTTCACGACCAGGGAGAAGATGACATAATACACCACGGCCAGGGAAGCTGTCACCAGAAAGTACCCGAGAGCCTTCTTTGTAACTGACCAGACGGTACGGGTGACCTTCCGGAACTCCATCCGGGTCTTGTCGAAGACGTATCTCTCCTTGGCGGCCATAAACTATCTGCGAGTCACACTGAAAGAGCGCCTGACAGGTGCGGAGGTGTTCTCTTCCCCATGCCTGTCGATCATGGCAAGATATTCCTGCTTGGACATCGATAGGTCGAAATAGTTCGTCGGATTGACTCTTTCTCCCTTGTAGAAGACTTCATAATGGAGATGCGGTCCGCTGGCCCTTCCAGACTGTCCGCTCTCTCCGATCCTGTCACCTCGCTTGACCTTCATACCTTCAATCACGGAAATGGAATTGAGATGGGCGTAGCGGGTCTTATAACCGAAACCATGGTCGATGTCCACACAGTTTCCGTAACCGAAGAAATCAAACTCGACAGCCTCAACGACACCATCGCCTGTAGCGAAAACAGGGTTGCCGATCTTCATGGCCAGATCGACTCCGGTGTGGAGTTTTGAGATTCCGGTGAAGGGATCGGTCCTGTAACCGAATGGGCTCGTTAGAGAGTACTTGGAAGGATCCGGGATGATTGGAGGCACCGCGGGAATGCATGACGCCATGTCGCCGGCGGTCTTGGAGACGGCAGCCACCTCATCAAAAGACTTGCTCTGGACATACGACATCCTTGTCAACCTATCCAACCTCAAGAGCGTGTTCTTCAACGCGTTAGTCGGCTCTATTCCATCCAGGTAGGCATATTTGTCAACACCTCCGATCCCGGCGGTCCGGACAGGATCAGGAATCTCGTTCATACCGAATATTGACCTGTAGATGTCATCGTCCCTTATCTCGAGAGCTTCCAAACTGCCTTCATAACGGTCCAGGCGGGAGTTTATCAAAGCCACCCGGGCATCCCAGCGTGCCTTTTCAGCCTTGAGCATGGCAGTCTTAGGCAGGTCTATCCCGAGAACCGAGGTGAAGACCCACAGATAAAGTACCGACAGTGCCAAACTGCCGGCGACAAGAAGGAGTCCCTTCAGCAATCTCGACTTCAAGGACACATCCTTGATCTCGTAGAGAAGGGTCTCCGAATTGAGAATATATTTTCTCATACCCCGCGAATATACCTTTTTTTGCTATAAATCTCCAAATTTGTTATAATTTTGCCATTTCCGTGCCAAAAATGGAAGTATCAGAAATGAACACAGCCAAAGAGATAAGACAAAGATTCCTGGATTTCTTCGAGTCCAAGGGACATACGGTGGTGCCTTCGGCCCCCATGGTGGTGAAAAACGACCCTACCCTTATGTTTACGAACGCTGGTATGAACCAGTTCAAGGACATCTTCCTGGGCAACTCAGCCCCTAAGACGAAAAGGGCCACCGATTCACAGAAGTGCCTCAGAGTCAGCGGAAAACACAATGACTTGGAGGCGGTTGGTCATGATGGTCGTCACCACACCATGTTCGAGATGCTCGGCAACTGGAGTTTCGGTGACTATTTCAAAGAGGAGGCAATCTCCTGGGCTTGGGAGCTATTGACAGAGGTTTACAAGATTGACAAGTCGAAACTATACGCCACGGTGTTCGAAGGCTCCGCGGAAGACGGGACCGAGATGGACTCCGAGGCCCTTGAGGCCTGGAAGAAGCATCTTCCGGAAGACCATATATTATATGGAAACAAGCATGACAACTTCTGGGAGATGGGCGACACCGGTCCATGCGGTCCTTCCAGCGAGATCCACATCGACCTGAGGACCGATGAGGAGATCGCCAAAGTCCCCGGCAGGGACATGGTCAACACCGACAACGACCAGGTCATCGAGATCTGGAACCTTGTGTTCATGCAGTACAACAGGAAGGCCGACGGCTCTCTGGAGCCCCTTCCCGCCAAGAACATAGACACCGGAATGGGCTTCGAGAGGCTATGCATGGTGCTTCAAGGCAAGACCAGCAACTACGACACCGACATATTCTCCGGCATGATCGCAGAGATTGAGAGGCTCTCCGGCCATGAGTATCACGAAAGCGCCAAGACAGAGGTCGCTATGAGAGTCATCGCTGACCACATCCGCGCGATAGCTTTCTCGATAGCTGACGGTCAGCTGCCTTCAAACGTCAAAGCCGGCTATGTCATCCGCAGGATCCTGCGCAGGGCCGTCCGTTACGGCTACACCTTCCTTGGATTCGAGGAGCCCTTCCTTTGCGCCCTTGTCCCGCAATTAATCAAGGACATGGGAGAGGCTTATCCAGAACTCGAGAAACAGCGCAAGCTCATAGAGAGCGTCATCCGTGAGGAAGAACTTTCCTTCCTCAGGACCCTGGACCGCGGAATCCGCATGATGGACGACTACATGGCGAAGAATGCGGACACTAAGTCGATTCCCGGAGTCGATGCCTTCATCCTATACGACACTTATGGATTCCCGATCGACCTTACAAGCTTGATCGCTGCCGAAAACGGCTACACGGTTGACATGGACAGCTTCAATGTTGAGCTCCAAAAACAGAAAGAAAGGGCCCGCAACGCCACCGCCAATGAGTTCGGAGACTGGACCATCTATGTCGAAGGAGAAGAGGAGGAATTCCTCGGCTACGACAACTTGGAACTCTCTGGAGTACGTCTTCTCAAGAGCCGTGTGGTCAAGCAGAAGAACAAGACCATGATCCAACTGGTCTTCGACAAGACTCCATTCTACGCCGAGATGGGCGGCCAGGTCGGTGACACTGGAGTGGCAGTGTCCGCCAGCGGGGAGGAAATCCATATCCTCAACACAGTCAAAGAGAACAACTTGACCGTTCACATCGCTGAGCGTGTGCCCGAGGATTGCGAAGGAGAGTTCATCCTTAAAGTCGATGGAGAGAGACGCCTTAAGATAGCGGCCAACCATACCGCTACCCACCTTCTGGACAATGCATTGAGGCAGGTTCTGGGAACTCATGTTGAGCAGAAAGGATCATTCGTGGGTCCGGACTACTTCAGATTCGACTTCTCACATTTCGCCAAGGTGACCGATGAGGAGCTCCGCAAGGTTGAGCATATCGTCAACTCTATGATCCGCAACGACTTCCACCTTGAAGAAAAGAGGGATGCGACCATGGACGAGGCTCTCGGGATGGGGGCGATCGCTCTCTTCGGCGAGAAATACGGCGACAAAGTCAGGGTTGTCAAATTCGGCCCCTCTATCGAGCTTTGCGGCGGAACCCACGCTTCCTCCACCGGCAGGATCGGTTTCTTCAAGATTGTTTCCGAATCGGCCATAGCCGCGGGGGTCAGAAGGATTGAGGCTCTGACCGGGGAAGCGGCTGAGAACCTGCTCGACACAGTCTCAGACACTCTCAAAGGTATCCGGGAGATGTTCAACAATGTTCCTGATGTGACCGCGGCCATCACCAAAATGCTCTCCGAGAACACCGACGCCAGGAAGAAGCTCGAGGAATATGCCAAAGCCAAGGCCGCTGAGTTTGCCAAGAAGCTTGCTGACAACTCCGAGAAGATTAATGGTATAAATATTGCCACGTTCAACCGTGACACGGATCCCGCGATGTTCCGTGAGGCCGCGGCGATGTTGCAAAAGGAAGTGACGAATTTCGCCCTTGCGGCGGCCTATGAGCATGACGGTAAGCCTCAGCTTCTGCTGATGTATTCCGCAGACCTTGTCGCTGCCGGCCACAACGCTTCGGTTGACATCAAAGAGGCCGCCAAGCTCATCCAGGGCGGAGGTGGCGGTCAGCCTTTCCTCGCCACTGCTGGCGGAAGGAACACCGTAGCCCTGAAAGAGGCGCTTGACAAGTTGGTGGAGATCGCCACTCGCTAAGCCCACACCCAATCCCTTGAAAGGATGAAGAGACTCGACAGATTCATATTGACTTCGTTCATAGGACCATTTTTCTTGATCCTATTCGTGGTCATCTTCATCCTTATGATGCAAACCCTTTGGGTGTACATCGATGAGTTGGTCGGAAAGGGATTGGATTTCAGGGTCATAGCAGAGTTCCTCTTCTGGGGAAGTTGCACTATTCTCCCTCTCGCCCTCCCTCTCGCCACCCTGCTCGCCTCGATGATGACCATAGGCAGCATGGGCGAGAACAACGAGCTGATCGCCCTCAAGGCCGCCGGTGTTTCTGTGGCCAGGGTCATGGCCCCGGTCATGATCGCTTCCATATTCATAAGCATCGGCACCTATTTCGTTATCAATGAGCTGGTTCCGGTTTCATACAACCAGATCTACACCCTCCGTGACGACATAAAGAGGACCAAGAACGAGATCAAGATTCCTGACGGAGTCTTCTATGATGGTGTGGACGGCTATGTCCTGAGAGTCGAAAAGACCGATCCGGACGGAATGATGAATGGCGTCATGCTATATGACCACCACGGGAAAGGCAACACAAGGCTCACCATAGCCGATTCCGCCGAGATACGCCTGTCAAAGGACAAGTCGTACCTCACAATCAAGATGTACGACGGCATCAACTATCAGGAAACCAACGAGAAAGCCTACAGGGACACCTCGCTGCAACTCCAGAAGATCAACTTCTCCAAACAGGAAATGGTTGTGGCGCTGGAAAACTACGCCTTCCAGAAATCCGACAGCGCCCGTTTCGGTGACCAGGTCAAGACTCTCCCCCATTGGAAGCTTAAAGAAGACAAGGAGAGGCTGATGAACGAGCGGGACAGCGTGAACGCCATGCAGTTGATAACCACCGCCGCGTCGTACTTGTTCACCATGAGGAATCAACTTGACACGATTTCTTCCGGAATAACCAGGAATTTCGAGGACAAGAACTTCATGGTCTTCGCCGATGACAACGCCACCGCCTCGGCCATCGAGCGAGCTACCGGAATGGCTAGCCAGTTCCAGACCAACCTCCAGAGCTATGAATATGGCGCCTACGACTACACGGTGAAGCTCCGCATGACTTTCCTTGAATTCCTCAGAAGATACGGTCAGGCCATAGCTTGTTTCATCATGTTCTTCATTGGAGCTCCGCTCGGGGCTCTGATCCGCAAGGGAGGTCTTGGTGTATCGGCCATCGTGGCTATTCTCATGTTTGTCCTCTACTGGATTGTGGACATCACTGGAGTCAAGTTGGCCAAGGATGGAAGCGTCAGCGCATGGGTGGGCGCTTTCGCCTCATCGGTGGTGATGCTATCTATAGGCATATATCTGACTTCCAAGGCAATACATGACACTGACATGTCTAACCTCGACTCGATAAAGAACTGGTGGCGAAGGCTCAAGAGCACCGTTTTGGGTTTCTTCAGGAAGACCAGAATTGTTTACATGGGCACACCAGAGTTTGCTGTCGCACCCTTGAAGGCGCTGCTGGACAATAAACAAAAGGTGGTGGCCGTTGTGACAGTTGCCGACAAACCCAGCGGAAGGGGTCAGAAAGTGAACGAGAGCGCTGTCAAGAAGTTTGCGGTCGAGAATGGCATCCCGGTTCTTCAGCCTGTTAAGTTGAGAGATCCGGAATTCCTGGCCCAATTGAAGGCACTTAAGGCTGATTTGTTTGTCGTGGTCGCCTTCAGGATGCTTCCCGAGGAGGTTTGGAGCATGCCGAAGCTTGGAACATTCAATCTCCACGCCTCGTTGTTGCCTCAATATCGCGGCGCCGCTCCTATCAACTGGGCCATCATCAACGGTGAGTCCAGGACAGGAGTCACTACCTTCATGATTGACAAGCAGATAGACACCGGAGGCATCATACTTCGCCAAGACATTTTGATCGGCAAGGATGAGACTGCCGGGGAGATTCATGACAAGTTGATGGAGATCGGGGCGGATATGGTTGTCCAGACCACCCAGGGATTGATTGAAAGGAATGTTGACACGAGGGTACAGAAGAGTTTCATCCAGGGTTCCGAGGTTCTGAAGCCGGCGCCGAAGCTCACCAGGGAGCTATGCCATATCGATTGGGACGACTCCACTAAACAGGTTTACAACCTCATCCGCGGTCTCAGTCCTTATCCTGCCGCCTACACCGAGCTCGTCAAAGACGGTTCCGCTCCCATCCAGATCAAGATCTACTCCGCCGAGCCCGTTGATCCTGTCATCCTGAGCGGTGTCCTAAGCCTGCCGAAGGACGGAGCGAAGGATCTTGTCACCGAGCCGTCAGGCATGATTGTTTCTGATGGGAAGTCGTATCTGTGGATAACGACGAAGGATGGGGCTATATCACTGAAAGAAGTGCAGTTAGCCGGGAAGAAGAGGATGGGCATCGAGGCGTTCCTGCTGGGATTCAGAGATCCCGGAACCTATTCCACCACTCCCGGAACTTCCAAAGCTGAAATCGACAAGACTAAAGTCAGCCAATGAGCACCGCTGTAATCATAGGAGGCGGAGAGTTTCCTAAGAAGCCTTACCCCAGAGAACTTATCCGCGGCGCAGACATCATAGTCTGCTGTGACGGCAATGCCCTAAAAGCCTTCCTACGCCACCGCAGGGCCATTTTCGGAAATGACACACGGAAACCGGACGCCATCATTGGCGACATGGACTCGATGACTCCAAAGCTCGCCAAGGAATATTCCAAACAGCTCATTAAAGTCGAGGAGCAGGACGATAACGACCAGACCAAGGCAATGTGCCACATTCTGGAGCACTACCCCGAGGTGGACTGCATCCACATTCTTGCAGCCACCGGAAAGCGTGAGGACCACACCATCGGCAACCTGGGGCTGCTGATGGAGTATGCGAGGAGATGGCCGGTAGCCACCGGCCATGACGGGGAAAGTGTCATGCCCGGCCAGACCGGGCATCCCGAGGTGGACATGGTCTCCGACTATTCCACGGCATTCACCGTCACAGACACTTGCGACCTCATTCTCGGCAAAGGGCGGCGAATCTCTATTTTCAGCCCAGACAACTCATTGAATATCAAATCACAAGGCCTTGTTTGGCCCACAGACGAGGTTGTCTTTGACAATTGGTGGCCCGCCACCCTCAACCGGACTTCAGAAGATGTGGTCCATCTTGAGTTTTCTCACAAATCATTGGTACTCATCATCACAGATTAGCCATTTTTGATTATATTTGTCAAATAGGACAAAAATCTAATCAAAATGCTAAAAAAAATAAGAGTCACTTTGGCGGTCCTCTTCTTTGTGGCCGTCACCCTGCTCTTCCTTGATTTCTCGGGAGCCATACACCACTGGCTGGGATGGGTCGCGAAGATTCAGTTCCTCCCTGCCGTCTTGGCCCTTAATCTTGTGGTAATCATCGCCTTACTGGTCTTGACCATTCTCTTCGGAAGGGTTTATTGTTCGGTAATATGCCCTCTCGGAGTGTTCCAAGACGGGGTGGCAAACTTGAGCAAAAAGGGAAAGAAAGGTAAGTATTCTTATTCCAAGGAGTTGAAGTGGCTCCGCTATGGGGTGTGGGTTGTATTTGTAATCGCCTTGATCGCTGGTGTGAACGCGCTTGTGGCGCTTCTCGCACCTTACAGCGCATGGGGAAGAATCGTCCAGAACCTTCTCGCTCCAGTGTGGCAATGGGGCAATAACTTGCTGGCCTCCATCGCGGAGAAGCATGAGAGCTACGCTTTCTACACCAAGGAAGTCTGGCTTAAGAGCCTGCCAACTTTCCTAGTCGCCATCGCCACACTTGTGGCAGTGGTTGTACTAGCATGGAAGAACGGCAGAACTTACTGCAACACAATCTGTCCCGTTGGAACGACATTGAGTTTCTTTTCCCGTTTCGCTGCCTTCCGACCTGTGATCGACGCTTCGAAGTGCAAGAAATGCCATATTTGCGAGCATAAGTGCAAGGCGGCGTGCATCGACATTGACGGTGGCAAGAAGATAGACTACAGCCGTTGCGTGGACTGCTTCAATTGCATCGACAACTGCAAGTTCGACGCTCTCCACTACCGTTTCGCCTGGACTTCGTCTGAGGGTACTCCGGCCAGAGAGACCTCTGCCACCCTCGGCACGATAAGAGGGGGGACCGCGAGCAATGCGAGCGGTGGGGCCGAGCGAAGCGAGGCGGTCGAGCGGCCGGAGGTACCCTCAGACGGAAACTCCGCTCCTACGGACAAGACGAGAAGGGCATTCCTCGTTGGAAGTGCCTTGGCTTTAGGTGGTTCCGCATTGTCAAGCGTCAAAGCACTGGCGCAGAATGAGACCGATGAGCCTGTCAAGATCGAGGGCGAAGGCGGATTTGCGGACATAGTCCCCAAGGTCGCCCCCAAACGCACTGTCGCCATCACCCCCTTCGGCTCTGAAAGTGTAAAGTCTTTCTACAGCCATTGCACTGCCTGCCAACTATGCGTGGCAGTCTGCCCCAACAACGTACTGCGCCCCTCAAAGGATATTAAGCACCTGATGCAGCCTGAGATGTCATACGAGAGAGGCTACTGCCGCCCCGAGTGCGTCAAATGCTCGGAGGTTTGCCCTGCCGGAGCTATTCTGAAGATTACTCCGGAGGAGAAGACCCAGTGGAAGGTCGGCACCGCCAAGATCACCCCTTGGCTCTGCCTTGTAGATAACGGCACTGTTGAAGAGTGCGGTAACTGCGCGCGTCACTGCCCCACCGGAGCCATCCAAATGGTCCGCAAAGACCCTGACGATCCCCGCTCAGTCAGGATACCGTCAGTTGATGAGAGCAAGTGCATCGGCTGCGGAGCCTGCGAGAACCTTTGCCCGTCACGTCCGGTCAGCGCTATCACAGTCGATGGATACCAGATTCACCATAAAGCCTGATAACACCATGAGCAAGAATATAAACAGACGAGAATTCCTCAAAAAGACAGGAGAAGGAGCCGCCCTCGCTGGAGCGGTGGCTGTCGCTGGAGCTTGCGCCCCAAAGAAGACTGCTGAAACTGTTGCCGGAGCGATTACGGCCGACGATGGCAAAGATCCACTCGAGACCGGAAAAATGGAACTCCGCACCAATCCTGGCAATGGCGACAAGGTGTCCTTACTTGGCTACGGATGCATGCGCTTCACGATGAAGAAGGATGCCAACGGGAAAGATGTGGTTGACCAGGAGAATGTCAACACCTTGATAGATTATGCACTCGCCCATGGAGTGAACTACTTCGACACCGCCCCGGTGTACCTCCAAGGCCAGTCGGAGAAAGCTGTCGGAATAGCCCTGAAGAGGCATCCCAGAGAGAGCTATTACATCGCCACCAAGATGTCCAACTTCCAAAGCAACGACCGCAAGGTGGCCATGCAGCTCTACCACGATGCTTTCAAGAATCTACAGACGGATTACATTGATTATTACCTGCTTCACTCGCTGGGCAGGGGCGGCGCAGACGGTTTCAAGGCCCGCTTCGAGGACAATGGCGTGATGGATTTCCTGCTTGAGGAAAGGAAGAAGGGCAAGATCCGCCAGTTGGGACTCTCTTTCCACGGAGACCAGCCATCTTTCGACGATATGATGGCTCTCCACGAAAAGTACCACTGGGATTTCGTCCAGATCCAGATGAACTATTTCGATTGGAAGCACGCCGACGGAAGGCGCAATGTCAATGCGGAATACCTTTACCAAGAACTCGACAAGAGGGGCATTCCGATTGTTATCATGGAGCCACTACAGGGAGGCCGTCTGGCGAAACCCGCCGAGAATGTCGTGAACAGGCTTAAGGAACGCGACCCTCAGGCGTCCATCGCCTCCTGGGCCTTCAGGTTCGTGGGATCCTACCCGAGAGTGATGTGCGTGCTGAGCGGAATGGTCTATATGGAACACCTGCAGGACAACCTCAGAACCTACATGGACTTCAAACCTCTCACAGAAGACGAGAAGTATTTCCTCGACACGGACATCTCAGACTTGATGGCCAACTATCCGACAATCGACTGCAACGACTGTAAGTATTGTATGCCATGCCCCTACGGAATCGATATTCCCGGAATATTCATGCACTACAACACTTGCGTCAACAAGGGGAACTTCCCTCGCAGCAAGGATCAGGAAGACTTCGATAAGCTGCGCCGGGCGTACCTTATCAGCTATGACAGGGCCATCCCGACCCTACGTCAGGCTGACCACTGCGTAGGCTGCAAGCAGTGCATCCCCAAGTGCCCGCAAAGCATCGCTATCCCCCGCCAACTGCGGAGGATCGACGCTTATGTCGAGAAGTTGAAACAGGGTACTTTAGTCCCCGAAGAATAACGCTGGACGGCCTTTGAGACCGATTTCCCGCCATGGGATAGGCTGGAGGCCGAATCTTTCCAGAACTTCAGGATTGAGGTAATACTCAAGACTTTCCGTCACGGGATTCTCTTCAATAGAGATCCCGTGATTGTTTTTCATATAGTTCTGGCCAGTATCGTTATAGAACATACTTCGACATCCGACCATCAGGTTGTTGATGATGATGTTACGGTTCACGTTAGCGTGGATGTCCTTAGCGAGATCCGGATAACGACTCTGATAGAGTTCCCCGTTGATGTCAACATCCTCGAACAGCTTCTTCACCACCTCCGGGCGGGTCAAGGCTTCGTCCCAAAGCGCCTGTCCCCAAGGGGAAAAGCTGACTCCGAAGTTGCAATTGTAGAACACATTGTTATCCACCACATTATCCTTTCCGCCGTGAATCTGTACCGCTCCGAAATGAACCGCTCCCACATTATTGAAAATATTCCCGTACACCATTTGGCCGGAAATCATGTCGTCGAACCTGATCCCTGCGGCGCCGTGGAGCGAACCTCCTTTTATGTTCTCCCACAAATTGTAGCGAATGACGAGTCCCCGGAGACTGTAATCATAGAACACGTCTATAGCACCCTGGTCATCACTCTCCTGCACGAGATCGTGGAAGTGGTTGTATTCCACCACCACCTCACCGCCATCCAGACGCATCGCCGACGAAGGGCAACGGCTGAAATCGCAATGTGAGACAAGCAGGCCGCAACCGTTGAAAAAAATCGAAGGCTCGTAGGTGTGCTGGAAAAGGGATATGTTCTCAACTATCGTGTTATCAACCACATAGCCGGAAGGAGTCAAAGTCTTTCTGTCGCCTCCAACAAGCCTTATTCCGCTATGGCCGAGCGTCCCGAAGTGGCAACCTTCTATCTTGACATCATGAGAAGAATCCACATGAATAGCATCCGATCCGAAGCGGAAAGCCTTAACCCCATCTATCGTCACTCCCTCGGAATCCGATACTCCCAAAGCGGAGCGCCGTCCCCCTACGAAGGTCAATCCTTTGATTGTCACATTCTCACAATCAGCGACTTCCATCATAAACTCCGAGCCGCAGACAGAGAGAGTGACCTCATCGCCTGGGGCATATTCCTCAGGCGGGTACCAATAAAGCATCCCTTTCTCACGGTCTATGAAATACTCCCCCGGAGAGTCCAAACCTCTAATGATATTAACGCCTCTGAACTTGAACGCATCCCGATAACCGTAGAAATGCCAGGGCTCCTCGAGGGTTATCGTCCTGGTCTTCGTATCGATTGAAGCGACTTTCTGGTAATGGTCTTTCCAGTCCCAACGGAAATATCCATAGATCCAAGCGTCAGGCTCATCTGCCCATGAATCAATGATTTCCTCCTTATAGGTGAATATCCCCTCTTTTCTTGTCATGTCATCAACGACCGTCGGCCCCAGGGCTTCCGCTGAGATCAAAAATCCCGCATCAGGATAAGCCGCGATCTTCTGCCTCTCCTCTTTCCAATACAGATCCACCAGGCTCTCCTTGACACATGGGGAACCGAGATCTTTAATTCCCAAAGCTTTCAGGCTCGTTTGGAGTACCTTGCCTCTTGAACTGGCAGGGATACGATTGAGTATATCCTTATCTTTCAGCGGTTTGAATCCTTTGATAACCCTGTCGCCACGAATGACTGGCCCTGCTCCAGGGGCGGCTTCCATTATTATGCTCCCGCCTTTCATCCCCTTAAGGCTCAACGGCCCGGAGATGAAATAATCTCCGTCCGAGAGAATCAGATGGACATCTCCAGACTCATTGGGGAGGCTTTTGAAGGCCTTCTCAAGGTTTTTGCCCTTAGGAGAGACATGATAATCCTTCGCAGGTAAAAGTATTGGAAACAGGGCCGCCAGTGCAGCGGCGATTATAAGATGGAGTCGCATATTCAAATATAGCAAAAATCCGCCTTTATTTTTTCAGATTTCAGGAATATTCGTATATTTGCAGTCCGCAATCAGCGAAAACATTGGAGAGATGCTCGAGTGGCTGAAGAGGCACGCCTGGAAAGCGTGTGTACCCCAAAAGGGTATCGCGAGTTCGAATCTCGCTCTCTCCGCAAAAAACCTTACAGGACTATAGTCCTGTAAGGTTTTTTCATTTATATTATTAGTCTCACCTTTATTTCTCCGCTGTCGCTGAGAATAC
>JAEEGJ010004953.1_pt1 | contig 43282 bp, 33 predicted proteins | sample 8958761 | NCBI WGS metagenome assembly JAEEGJ01 (sample SAMN16246546, study PRJNA631951) | gut metagenome | biome: gut microbiome; feature: rumen; material: RS-attached | host: Bos | place: Iran: Karaj | collected 2018-10
GCCGTTATAGTCGGTGTGCTCACCAATCAGGTTGATACGACCGGGCGACGTGTACACATTACCAGTTTTTCCGTCAAAGTGCTTGATGAAGCGGCTTCTTACAAATTCAATGTCAATCATGTCTTTTTCTTGTTTATATGTTAATATTGTATTAGTAGTTTATTTTGCAGATATACCAATCTTGCTACCCCAGTTGCAGAACCAGATGATGTAGGCGTAGAATATGAACATGGCGCAGAGGGCTATGATGACACCAGCAGCGTCGACGATGGCACCCATGACAGGCATGAGGATAGCAGCGCCGATGACACCCGTGTTGATGACACCCGAGGCAGCTTTCGTGTGAGGACCAAGCTCCTGCAGACCCAAGTTGAAGATAAGGGGCCACATCACTGAGTGGAACAGACCAGCAGCCAGCATCAGCCAGATACCGAACATCGACGACGAGAACAGCAGCGACAGCAGGATGCACAGGGCACCGAGGCACAGGCAGGCTGTCAGCAGCTTGCGGGGTTCAAACTTCGTCAGGATACCAGCACCGACGAAACGTCCCACCATCATACCGCCCCAGTAATAGGCCAGATACGTCGTGGCCATAGAGGCACAAGCGGCAGAGTCCATGTCAGGATAGAGCAGCTGGAAACGGTAGGGGAGCATCGAAGGAACGCCAATCTCCACACCCATATACATGAAAATGGCAAGTGCGCCGAGCCATACATGGGTGTACTTGAAGACGCTCGACTTGTATTCCTTCTTCTCGCCACTGGCCTCTTCGGCCTGTTTGCCTTCGTCAATCTTCGGCAGCTTCAGGAACACCAGGATACCGCAGATAATCAGCGTGAAGATACCCAGTCCGAGGAACGGTCCGGGAACATACTCGGGAGCTGGTGTCTTGCCGTTGATGATGACGTATGTGATGAACAGCGGAGCAACTGTCGTAGCTACCGAATTCAGAGCCTGTGACAGCGTCATACGGAATGCGCCACTCTCAGGTTTGCCAAGCACCATCACATAGGGATTAGCCACGTTTTGGAGCATTACCACACCCATGGCAACGATACACATGGAGAGCAGGAACACAACGTAGACATTGCTTCCAGCAGAGATTGCAGCACTGATGCCAAATGAGTTGATAACGAAGCCGATACCAGCAACGGCAAGACCGAGCAACAGTGTGCCCTTATAGCCGATTTTGCTCATCAGCATGGCAAATGGAATCGCCAGCAGATAGGCGCCGTAGAAGGCGGTGTTGACATACTGACCCTGTTGAGCAGTCAGGTTAAATGCCTCCGACAAGAAGGCGATCATTGAGTTGTTCATTGTCGTGATGAATCCAATGAGGAAGCACACGATGAACACAATAATCAACGGGAACAGATAGTTCTGGTTTTGTTTGTCTGACATATAGTTTAATTTGACAATTGAGATTTTAGAACTGAGAATTATTATAATCTCTTTCTGCTATCTCATATTAATATTATTACTTGTTTTTCATTCTTTGAAGTCTGAGAATTGAGAAATGAAGCTTATGTAATTTAATTCTCAATTCTCAATTCTCAGAACTCAAGTCTTATTCAACGACTCCGAAGCGATAGATGGTCTTTGACTTGAAGCGGTGGTGCGGGTTCAGCACGACGCTGGGGAAGTAAGGACGGTTGGGTGAGTCGGGGAAGTGCTGCGTCTCAAGGCAGACAGCCGAGCGACGGGGGAACGTAGCACCGTTGGCACCCTTGTAGCCATCCAGATAGTTGCCTGTGTAGAGCTGCATACCGGGCTCGGTGGTGTAGCACTCCAGCGTACGTCCGCTCTTCGGGTCGGTCAGTCTGGCAGCAAAGCTCAGCTCGCCTTCCTCCTGCTTGTTCAGCACGTAGTTGTGGTCGTAGCCGTTACCAAACTTAATCTGCTCGAAGTCAGCGTCGATGTCCTGACCGATGGTCTTGGGTGCGCGGAAGTCGAACGGCGTGCCTTCAACCTTCAGGATTTCGCCCGTAGGAATGGCGGTGTCGTCGGTAGGCAGATAGAAGTCGGCATTAATCTCGCAGACGAGGTCGTCGATGGTGGGGGTGGGATCAGCGGCTCCTGCCAGTGCAAAGAAGGCGTGGTGCGTCAGGTTGATGATGGTCTTCTTGTTGGTGCTGGCCAGATACTCGATGACTAGTTCGTTGAGGTCGGTGAAGGTGAATTCCACTGTCACGTCGACTTCGCCCGTGTAGCCTTCCTCGCCGTAGCTTGAGACGCGGTGCAGGGCCAGCGAGCGGGGACCCATCTGGCGTGCATCCCATACCTTGGCATTGAAGCCCTTCAGACCGCCGTGCAGGTGGTTGGGGCCGTTGTTGATAGCCAGCTGGTAGTCCTTGCCGTTCAGCGTGAACTGGCCCTTGCAGATGCGGTTGCCCCAGCGTCCGATCAGCGTCGAGAGGTAAGGCTCCTCGCCGTTCATGAGCTGCTGGATGTTGGCATGTCCCTCAATGACATTGCCCACGTTTCCGTCCTTGTCGGGCACCATGATGGCGCAGATGGCGCCGCCAAAGTTTGTGATTGCTACTTCGTAACCCTTGCGATTGCGCAGGATGTACAGATCAGTTTTTTTACCATTGATAGTGGCCTGGAAATCTTCTCTTTTCAGACCACAAAGAGTCGCATTTTCTGTGTTTGCCATAACTGTTTGTTTTAAGTTTAAAAGTATTTGCCTACAAAGTAACAAAAAATAAACCAAACAAACAAAGGAAAGAACGCAAAAAACTTTTAAGGGAGTGTTAAAAACACCTAAACGCCCTTTTTCAGGAAGTCAGCGACCACATAATTGCTGCCTCCGACGAAGATAAAATCGCTTTTCCGGGCTGCTTTTTGTGCTGCAGCGAAGGCTTCTTCCACCGTCTCATAGCAGTCGCCCGTGAGTCCTGACAGGCTGGCGGCTTCCTGCAGTCGCTCGACGGGAAGTGCCCTATGTGTCGAGGGCTGGGTGAAGTAGTAGGTGGCGTTTTTGGGAGCAAGAGCCAAGACGCCGTTGACGTCTTTGTCGCTGACCATTCCGAAGACGATGTGCAGCTTTCCGCCCTTGAGGGCAGCCAACTGCTTGCCGAGGTTTTCCCACGCGGCCATGTTATGGCCGATGTCGCAGATAACCGTTGGCGAAGTGCTGACCGTCTGCCAGCGAGCCATCAGACCGGTGAGTTCACTGACGTGTGCGAAAGCCTCTTTGACGACTTTCTTCTGCCTCTTGACAATGCCCAGTCCGACCAGCACGTCGGCAGCGCATAATATGGTACGCGTGTTCTTTATTTGATAATTGCCGTAAAGCTCGCCAATGAACGTCCCCCAGTGGGCGGTCTTGTAGCTGATGACGCTGCTGTCGGCCATGAGTGTGGCAGAGCGGATCTCCTGCTCGTCCTCAGCAAAGCGGATAGGGGCGTGGCGCTGCTGTGCTAACGACTCAAAGACGTGGCGCGACTCAGGCGAGGTCTCACCGATGACCACGGACACGCCGTCCTTGATGATGCCGCCTTTCTCGAAGGCTATCTGTTCGACGGTCTTCCCGAGAATCTGCGTATGCTCCAGGCTGACGTTGGTGATAACCGAGAGAACGGGCGTGATGATATTTGTGCTGTCGAGGCGTCCGCCTAATCCCACTTCAACCACGGCAATGTCAATCTGCTCGTCGCTGAAGTACTTGAAGGCCATCGCCGTGGCTATCTCGAAAAATGTGCAGCCGATGGCCTCAAACTGCTTGCGCCCTTCCTCGACAAACCGCACCACATAATCCTGATTGATGGGCGCGCCATTGATGCGGATGCGCTCGCTGAAGTCCAGCACGTGGGGTGACGTGTAGAGACCTACTTTGTAGCCACCCGACTGCAAAATAGCGGCCAGCGTGTGTGAGACTGAACCCTTGCCGTTGGTGCCGGTAACGTGGATGCACTTGAAGTCCCGGTGCGGGTGACCGTAGTGGTCGTCCAGCCGCATCATATTGTCCAGACTGGCTTTATAGCCCGTCTGGCCCTGATGTTCGAAGTTAGCCGTCTTACAGAACAGCCACTCACACGTCTCTTGATATGTCACTGGGGAATTTTCGATTTTCGATTGGGGCTTAACTAAAGTAATTCTTGAACCGCTGGAAGATGGTCTCCTTGGTCTGCTTGTCGCCCTTGAAGTTGTCGCTCTCCTTGAACTGCTCGATGGCCTCCTTCTCACTGCGACTCAAGGTCTTCGGCACGTAGACGCTGATGTTGACCACCAGGTCGCCCCTGCCACTGCCGTAGCCTTGCACAGCGGGCAGACCCTTGCCACGCAGACGGAGCGTCTTGCCTGGCTGAGTACCGTTGTCAATCTTCACGCGAAGCTTGCTGCCCTCTATGGTGGGAATCTCTATGTCGCCTCCAAGCGCTGCTGTAGGGAAGTCGAGCAACAGATTGTATATAAGGTCGTTACCGTCTCTTACAAACGTACTGTTCTTCTCCTCTTCAATGAATACCTGAATGTCGCCATTGATGCCGTTCTTGCGTCCGGCATTACCCTTGCCGGGAACGTTGACCACCATGCCTTCGGCTACGCCGGCGGGAATCTTGATCTCGACCACCTCTTCGCCTTTGACGATGCCCTCGCCACCACATTCCTTACACTTGTTCTTGATGACGGTTCCTTCGCCACCACACGTCGGACAGACACTCTGCGTCTGCATCATACCGAAGATGCTCTGCTTGGTATGGGTGACGACGCCCAGGCCGTGACACGTCGGACACTGCTCAACGCCAGAACCCGTCTCAGCACCCGTGCCGTGACAATGCTCACAGGGAATATCCTTGCGCACCTTGAACTTCTTGGTGACACCTTGGTTTATCTCTTCCAACGTCAGGCGCAGCTTCAGTCTCAGGTCGCTGCCACGATGCTGCTGGGGACGTCGCGGACCACCGCCAAAGCCACCGAAGCCATGACCACCGAAGATGTCGCCAAACATCGAGAAGATGTCGTCCATGTTCATCGAGGCACCACCGAAGCCGCCGAAACCTCCACCCGAGAGGCCCTCAAAGCCAAACTGGTCATACTGCTGACGCTTCTGCGGGTCGTGGAGCACGTCGTAGGCCTCAGCGGCCTCCTTGAACTTCTCCTCTGCCTCTTTGTCACCCGGATTGCGGTCGGGGTGGTATTTGATGGCTATCTTGCGATATGCTTTCTTAATCTCGTCCTCGGTGGCCGTCTTACTGACGCCCAGCACGTCGTAATAGTCTCTTTTCATTGTCCAACTGCCACTTTGGCGTGGCGTATCACCTTGTCATTCAGTTTGTAACCCTTCTGTACGCAGTCAATCACCTTGCCTTTCTTGTCGTCACCCATTCCCGGCACCATGGCCACGGCCTCATGGACATCGGTGTCGAAGTCGGCCTGTTCGGTCTCTATCACGCTGACGCCCTGACTCTCAAGCACTTTCAGCAGCTTGTGGTAGATCAGTTCCATGCCTTCGCGCAGCACGGCAGTCTCGTCGGTCTTGGCACCATTCTCAATGGCGCGCTCCATGTCGTCGACAACTGGCAAAATGGCAGTCAGAACCTTCTCGCCGCCATTCAGAATCAGCTCGGCACGCTCTTTGAGCGTACGCTTGCGGTAGTTGTCAAACTCAGCCACCGAGCGCAGGTACTTGTCCTTCAGCTCGGCAATCTGTTCCTCGGCAGCCTCTAACGGGTCTTTTTCTTCCGCAGCCTCGGTGGCAGCTGCTTCCTCGGCAGCAGCCTCCTCTGTCTCGGCCTGTACGTCCTGCTCTTCCTGCAGGTTCTCTCCATCTTCGATGTTGATATCTTTTTCTGTCATAATAAACCTTATTATATGTTACTTTGCATGTAGAATAGCAAAAAGCGTGCCAAATAAAAAGCTTCATGGTCTCTTTTTCCAGAAACCATGAAGCCTGATTCCTTTTTAGAGCATGTTTCAGGCGTACAGCTCGGCTTTCTTCTCCTTGATGGCCTCGTCGTAGATGTAGTCGTCGTAGGTCATCAGCTTGTCGATGGTGCCACGGGGCGTCAGCTCGATGATGCGGTCGGCCACGGTGTTGATGAACTCATGGTCGTGCGATGCAAAGAGGATGTTGCCCTTGAACTGGATGAGGTTGTTGTTGAAGGCCTGAATCGACTCCAGGTCGAGGTGGTTCGTCGGCGTGTCAAGGATGAGGCAGTTGGCATTCTTCAGTTGCATACGTGCAATCATACAGCGCATCTTCTCACCTCCGGAAAGCACGTTGACGTGCTTCAGCACATCCTCCTCCTTGAACAACATACGTCCGAGGAACGACTTCATCGTCACCTCGTTGCCAGGTCCCCACTGCGAGAGCCAGTCGACGAGGTTCATCTCCGACTGGAAGAACTCCGTGTTGTCGAGTGGCAGGTAGGCCGTCGTGATGGTCACGCCCCACTTGAACGTGCCAGCCTGAGCCTCGCGGTTGCCGTTGATAATCTCAAACAGCGCTGTCATCGCCTTTGGGTTGTGACTCAGGAAGACGGTCTTCTGACCCTTCTCGATGGTGAACGACACATTGTCGAAGAGCACCGTACCGTCGGCATCAACGGCCTTCAGACCCTCCACTTCGAGAATCTGTGTGCCCGGTTCGCGCTCCATCGAGAAGATGATGCCCGGGTACTTGCGCGTCGACGGGGTAATCTCCTCGACGTTCAGCTTCTCCAGCATCTTCTTGCGCGATGTCGTCTGCTTCGACTTGGCCACGTTGGCCGAGAAGCGGCGGATGAACTCCTCCAGCTGCTTGCGCTTCTCCTCGGCCTTCATCTTCTGGTTCTGGGCCTGGCGCAGGGCAAGCTGCGACGACTCATACCAGAACGAGTAGTTACCCGAGAAGAGCGTCACCTTGCCGAAGTCGATGTCAACGGTCTGCGTCGATACTGCATCGAGGAAGTGACGGTCGTGAGAGACCACGAGCACGCACTGCTCCAGGTTGCTGAGATACTCCTCTAACCACTGTACGGTGTCGAGGTCGAGGTCGTTGGTAGGCTCGTCGAGCAGCAGGTTGTCGGGATGTCCGAAGAGTGCCTTGGCCAGCATCACGCGCACCTTCTCGTTGTTCGAGATGTCGCTCATCTGCTTGTAGTGCTGCTCTTCCTTCACACCGAGGTTCTGCAGCAGCTGTGCAGCCTCGCTCTCAGCCTCCCAGCCGTTCATCTCGGCAAAGGCCATCTCCAGTTCTGCGGCACGGTTACCGTCCTCCTCGGTCATCTCAGGCTTGGCATAGAGCGCCTCACGCTCCTTCATGTTCTTCCAGAGTGGCTGGTGTCCCATGAGTACCGTATCCATGACCGTGAACTCGTCATATTTGAAGTGGTCCTGCTCCAGTACCGACAGGCGCTCGCCCGGCAGTATGTCCACCGAACCCTTGTTAGGCTCCAGCTCACCGCTGATAGCCCTGAGCAGGGTCGACTTGCCGGCACCGTTGGCGCCGATGATGCCGTAGATGTTACCACTCGTAAACTTCAGGTTCACGTCCTTGTAGAGAACCTTCTTACCAAACTGAATAGCCAGATTTGTGACTGTAATCATGTCTTAATGCTTCTTCCTGCTTTTCTGTTACTCAATGACGACGAGTGCCTCGTCCTCCATCACGCTCTGGCCAACCTTCACGCAGATGGCGGTCACCTTACCGCTCTTCTCGGCCTGCAGGTTGTTGGCCATCTTCATGGCTTCGAGCACGATAACGTTGTCGCCGGCCTGCACCTCCTGACCAACCTCGACGAGGATGTCGGTGATGACGCCGGGCAGTGGCGACTTCAGGGCCGTCCCAACCCCTCCCTGTGAGGGAGCGGCGTCATTACCATTATCCGAAGCAGAGTCCTTGCTCCCCTCCCTACGGGGGAGGGGTTGGGGGTGGGGCTTCTCCTCCTTTTCCATCTCCACCTTGAACTCCTCGCCGTTGACGGTGAGTGTGGCGATGTTGTCGACGATTTCTCCGATGGCAACCTCATATTTGTTGCCGTTGATGGTATACTTATATTCCTTCATGTCACATATTGATTTAGGGTCGGGCTGTCATAGATAGCGAGGCAAGGTTCCACATCGTCATGTGATCAGCAATCGTGATGACGCCTGTCTCCACGTCGTGGACGTTGTTGCCAAGATGCTCATGGAGCGCCATCGCTATAGCAGCACCTATTTCGTTTTCGATTTTCATCATTATTATTTTCGATTTACTGATTTTCGATTTTCAATTGAATACTCTGGCGGATTTCCGATCCTCGATACATTTAAATCGAAAATCGAAAATCCGTCAATCGTAAATCACATTGGAATATTTCCGTGTTTCTTGGCGGGCAGCGCGTCGCGCTTGGTAGCCAGCTGGGCCAGTCCGCGGCAGATGCGGAAGCGCGTGTTGCGCGGCTCGATGACATCGTCGATATAGCCGTACTTGGCAGCCTGGTAGGGATTGGCAAACAGCTCGTTGTACTCATCCTCCTTCTCAGCGATGAAGGCCTTCACGTCCTCGCCGGCCTCCTTCTTGGCCTTGGCCTCCTTGGCATAGAGCACGGCGGCAGCACCTGAGGCACCCATCACGGCAATCTCAGCTGAGGGCCATGCGTAGTTCAGGTCGGTATGCAGCTGCTTCGAACCCATCACGATGTGCGAGCCACCATACGACTTACGCAGCGTGACCGTGATCTTGGGCACCGTAGCCTCGCCATAGGCGTAGAGCAGCTGGGCACCGTGCAGGATGACGGCGTTGTACTCCTGACCAGTACCGGGCAGGAAGCCGGGCACGTCGACGAACGAGATGATGGGGATGTTGAAGGCGTCGCAGAAACGGACGAAGCGGGCACCCTTACGTGAGGCGTTCACATCGAGCACACCAGCATAGCAGGTAGGCTGGTTGGCCACGATGCCGACGCTCTGACCGTTGAAACGGGCGAAGCCGACAATGATGTTCTTGGCGAACTTAGGCTGCACCTCGAAGAACTCATGGTCGTCGGTGACGGCAAGGATGACCTTGTACATGTCGTAGGCCTCGTTGGGGTTCTCGGGGATAATCTCGTTCAGCTCGTCCTCCAGACGGTTGATGGGGTCGCTGCACTTGCGGCGCGGAGCCACCTCCATATTATTAGAAGGAATATACGAGAGCAGCGTCTTGATCATCTGCAGACCTTCCTCCTCGGTCTTGGCGGTGAAGTGGGTGACACCCGACTTCGTCGAGTGAACCGATGCACCACCGAGGTGCTCCTGGTCGATGTCCTCGCCCGTGACGGTCTTCACCACCTTCGGACCTGTGAGGAACATATAGCTCGTGCCTTCCATCATCAGCGTGAAGTCGGTGAGGGCAGGGGAGTAGACGGCACCACCGGCGCAGGGACCAAAGATACCGCTGATCTGCGGAATCACACCCGAAGCCAGGATGTTACGCTCGAAGATCTCGGCGTAACCAGCCAGGGCGTTGATCCCCTCCTGGATACGTGCACCACCCGAGTCGTTGATGCCGATGACGGGAGCGCCCATCTTCATGGCCATGTCCATCACCTTGCAGATCTTCTGACTCATCGTCTCGCTCAGCGAACCGGCATGTACGGTAAAGTCCTGGGCGAAGACAAAGACCAGACGTCCGTCAATCGTACCTGAACCAGCCACCACGCCGTCGCCGGGGAACTGCTTCTTCTCCATGCCGAAGTTGTGGCAACGGTGCTCCTTGAACATGTCATACTCCTCGAACGACCCTTCGTCGAGCAGCATGTCGATGCGCTCGCGGGCAGTGTACTTACCCCTGTCGTGCTGTTTCTGTATGGCTTTCTCACCGCCGCCCATCCTGGCCTTCTCGCGGTTCTCAATCAGCTGTTTGATTTTCTCTAATTGCTTTGACATCTTGTTATTTCCGTTATTTCGTTATTTCGATACTTCGTTATTTCGATTCACTCCGGGTGTTCGCAGAGTTCCGTCAGCACTCCGGCAGTTGACTTCGGGTGCAGGAAGGCGATGTTCAGGCCCTCGGCGCCCTTGCGGGGAGCTTGGTCAATGAGGCGCACGCCCTTCTCGCTGACCTCGGCCAGTGCGTTGGCAACGCCGTCCTCAATGCAGAAAGCTACGTGGTGAACGCCCTTGTTGCCCTTGTCAATCCACTTCTGGATGGTGCTCTCGGGCGATGTCGGCTCCAGCAGCTCCAGCTTCACCTCGCCGCAGCGCAGGAAAGCGGTCTTCACTTTCTGGTCTTCCACTACTTCAGTTGCATAACACTCCAGTCCCAGCACGTCCGTGAAGAACGGCAGGCTCTCTTCAATGCTCTGGACAGCAATGCCCAGATGCTCAATGTGTGAAATCTTCATAATGATTAAAAATTAAGTATATATACATATTTTGTGCAAAGGTACACAAAAGAAGTGAGAAGTGAGTAGTGAAAAGTGAAAAGTTGCAAAGTCTTGTATTTATTTAACTTTTCCCCCTTTCACCTTTCACCCTTCACCCTTCACCGTTCAAAACTCTACCGTTATCTTTCCATTGATTTGTCGCCCCGTCAAATAGTTGGGCACAGCCCACTGGCGGTTGGTCACATCCGTCACCCAGTAGTAGCTGTTGACGTTCGAGATGCCGAAGAGATTCAGGCAGTCCAGTCCTAACCAGACACTTTTCACTCTGAACTTCTCGCTGACCGCTCCCTTGTACGCCAGCCATGCCATACCGATGTCTGCCCGCTTGTAGGCCGGGGCACGGAAGTTCTGCTGCTCGATGCCTCGGTGAGGCGCACCGAAGGGCAGGCCGTCGGCGTAGGCCAGCCGTAGTGTCATCTTCCAGCGCTCCGTCCCTGGGAAGTAGTCGGTGAAGTGCAGGTTGATGGCGTAGCGCTGGTCGGTAGGCAGCGGGAAGTAGCTGCCGCCCTCCATCTTCTGGCCTGTCTTCATCAGCGAGAACGTCAGCCAAGAGTCAGTGCCAGGCACGAACTCACCGAAGAGTTTCAGGTCGAGACCTGCCGTATAGCCCGAGCAGAGGTTCTCGCCGTAGTACGTCACCTTCACGTTCTGCACGTTATAGGGCACGAGGTTCGACAGCGCCTTGTAGTAGGCTTCCGCCGTGAAGCGGAAGGGGCGCTCTGCCATCTTGAACCGGTAGTCGAAGGCAGCAATGAACTGCACCGACCGCTGACTCTTGATATGGTCGTTCAGCGTTACCACCGTCCTTTTGCCGACGGTCGTCGTGTCTCTGAGTTCCTTGAAGAAGGGGGCCTGGTAGTAGAGTCCCGTCGCAAAACGGAACATCATGTCCTGGTTGAATGCAGGCACGATGGCTAACGAGGCGCGTGGCGATACTGTCGTCTCCTTGTTCCACGACCAGTTCGAGAACCTCACGCCGTAGTTCAGCGTATAGAAGGTCTCTTCGCTTGCCGACGACCATCGGTAGGTGTCCTGCGCGTAGCCTTCCAGTCGTCGTGATGTCATGTCGCTCTTCGAACTGAGTGTGTAGATCAGGTCCAGTCTGTCGCTGGTGTGTGGTATGGAGTAGCCCGAGGAGTCACGCATCTCGTACTCCCGTGCCTGCTCCTTGATCTTCTCCCATTTCATCGTCACCCCCACCTCTAAGTCGTGTCGTCTGAACCGCCTGTTGGCCATCAGCTTCACGCTCTGCACGTCAGCCGTCAGGTAGTTGCGGGCATGCTCCATATAGGTGCCCACGCCTAAGTTCTCCGACGACTGCGAGTCGTCCAGCCAGTATTGTCCCTGAATGTCGTAGGTCTCCTGCTCCTTCGTGTGGAAGGCCGAAGCTATCAGTTTGATGGTGGCCGAGTCCGTGAAGTGGCGGGCTATGGAGAGGGTGCCGAAGTAAGTGCGGAACACATCCTTCTCCTGACCGTCGAAGTACACCTTGAACGACTTCACGTCCTGCATCGTGCCGAAGCTGGTCTCGCGGTCCTTGGGCTTAAACTCATACCTGTTCTCCGAGATGTTGCCAATCAGGTCCACTGTCCACCGTCTGTTGGGCTTCCAGCTCATATACGTCTGGTAGTCCAGGAAGTTCGGCTTATATTCTCCTGTCGTCTCTAACGACCCTAACAGATACCTGTTCGTCTTGTACCTCAGTCCGTGGCTCATGGTGAAAAGCCCCACCCCAGCCCTCCCCCGTAGGGAGGGAGAATTGGGTTGCAGAGTGGGGCTTGTATCTCCCTCCCTTCGGGGGAGGGCAGGGGTGGGGCTGTACCCAAAGTACACGCTGCCGCCTAACAGCGAGGCAGTTGCCGAGGCCTCCGTGCGCTCCGGCGTACGGTAGGTGATGTCGAGTACCGACGACATCTTGTCGCCGTATTTCGCTTCGAAGCCGCCGCTCGAGAATCCCACCTTCTCCACCATGTCCGAGTTGATGATGCTCAGTCCCTCCTGCTGTCCTGAACGGATGAGCAGCGGCCGGTAGACCTCCACATTATTTATATATACCACGTTCTCGTCGAACGAACCGCCGCGCACGTTATACTGGCTCGACAGTTCGTTGTGGGTCGACACGCCAGCCTGCTGCTGAATCATCTCCTCCACGGCATTGCCCGTCACCGATGGCGAGTTCTTGATGTTCTTGATGTCCAGCTGTTCGGTGGTCGTCGTCTGTCTGCGCCGTTCTGTGACGACCACCTCTTGCATGGCGTCTATGTGGCTCATCACAATCTGGACGGTCAGCGTCCCCTTTGGCTTCTTGAAGGTCCTCACCCTCGGCTTGTAGCCAACCATCGTGAACCTGACAGTCACTGAGTCAGCGGAATGAAGCGATATGTTAAACTCGCCCTTCAGGTTTGTCATCGTCAGCTTCGCCTGTTCCAGACAGCTCACCGAGGCCAGCTCCATGGCATTGCCTTCCTCGTCGACAACCTTCCCTTTCAGCGTGAAGTCGTCGGCCAGGAGCCTGACTGCCGTCAACAGCAGGAGGCAGGTCATGAGCAGTGTCCGTTTGATGTTCATCGTTACATAATAACGCTGAAAACGTTTTTTTATTGCATAAGCAGCAAAATTGCAAAAAAATCCGTACCTTTGCACCCAGAAAACAACGACAACGATTGATGAATACGCAAAACACCCCTGTTCACGTCCGTCTCTGGCACCGCGACTTCTGGCTGCTGGCCATCAGCAATATGCTCCTGTCGGTGGCGGTGTATATGCTCATTCCCACGCTGCCTGTGTGGCTGGCTCAGGAGGAGAACTTCTCGCCCCTCGAGGTGGGACTCTCCATGGGTGTCTTTGCCGCCGGACTCTTTCTCTTCGGTGCCTTCTGTTCCTGGCTCGTCCAGCGCTATCGCCGCAATCATGTGTGCATCTGGGCCGTCATTGGCATGACAGCCAGCATCGCCGTCCTCTATTATGTTGAGAGTCTTCACAGTCAGTTCGTCGAGTTCTGGGTCATCCTCGTGCAGCGCCTGCTGTTGGGCGCCACCTTCGGACTGGCGCAGATGGTGCTCTCCAGCACCCTCATCATCGATGTCTGCGAGTCCGACAAGCGCACCGAGGCCAACCATTCTGCTGCGTGGTTCTCGCGCTTCGCCCTGTCCTTAGGGCCTTTTGCCGGTCTTGTGCTGTCCCGCAATCTCGGTTTCGATGTCGTCCTCTTGGGTAGCATCGGCTGCACCGTCGCTGCCGTCGTTCTCATCCTCATCGTCGACTTCCCCTTCCGCACGCCCAGCGACACGCTGCGTGTCGTCAGTCTCGACCGTTTCTTCCTCACGGGCAGCATGCCCCTCTTCCTCAACCTGCTGCTGATAGGCGTGTCGGTAGGCATGCTGCTCGCCCTTACCCTCTCCTTCCGCTTCTATGGTCTTGTCATGGTGGGCTTCCTCCTCGCCCTGCTCGCCCAGCGTTTCGTCTTCCGCGAAGCCGAGCTGAAGAGCGAGATTGTCACAGGTCTCATCCTGCTGCTCGCCGTCCAGCTGATGGCCTACACCCGTCCGCTGCCCGTTGTGTGGTATGTCGGTCCCGTCCTCCTCGGCCTGTCCGTCGGCATCATTTGTTCCCGTTTCCTGCTGTTCTTCATCAAGCTCAGCCGCCACTGTCAGCGTGGCACCTCCCAGAGCACCTGTTTCTTAGGGTGGGAGAGTGGTCTTGCCTTCGGCCTTGGTCTCGGCTACGCTCTTTTCCCTGCTGACAGCGACAGTCTCCTCGTCACCTCCCTCGGCCTTGCTGTCGCTGCCCTCCTCCTCTACAACTGCTACACCCATCGCTGGTTCCTGCAGCATAAGAACAGGTAATAAACAGCAACAGCTGCAACTCGTCCGGTTGCAGCTGTCACAGCAGTTGGCGTTCCTCACCAATCTCGCCGATTTTTCTTCTAAGGTCACACAGATCTCTCAGATTTAATTATCAGGTCACACAGATCTCACAGATCTCACAGATTTTGATTGTTTGGTCACACAGATCTCACAGATTTTATGCCGGGTCACACGGATTCCACAGATTGTTTTTAGGGGTCGCTGCGCTCAGAATCTGAAGAAAATCTTAATAATAATTTTATGAATTCGATTGGTTACTCAGATTTTATAATAGATTTTTCTAAGATTTTGAGGCCGGCAGGCCGACCAGTGATATTTTAGGGTCGCTTCGCTCAGAATCTGAAGAAAATCTTATTCAAAATTTTATGAAGGTCTCACAGATCTCACAGATTCAAATGGGGAGTTAAGCGGTGACTATTAAAGTGTAACTGGTAATATAACATCTGTGGGATATGTGAGATCTGTGTGACTATTCCACGACCTTCCAGTCGTCAATCAACTTCTTCTCTGACGAGAAGTTGATGCCAATCTTGTAGAGCTTCCTTGTGTCGCCCGCAAAGGCATTGGCATAGCCGCGCTGCTCTATCTGCTGCAGGGCGACGGCTGCCGTCTGGTCAATCTTCAGTTCAATGATATAGACATACTGGGGCGTCTGTATCACCATGTCCATACGACCGTTGGTGGTATGGCGTTCCACTTCCACATACAGCCCCATCAGGTTGAAGATGACGTTCAGCGTGTTCTGCAGGTAGATTTCCAGCCTGCCCATCACCTGGTAGTCGCCCGTGGCGAAGAAGTCCGACAAGCGGGTCATGAAGGCCTCGGCATGCCCACTACGGATGTCTTTGACAAAGTGGACAATGGCAAACCTCCCAAGGTCTTGAGTCTTGGGGGTGTAGAAGGGATAGAGATACTTGATGAACCCCTCGCGCACCTCCCTGTTGGGGAAGCCAAGCCGGTAGGTCTTGAATTCCGGGTCATAGTCCTTGATGGTGAGGTAGCCGCTTTGGTAGAGCAGTGGCAGCGGGTTCACGTCCATGGAGTCGATGGAGTTGAGCGTGTTGGCAGACAGCTCCTCCTCGGTCATGTTGTCGAGCGGATAGCCCGTCTTCTTCAGCTGATAGACGAGGAACGAGGGCGTGCCCGTCTCGAACCAGTAGTCGCGGAAACGGCATTTGGCGAGCGTGTTGAGCACACTGAAGGGATTATACATGCCTGGCGTGTCTATGTCGAAGTGGTAGCCGTCGTAATCCTCCTTCATACGTTCGTAGCAGGCCTCCTTCGTCATCTTATTGGCATCGGCCAACTGCTGGATGCTCTCGTCGAAATACTCATGCAGCTCAGCTTCGGAAATGCCACAGATGGTGGCATAGCGGTCGTCAAGCGAGAGGTCTGTAAGGTTGTTCAGGTCGCTGAACACACTCACCTTGGTCTTCGACCGAACCTGCTCACACTCGGCAGAATTAGAGCAAGCTCTATTCTGCTCTCGTTCACTCGCAGCTTTGCTGAATTTCGTCACGCCCGTCAGGAAAGCGAACTTGATATAGCGGTCGGCAGACTTCAGCGCACCGTAGAAGGCTTTCAGCGTATTGCGGTACTCGGTCTGCAGCGACTCGTTACCGATGGCCTGCAGCAATGGCTTGTCGTATTCATCAACAAGGATGACCGCCTGTCGGCCAGTTTTCTCGAATGCACGACGGATGATACCTTGGAAGCGTAGGCCTGGGCTGCGCTCAGTCACAGCCCTCCCGTAGAGTTCTTCCTGCTTTGTGAGGAAGTCGTCCAGCATATTGTCTAATGCCTCTTTGCTGTCATACTTCTCAGCATTCAAATCCAGATGCAGGATGGGATATTGCAGCCAGTCCCACTCCACACTATCTACGTACAGTCCCTTGAACAGCTCGCGCTCTCCACTGAAGAAGGCTTCGAGCGTGCTGATCATCAGCGACTTGCCGAAACGTCGGGGACGTGAGAGGAAATAATAGCTTCCCTCCGACACCATCTTCCACATCAGCTGTGTCTTGTCCACGTAGACGTAGCCCTCACGCCGCATCTTCTCGAAATTCTGTATACCAATAGGATATTTCATACTGCTATTATTCAAATCCAGTTGCAAATATAGCATTAAATACTGAAACTGCCAAATATCAGAGCCTTTTTTTGCTGCGTTTAATAATCATGCAAACAAATATTATTCGGACTCTAACATCTGTGGGATCTGTAAGATCTGTGTGAGCTTTATGAATTGTTTACTCAGATTTTATAATAGATTTTTCTAAGATTTTGAGGCCGTCAGGCCGACCAATCAATCTCACACAGATCTCACAGATCTCACAGATTGTATTTGGGGGTCGCTTCGCTCAGAATCTGAAGAAAATCTTATTTAAAATTTTATGAAGGTCACACAGATCTCTCAGATCTCACAGATTCAAATGGGAAGTTAAGCGGTGACTATTAAAGTGTAACTGGTAATATAACATCTGTGGGATCTGTGAGATCTGTGTGCCCCCCAGCACCCAATCTGTGGGATCTGTGAGATCAGTGTGCCCCTTGAATAATCTGTGGGATCCGTGAGATCTGTGTGAGCTTTATGAATTGTTTACTCAGATTTTATAATAGATTTTTCTAAGATTTTGAGGCCGTCAGGCCGACCCTGGCTGTTTTCTGTCACACAGATCTCACAGATCTCACAGATTTGTTATGGTCGCTTCGCTCAGAATCTGAAGAAAATCTTAATTAAAATTTAATGAATACGATTGTTTACTCAGATTTTATAATAGATTTTTCTAAGATTTTGAGGCCGGCAGGCCTACCCCGGCTGTTTTCTGTCACACAGATCTCACAGATGCTTTTAGGGTGCCAAGGTACAGACGTACATCGCTTCAGCGTATCGATATACTGAATAATGGTCAGCTGCGCTCGCTCTTGCTTGCTTTGTAAAGCAAAGCCCTCTTTACTTCGCCCTTGACTTTTGATCAGTGGAACCGTCCCCCTTGTTTTTTTCGTAGCAAAGCGTTTCGTTTTCGTAGCTTCAGCGTTTCGTTTTCGTAGCTTCAGCGTTTCGTTCCCGTAGCACAGCGTTTCGTTTTCGTAGCGCAGCGTTTAGTTTTCGTTTTGGTTATCGTTTTCGTTAACGTTATGGCTTCAATTCCCTTATTACCCTACACGGGTTACCCGCTGCGATACAGTCGGAAGGGATGCTTTTTGTGACCACGCTACCGGCACCGATGACGCTGCGGGCACCGATGGTGACACCTTTCAGGATGATGCAGTTAGCTCCTATCCATACATCATCCTCAATGGTGATGGGAGCACTTTGAATCGTTGTGGTGACATTATCTTTAGTTGTTTTTTCTCCTCGTCTTGCTAAAAAGTCTATCTGGTGGGTGTCCGTATCCAGAATCAGACAGTTCCCTCCAATCTTCACATGGTTGCCGATGGTCAACTTATTTTGTATCCAGATGCAAGGTGAACTCATTCCCACATGATTGCCAATGGTAATGGTAGCCTTAGGGTTTCCAAGATGTATACACGCACCTAAATTACGGCATATCGGGTTAATGCCGTCACTACTGGTTAGGTGGAATTCGTTACCGATGAAGACATTTTCTCTCCTTTTGCGGCTAAAAGAGCCTGTCAAATATACCTTATTGTAAGTCAACATACCAAAGCCATAGTTAACCCCCTTCCATTTGAAGAACCAACGATTGAAATAGCGATAGAATCTTATTTTGAGAGAATTCAGCATATCAAAGAAGCAATAAAACTGTTTTATATCCCAACGTCTTTTTTCAGTCCTAACAATACGGACTGGTTAAACATCTGTTCAAAACATATTGGAACATGCCTCTTGTAAAGACGTTTCAATAATTGTATTTTGATTCTTGACTTATAGTTTGTATCTACAGAAGATTTCTCACCTACAAACGGCACGACATTATCATATTTGATACGCAAACGATTATGAATACAATAGATAGGTAAAAGAAACTCTCCAATATATCCAAAGCGTCTTGCGGAGCATGAATAAGGAATGGGCTTCATTATTTTTTCACACCCTTCAAGAACATTAAAAAGAAATGTTACATACCCCTCAAAAGTCTTTCTACTCATCAAAAACATATTAAATGGCACATCGACGAAGTCATATAGGTATTTTATAACATCATGTTCGTATTCTGGATAAATTTTATTAATTGTTTTCAGAAGAATAATCTCATCTTCCATAGTCAATATTCTTGCTAATTTAATCTCCAAATAATGGTCTTGTAAAAACGGCTTTGGAAGTACCACGTCGTAATCTTGCATTATTTCGGCAACATTCTCTTCTGTGAACTTTGTCTCAAAATAACGTCTATAATGACACAGTCCTACATAATCTACTTTTGGAAAATTCTTCCACACCCAGTAAGTTGCTGTCAATTCACAATAAGAAGGGTTTTTCTCACTGATATTCTCTCCAGTGTCGTCGCCTATTATTTCAGACATTTCCTCTTTATAGTTGGAAATAGCCCGACCAACATGGATGGGAGTATAAATGTTGTCAGAATAGACCTTGTCTGGTTTGTGTGTCGCAACAAATATCTTTACCTTAATCATTTTGTGTTCATTTCAGTACGTGCAGTTTGATGCCATCGCTCTTTAATCCGTTCAATACAACATATGGAACCACAACCTCTGTTATTGGTACCCACTTACGCTTTTTGTTCCACATACGTATGATTCTATATTAACTACGCAGGGGTGACAGACGATGAGGTACAGTATGGTTATCGTCACCATACATCACCCATACTATGATTTTAAATTTCTCCATCTTATATTAACTCTTTTCTTTTGTGAAACTCTTCCATATCGGTCACTACATTCGAAGCACCTACCAATCTCAACAAGAGACGAAAAAGGATGGGATGATTTCGTAATTTGTCGAATAACATACACAATGCCTTCAAATCTATCCTGTGAAAGAACTCAGGATACATCATTCGACATTCTTCCTCGTACAGCACATGGTTATAGTAAAAAACTTTGTATATACATAACCTCTCCCAAAAATACTTTCCCTCTAAATTTAGATATCCAGTAAAGTCTTCGTCTATACTTTTTCTGGCCTTACTAGCATTAGCAAATTGCACATTTACCTTTACCACTACATAATGCATCAGATACATTTTAGCATCATGATACAAACGAAACATCATCTCATTATCTTCAAAACGCCTGATTCTCTCATCATACGGATATTTTCTTGCCAATTCGGCAGAGTATATTGATGCTCCACAGCGATCCCCCAAGATTCCTATTGCCTGCAACTTAAAGAGATTCTTTGCATGTCCCTCTTTATATGTCCTCGTGATATAAGTTCTCGTCTCACAATTGAAAAGGACTTCTCCCAGAATAGCATTATATTCGGGATGGCATGTCGCGCACTCTGTAAACATCTTCAATGCTCCCTCTAACAGTTCGTCATCAGCATCAAGGAATAGTATCCACTCGCCTCTGGCGTTCTTCACGCCTGTATTGCGTGCCTTGCTTGGTCCTCCATTCTCCTGACGAATCAGGTGGATACGCTCGTCACTGAAACTCTCAACCACTGCGACACCTCCGTCCGTCGAGCCATCGTCAACAACAATTACCTCGAAATCCTCGAACGACTGCGAAAGCACACTCTGCAACGATTGTCCGATAATAGGTTCCTTATTATATAAGGGTATGACGACAGAAATCAAAGGGTTAGCCATAAATTCAATCTCATTAGTTTTTTGTGTTAACGTTTTCGTAAAAAATACTCCTTAACTTATTCAACCCACGACGACAACGAATTATCTTCACGGCAACCCAGTCCAACACTTTAGCCCAGTGGCAGCTCTCCTGATGGAGTTGGCTAAAAGCCTGGCCCGTGGGAGAGAACAGAAAGTATATTTGGTTGATACCGACGGGCATTGTGGGTGATGCGAATGATGACTTGCAATGTCGTATCAACTCCTCGACATGAGGTGTAATGCCGCCATACTCCTTGATTTCGTGGTAGATGCTCAAATCCAAATAGGGTGAATAACTCTGGTCAGCAATGAAGTCCATGTGAAAAAAATGGACAATGGCTGCCTCGTGGAAATATTTCAGGCTCAAAGCAATCTGACAATTATAGATGTCGGGCAACAGTTTTATGATATTGCCCATTTCAATATCAGTCTTACCAAATGCAGGCATATCCTGACTGCAATTCTTTTTGAATGTGGAATATTCCCAATTCTTATTCCACTTCGTGTAAAATAAACGGGTACATTCGTTATCGGCAACATACAGCACTCCTGCATTAAACCAATAGGAATAGTCGGAAAGTGTTTCATTGAAAATCCGGTTCATGTTATCATATACGCTCTTCCTAAACGCATGTTGTGATAGTGGCAAATGACCGTCTGGCACAGCCGCCATATCACATGACAAGCTATCTATTTCGTCGAGTGGCTTGCAGATTACAGTATCGGTGTCTATGTAAAAGTATGCACCATCAATAATATTCCTTATGGAAGTCTTAATCTGACGAGAGCGTTCCTTTGGCGAATAATGCTCCGGCACCTGAACCGTCACAACCTCTGTAATCATCTCTGCCAAGGTGGGGCGTTGACGGATTCGCTCTGCAGTGGACGTATCAACCAACACCTTAACCGTCGCCTCTGGATGAAAAATCCGAAGCGAAAACAGCGATGCCCACAGTTCCTCTAGATACAAGTCTTTATCGGAACTGACAAGTACATATACAATTTGAGTTTTCATTTCCTACAAAACTTACTTTTGATAAAACGCAGAAGAATGCTTAAGTCATATTTGAGAAAATGTCCTTTCAGAATCTGTTGCCTGCTCGTACTTTGCATGTATTGTGAGATTTCGGTTGAATTATTTATTTTACCAAATAAAGACCAGTCGAATACTTTATTTAAATACCTTTTTTGTAGTCGTATGGCTTTGAAAATATTACCTTTGATACTGTATGATGATTTGATAAGTGTTTCGAAAATCTGCCAGTTACTTTTCCATATAGGCAAAGATTCATCTCCCTCAATTTCAAATGTATTTATTATTGCTGATGTGGCTTTTGAAATTTTTTGGTAGAGATGCTCCTGCATTGTCCTTTCAGGAAACCGATAACTAAGTGTTGAAAGATCTGTTCCGTCATGTATATAAGTAAGTTGAGACGAAGTAACAATCTTTGTTATATAAATCAGAGTTTCATAGCAGAACAATCTGTCTTCTGACAATGTCAGACGTTCGTCAAACCAGATACCATTCTGTCTTATTATGGAGCGGCGATACATTTTGTCCCATGGTATTTGGTAATTCAGGAAATCAGTGTGACAAATGAATGTTCTAACTTCATTTTTCCCAATATACACTCTGTCAGAATAATGATGTTCTGTTACTTTGTCTGGAAACAAGAGGCGAAAGCTTGTCAATGCCATATCCGTTTTCTCATCGGCTATCTCCAGTAAAGATGAAAGATGACAAGGTAAAACAAAATCATCGCTGTCAATACATACTATCCATTCACCTTTCGCTACACTAAGACCTGCATTCCGGGCAGAACTAACACCACCATTATTTTGGTGGATAACTTTCAGCCGTGAGTCATTTGCAGCGTATTCGTCACAGACTCTTCCAATAGCCGAAGTGCTGCCGTCATCAATGATGATGCACTCAAAATCCTCAAAATCTTGCGTGATGATACTGTTGAGACAGCGTCTAAGCTTTTGCTCTTCTGTATTATAGACAGGTACAATGATTGAGACCTTCATCATCACTTCTCCCAATGAATGTTTCTTTTCTTTACAACAGCAGGAACACCAGCTACCAAACAGTTGGATTCCTCAATAGATTTCGTAACTACTGCTCCTTGAGCTATCACACAACCATCAGCTATGTTCACGTTTTTCCCGACAATCACATTTGATGTAATCCACACATGATTACCAACTGTTATCGGCCCCTCCATGACAGTTTGTTCTCCGTTATACCAAACAGAATGTCCATCGTTGGTATTCATTTGAACATTCCAACCTACATAGCAACCTTCACCAAACGACAGTTTACTGGCAGTCCTCAAGTGACAGTTTTTATTACAAACGAACCCCCTTCCAAATTCCATAATTGCATCCTCGTCACAGCGGATAACTGTACCTTCAGCGATAACTGTCATACCATTCATAATAACACGCCCTCCTTTGGCAATTATTATACCAGATTTGAACTGTTGAAGTCCTGGACTGCCACAATCACCAATGAATACGCTTTTTCTCAAGGGTTGCTTCAAAATCAATTGCCCTCGTTTCATTTTGCATATTCCAAGGTTTCCTGTCACCCATACAGGCATATAAACAGCCTGCTTAAGAGGAAGGTAGCGGAGATTGAATACCAATGACCTTATCCAGTTGATTATTTGCATATTTTTATTTGTGAGGCAATAGTTCTTCTTAGCCAATAATATAACAACACAACAAATGAAACAGATAACTCGCGTTTGCAACGTCGAGCGTATTTGTAGATATCTTTTGTTTTCAAATATGGGATGTATCCTTCAACATTTCCTTTTAACTTCGACTCGTACTGTCTCCTAACAATATCAGGTAATAATGGTTCCTCTTTATATCCTCTTTCAAACTTTTGATTAAAGAAAATGCTAAACCAGTTGTTAAATGATAGAATAGCATCAATTTTTGCCTTTGAGTCTTTATCGTCCCCCCAAATCCCGGAGATGTTAACTGATGAAGAACGAAAAGAAAATAAGACGCTCCTTGTATAGCAACAACCATGTTCGGCCATCATCATTGTCGTAGCATCATCAGTAAACCATGCTAAAGGAAATTTAACAAATCCTCCTGTGTTTTGTAATGATTTAGTCCGAAAGCAATAGTTGGCGATACAAGAAATATGATTAGATAATAAGAAATGATGTATAAAATGCAATTGATCAACCTTCTCTTCAAATAATCCTTCGTTGATGAGCGTTTTATTCTCTTCGTCAATTCTCCTCCCCCGAGCCTTAAATAAATCCACTTCTGGATATTTTCCCGTTAGACGATCTATTTCTTCCAAAAACTGTGGCTCATACACGTCATCATCGCTGGCCAAAATCAAGTACTCTGTGTCACACATGTCTACAAGTAAGTTCCAGTGCGAAACAAGGCTTTTACTGCCAATATTCTCCTTATTACGCCGATAAGTGAAGCGAGGGTCAGAAAGATATGGTTCACAGATACTCTGCAAATCCTCAGGCGAACAGTCATCACTGATGATAACCTTGAAATCGGTATAGGTCTGCGTCTGTATGCTGCGCAGCATCTCGTCCAAGAAACGGCCTTTATATGCGGGAAGTAGGAAGGTGTATTTCATTTGTTAGACGGTTGGACGGTTAGACGGATGGACGGGTGGTGTTGGACGGTTAGACGGATGCCCAAAGAGCGTCTGTGGGCGATACGGTTGGTTGGGACGTTTGTATAGTAGCCATCTTCGTAAATATGTAAAATCGGTGCAAAGATAAAAGAAAACACAGAGAACACAGATACATTCGTAGCGTTAACGTTAGCTATCGTAGTTTTTCGAGTTCCTCGTCAGTAAGTCCAGTCGTATCCCGGACAAGGGCGATGTCGACATGCGAAGCCAACAGCTTACACGCCATCTCAATGATAGCATTATGGTGACCCTCGGCACGACCCTCGGCACGACCCTCGGCACGACCCTCGGCACGACCCTCGGCCAATCCCTCTTCACGGGCAGTGTCTATGACATCGTTCTGAATCATCAGGTTGTCGATATGGCGGTCATACCGCAGGCGCTCGTCCGGCGACATCTGTAGGTACATCAGCTTCTGACGAGCCTCCTGTAAGCCTGGCACGGTCGTGTCTTCCTTGATATGGTCGTTCTTCAGGTAGTCGAGCCATTCCTCAATGGGTGTGCGAGCAACATCGTTGAACTCATTGACACGGATGAGGTAGTATTCCGGGAAGATGTCTGCCGGCGTACGCATACTGATGACATTCTTTTCCTTTGTATTCACTTCCAAGTAGTCACCCGTATGCACACCCTTGAACTGCGTGGTACCATGATACAAGTAGTCCTTGCCACGGCCCATGTCAAAATACAGGATGTTGATGGAGTACACTTTCTTTACCTGGTCGTACTTGCTGCCCAGGGTGATATGCTCCGTGATGGCCTTCGACACGCCATACAGGATACGCTCAAGGTAATAGAGCTCACGTGTCAGCTGAACCTCAACGATGATGATGTCACCACGGCTGTTCTTCGCCTTGATATCTACCCTGTTGAACTTGTCTTCTGCCGTCTCCTGGTTCGACTCGCTCTCTAACAGCTCCACAATGCGCAGCTCCTCACCGATGAGCACCTGCATCAGACCTTCCAAAACGCCGAAGTTAGCCTTGTCGCGAAGCATACGCTTCACGGCCCAGTCAAACCTCACTAATCTCTTGTCATCACCTGTCATATTTCTTTCCTCCTAATCTATAAAAAACTATCCTGCTGCAAAGATACGGCGAATTATTGAATTATCCAAATAAACAGAGGCTTTTCTTGTCATGTCTCACAGATCTCACAGATCCCACAGATTTTAATGGTCAGGTCACACTGATCTCACGGATCCCACAGATTGTGTATAAAAGTGACTTTTGATATGATATGTTATCGCGTTGTCAGTCTTGGCGTTGCTTTTCAACTGTCATCTGTGAGATCTGAGAGATCTGTGTGACATTCAGACTTCATTCACTTCCATTATTTCTTTTGAAAGAAATTTATCATTATTTCTCATGATTAGTTTCCCTCTATTCATTCGCCCTTATTTTCTCTTTGAAAGAAATTAATCATAATTTTCCAAAATTTGTTTCCCCATCCAAGAAACTCTTCGCTCCTTATTTTCTCTTTTGAAAGAAATTGGGGGAAATGTTCAGAAATTTTGTAAAAATATAATCTTATGCTTTTTTTATTACGCAACTATGTCTCTTGTTCTTTGGGTCGTAACAGATTCCTACAAGCAACAGATTGCCGGCATACTCGGCCACCTTGGCAGGGTAGTTCTTCTGCAGAATCTGGCTGATGGCTGTATCAGGCGGACTGCCATACTTCAGTTCAACGATGATAGCAGGAGAGTCCACGTGTTTGCGAGGAATCAGTACCAAGTCGGCAAACCCTTTCCCTGATGCGTATTCTCTGTGAACGATATAGTCGTTCTTGGCATAGTAGTAAGCCAGGCTGATGACACAGGCCAGGGAATTCTCGTTATTGTACGACAGGATACTCGTGCTCTCATCGTGAATGGCTTCGATGGCTTTGGCAACAGACTCGCCGTTGCCTGCAAGCGTGTCGTGCAGCAGCTGCTCCGACTGCTTAAGTGAATCGACCACAGGCTTCCAGTTGGTATCACGGATTGCCGTTTCCAGTTCTCCCGCCACCTCAAGATTCGGAACATGACACTCCTTGCGCACACGGTTATAACTCAAGTAGCCTAAATGAATAAGAACTGTCAGTACATCATCCCGACTGTGAATCTCAGACAGGTCGTTCTTAAACCCCGTCGGGTCAACCTTGCATCTTCCGCCAGCCAGCATCATGATAATATCGTCCTTCAGACCCTCATAATTCATGCAGATATACGAGGATATGGCATCAGCAGCTCCAGTGCGTCCCCAATAGCTTTCACACCAGTGTTCCCTGACTGCGGTCATAACTGAGTTGGGATTGAAAATAGACTGTTCATTTCCTATCTGATAACCGTCATACCACTTCTCCAGTTCGTCATAGTCCATAGCGTTCTTAGCCGCAACGACCTTGACTTCATCTTTTGTAAATCCGAAAAAGCCAGCTATTCCACCTGGCTTAACCATGGAATACTCTTGAAAATTGTTCAGTGCCGACTGGGTCTTATATTTCTTGATTGGTAAGATGCCTGTCATGTAAACCCCTGCAAACACGTCTGCAGACTGTCCTCCCTTGAACATCCGGCGCAGCCAGTTTACATAGAGATCCATTGCAGAAGTTCCTGCCTTAAACTCACGGCAGATGGCATCCCATTCGTCAATGATGAAGATAAAGCGTTGGCCTGTGGCTGCCGCAATGCGGAAGAGATCTCCCATCAGGTCGTCTTTCGCACGGAACTCAACTTCAGGGTAGGCGTCTTGTACGTCTTCTTTCAACTCCTCCTCAATATGCCCGACAATGCTATCATCCCTGTAGCGTGTCACGAAGTCAGACATATCTACATATATCACCGGGTACTTGTTCAGGTGCTTCTCAAACGACTGGTCGCCGGCAATCTTCAGGTCGGCGAACAGGCTGCGCGAGTCGCACGAACGGTCATAGTAGGCCGCCAGCATCTTCGCCGCCATCGACTTGCCAAACCGGCGGCAACGGCTCACGCATGTAAAACAGTTCTCGGTAAACAGCGTACTGTTCACCACTCTTATCAGCTCCGTCTTATCCACATACTCGCTGTTGCGAATCCGCCTGAACCCTTCGTTCCCTTTGTTGATATACAATCCCATAATCTTGCTACCTTGCTACCATGGTTCTTGGTACGTTTGTGACTGCAAATTTACGCTTTTTCCTCAAATCGTCAAAACTTTCCGCCACTTTTTAATGTCACACAGATCTCACAGATCCCACAGATTTTGTAACAAAGTCACACAGATCTCACAGGTTTTGTAACAAAGTCACACAGATCCCACAGATCCCACAGATTTTGTGACCTTTAGACTTCATTCGCTCCTTTTTTCTCTTTGAAAGAAATTAATCATAATTTCCCAAAATTTGTTTCCCCATCCAAGAAACTCATTCGCTCCTTTTTTTCTGTTTGAAAGAAATTGGGGGAAATTAGGGGGAAATTTCGTGAAGACGGCGTTATCTCCGACTATGACGTTGCTGCCGAGTGTCACCCCTGCCACGTAGACGGATTCCTGATTGTTAGGGAATCAAGCACCTGTCACTTCGATTCCACTTTCCCCAATCGTTCACAATACCTATTGCAATATAGAGAGACTGCAATTTCCTTTGAATGTGATAACGGGAGTCCTTCAACTCAACATTTTTATTATCCTTGCAGGACAGCCAGCAATAACGCTGTTGTCAGGAAAAGATTTCGTGACAACGGCGTTAGCCCCGACTATGACGTTGTTGCCGAGTGTCACCCCCGGCATGATGCTTACGTTGTCACCGATCCACACGTTGTCGCCAATCTTAACTGGTTTGCTTGACAATGGACGCTGTGCAGGCGGAACGTCAATATCATCCTTCGTGATGTTACCATGGAAATGGTCGGTGATGTAGACCTTGCTGCCAAGTAGTACATTGTTGCCAATCTCAATACGTTCTATACACCCGATATGACAGTTATATTGCATACTGAAATTGTCGCCAATCACAAAAGAAGGGTGAAAGAATTGCTCTCCATAGTGGTCTATCGCTTCCACCCACCCATTCTTTCCACAATGAAAATTATCGCCTAACTCCATAAATTCCATTCCAGAAAAAAAAGAGTCCAGTCGAATATTAGGCATATTCCCTATTCTCTTCATTTTAGAAATAATGCCATTCATTTTCTCGGCATCCCTTTCCGTCTGTATGTTGAGTGCTGCATGATAAATCTTCGTCTGCAGCCAGTGTTTTATGCAATAAAATACCCTCACGACCTTATCCCCTTACTTCATAAACAACAATTTCTTTATAGCCTGCTTCACTCGATACTTTAGCATACTTTTCTTTTTCTTCCATACATCCTTTGGGTGAAGATAGTACTTTACCTTATAGAACATATATTTATAATCCCAGTCCGAATAATATATAGACAAGCTTTCTCTCATATCGTCGAGAGTATAATTCTCGTATGCGCCATTATTCTTCATGTCTATATAGCAACCAAAGAGGAAATTATATATATCTTTCTTTATCTTCAAGAAAGTCTTATTCGTGATACTGCCATCTACACGGACTTCGTTTATCAAATCCATATACAATACAGCAAACGTTTCAAATAATGCATATCCGTATTTTCCCTTAGAGTTTTGATCATGACAAATCTTAGTACCATCAAGTACGAAATGCTTCTTATGACGACTGTCAAACATCAACGACACATTAGGCGACATCGGTGCAAATTTTATCTGTGGCACTCTTTCCAAATCCTCTTTCCAAAAGAACAAGCCTTCACTCAAAGAAGACATATAGCTGAAGTCAAATATGAAGTCGTTAAACGTGTCATACTCACGAACCTCTTGAAATCCCATATTGCCATTCACAAAGAACATCAAAGGCTTCGTATCATAGTATTTCTCTGCCTGCCCATAGATATATTCTATCATACCCTTGTGCAGAATACATCTGTGATTCAGTTTTATCATAAAATCACCTCGAGCCTGCACAAAATTCTCAATAATATTATAAAAACCCTTTACTTTAGTCGGAATGTATCGAAAATTAGCATGACTTCCAAACGACTTTATCGACTCTGTCAAGTCACTCTCCTCGCCACCATTATCAGCCACAACGACCTCAAACAGAGTCTCGTCCGTCCCAAGGCCGTATAGATTCTCCAATGTTGGTATCACCCAACGTGAAACACCATTGGTTGGAATGCAGATAGACAACAAATGCTTATCCATTGACCTCAACAAACTTCTTGATATTCTTGATTATATGATCCACTTCTATATCCTCCAGCTCATAATATAGTGGAAGACGAACAAGACAATCTGCATAACGGTCACAATTAGGCAAATCCCGACCATCATGCTTATCAGTATAATACTTGCTACTGTGCAATGGGAGGTAGTGGAACACAGTCTGCACATCGTGCTCTCGCAGATACTTCATCAACTCTGTACGATAGTCGTATGATGGACACACAAGATAGAACATATGCGCATTATTGGTAGCATACTGCGGAATGTATGGTAATTGAATTCTTGATTCTTTCAGGCATTTCAGTCCGTCATAATATCTATTCCATATATGTTTACGTTTTCCCTGTATATCATCCAACTGTTCGAGTTGCGCCCACAAGTAAGCGGCATTAAACTCGGACGGGAGGAATGAACTTCCCATATCAACCCATCCATACTTATTCACCATTCCACGATAGAACTCAGCACGATTGGTTCCTTTTTCCCAGAGAATTTCAGACCTGCGCACAAAGCGTTCATCATTCACGACTAACATGCCCCCCTCACCACTGCTTATATTCTTAGTTTCATGGAAAGAGAAAGCAGCAAGTTGTCCAATCCCCCCTAAAGGTTTATCTTTATAAAAAGAGTCGATAGCGTGGGCTGCATCTTCGACGACAAGCAGATGATGTTTTTCTGCCAAGGCCATAATAGAATCCATGTCACAAGCAACTCCAGCATAATGAACAACGGCTATCACCTTAGTCCTTGGGGTAATCAATGGCTCAATCTGTTCTGCCTCCATATTAGGAGTATTTGAAGAAGAGTCTGCAAATACTACTTTTGCACCTTCACGGAGAAATGCGAGAGCAGTAGAAACAAATGTAAATGAGGGCACTATAACTTCATCACCAGGCTTCAAGTCACACAACATGGCGCACATCTCCAAAGCGTCTGTACCAGATGTCGTGAGCAGACACTTCCTGAATCCATATTTCTGCTCAAAGAAAGTCTGACACTTCTTTGTAAACTCGCCATTACCAGACATTGTATCCGAATGGCATACTCTTTCAATATATTTCAGCTCTCTTCCAGAGCAGTATGGTTTGTTAAATGGTATCATAAGAACTAATATCTACTTTATGTTGTTCAATTTAAGTTTTAGCTGCATGACAAACTTATAAATATTATAATCTACAGCACAGTTCTTATTTTCATGATAAAGAAAGTATGATAATTTCTTTTTTGGGTTCTCTTTGAAGAACACATCAGTCTTCTGACGCTTAGAATCGTAAATGTCCCATGATTTACTCCAATAATGATTTAACTGGATTGAAGGATTACTCTCATTAGCCTTAATGAATATTCCTTCTCCCAAAGTGGAACGATGAAAGATATTCACAGGGTGAACAATTCGGTTTTTTCCAAAAATCTTTTTCCAAACCATCGTTGCATGGTGGCAAGTTGCATCGAACGCAACTATATCGTAATCAGTATTAATTAAGCACTTCCCGCAATGATCAAGTCTATTCCAAGAAACGTGATATTGCTCTGTTACAAGCCTACTATAATCGTGATGCATTAATCCTGATGTACCAAACAGCTTCCAATATACTTGTATCACAGGATAGGTCTCGTATGGCTTTATCCATTCTTGTAAAGTAAGATGTGAATTTGGGCAAAAGAATTCATCAATATCAAGGAATGACACCCATTGTGTCTCATGTCTATATGTGTTATAGAAATGTTGATAAGCTTTAAACTGGGCATGGTCATAGGGAAAATCTTCTAGTGTAACGAGCCCTATTTCAATATACGGTCTCAATACCTCACGGAAATTATCTGTTGAGTTGTTATTATACATATAAAAATGCTCAACTCCGACTAAATGATTTAACTCTATCCACTCTCTAATAAAGGGTGCCTCATCTTTAAAAATAGAACAAATAGAAATAGCGTATTTCTTGTTATATAATGGTTTCCGTTTAAGAAATAACGCTGTAATTATTTCACCTTTTAGTAGTTCCTTATAATTCATAACAATCCCATTTGTTAAATTATTCGAATGCCAACATCTTGTAGGATTATGTTTCCCCACGCGTTAAACCATAATGAAATTGGTTTGCCACGTGTGAAATCTGTTACTTCAAAATTTATAATATCTCGCAATACATCATAATCCCTCAGTCCTGTTTCCAAATCTTTTAATCCTATATTAAAGCTTGTTGAATAGCGCCCTCTTGATAAATTGTGATTGCGAACCTCAAGTTTTATTTCAAAAGTGGTTTTGTTTGTTGGAACTTTATATATGCTTGAAACAAATGTTCCTACACACCTGTCTTCAATATTCGTAAAATGTAGCCCAATCGTAAATTTGTCTACTTTCGTGTCATTAACTTTTACTTTTATGTTAAATACAATAGGCTCATCGCTAACTATATGCCTATTGTCATTGTATATACTTACCTCTGTTATCTCAAGTCTCCTTTCATTCCCCGCATCCCTTTTCTCTTCTGTGACTACTATCGTTTTCGACATATCACTACTTTTTGTGTCAATATAGTAATCTACGCTTTCATTTGCAGTTCCGGTATAATCAATTTGACCTTTGCTTAATACAATACCATTTTTGCATAAACTTCTCACGGCTGCCATATTATGACTTACAAACAATACGGTCCTGCCACCTGTGGAACTGACATCTTGCATTTTCCCAATTGCTTTCTTCTGGAACTCGGCATCACCAACAGCGAGGACTTCGTCGACTACGAGGATCTCGGGTTCGAGGAAGGCGGCAACAGCAAAGCCGAGACGGACGGTCATACCAGAGGAGTAACGCTTGACGGGGGTGTCGATATAGCGTTCGCAACCTGAGAAGTCGACAATCTCGTCGAGCTTGCGGGTGATCTCGGCCTTGGTCATGCCCATGATGGCACCATTCATGTAGATGTTCTCACGACCAGTCATTTCGGGGTGGAAACCTGTGCCGACCTCTAACAGGGAGGCGATACGTCCGCGATAGGTGATGCTGCCGACGGTGGGGGCGGTAACGCGGCTGAGGAGCTTCAGCAGCGTCGACTTGCCAGCTCCGTTCTTGCCGATGATGCCGACGACGTCGCCCTCCTCGACCTTGAAGTTGATGTCCTTCAGCGCCCAGACATAGTCGCTCTCACCCTTGGTGGAGCGGTCGTTGGTGTCGCCGATCTTCAGATAGGGATCCTCCTTATGGAGGACATTCATGGCCCACCAGCGGTTGAGGTCGTGACTGATGGTGCCAGTGGAGACGAGGCCAAGCCGGTACTGCTTGCCTACGGAGTCAAAAATGATCGCTTTGCTCATATTTTTTTGAACGAAAAGGTACTTTGTACCTACGAAACGCAAGCGGAGCTTGCTACGAAACGCTTCGCTACGAAACGCAAGCGGAGCTTGCTACGAAACACTTCGCTACGAAACGCAAGCGGAGCTTGCTACGAAACACTTCGCTACGAAACGCAAGCGGAGCTTGCTACGAAACACTTCGCTACGAAACGCGAGCAGAGCTTGCTACGAAACGGCCTGCGGCCTACTATAATTGACCTGTCGCTTCGCTGAGGTCTTGAAAAGGACGCTGCGTTACTGAGACGGTACTGTACCTATTTATTTTGTTTATTATTTCTAACACTTCTGATGAGGGCAACCAATTGAGATTGGATGGCTCTGTTCTTGTTCAGTAAATCACTTAACTGTTCTGCTTTGATGTATCCTACATTTCCTGCTATGATGAGTTGAGTTTCTACTTCGTATGCGCTACCCAAGGCCAGGTCAAGGAAATGGGAGAAATCTGCGTCTGTCGGTCTTCCTGCACCTTCGGCGATGTTTGATGAGATGCTGACGACGGCTCTCTGCAACTGGTCACATAGTCCTTTCTTCTCGAACCACGGCATCGACGACGTGACCTTATAGATGTACGTGGCATAAGCTACAGCGTCTTGCCACACCTTGTATTCGCGAAAATTGCGTGTCTTTCCTTCCATCTAGAGTTATTCGTTCATTCCCGAACTTGTTCGCCTACCCGTAGCTTTTCGTAGCCGAAGGCGTTTCGTCTTCGTAGCGCAGCGTTTCGTCTTCGTAGCGCAGCGTTTTGTTTTCGTAGCGCAGCGTTTCGTTTTCGTAGCCGAAGGCGTTTCGTCTTCGTAGCGAAGCGTTTCGTTTTCGTAGCAGAGCGTTTCGTAGCAAGCTTGCTTGCGTTTCGTAGCCGAAGGCGTTTCGTTTTCGTAGTGCAGCGTTTCGTTTTCGTAGCGAAGCGTAGAATTATTTGTAATACCAGTTAAAGAAGTCCTGCTTAGTCAAACATAAATTTGACAAGGAGTTACGTATAATCAACTCAGGAACAGGATCAACATGAGTCTGTATTGTTATTGGGCGCAATAATCCTGGTTTTACCCATTTCTCATGACCTCCACGTCCTTTTGTTCCTTGTTCGACTCGCGTACATCCCATATCGAATAGGAAACGTCTGAAATCTGCAAGGGAAATGTTGGACAACTTTTGTCTGGTCATAACAATACAGGAATCGAATATTTGCTAAATTCACGCTTACGGAGCACTTTCTTCAGTTGGCTGAGACGAAGCAATGATGTGGGGGTTGGCTCTGAGACCTTGCCAGACTTTAACTTCCGCCATCCATGATTCAGTAAGTCCTGCTCAAGGGTTCCGTTTTCCACCGTATAGTCTAAATAGTCTTTTAATACCCACTCGAAACTTTTCTTGGCCCCATCTTCGGTATAATCATAGCCCACCAAATCCAACTCCGGGCAATAGGCATGAAAGACATCATCTTCTTTAAACAGGAAGACCGACACGTCAACCATGATTCCTTTATTGTTTATTTCTATTGTGTTTGTATCCATCTGTCAATTCCTTTTCCGCTGCAAAGATAATCGTTTTCTGCAAGACCACCAAATTTCCAGCTCTCTTTTTGCTATTTGTTTCCTTTTTCGTAGCCGAAGGCGTTTCGCTTTCGTAGCAGAGCGTTTCGTAGCGCAGCGTTTCGTTTTCGTAGCAGAGCGTTTCGTAGCAAGCTTGCTTGCGTTTCGTAGCCGAAGGCGTTTCGTTTTCGTAGCGCAGCGTTTCGTTTTCGTAGCGCAGCGTTTCGTTTTCGTAGCAGAGCGTTTCGTAGCAGAGCGTTTCGTAGCGCAGCGTTTCGTACGAGCTTGCTCGTCACACCGTATCCATGAACGAGCGCTGGACTTTGTTGAAGATGACGATGCCAAAGAGGAGAAGGACGCACATGAAGGTGAAGGAGTAGGCGAGGGCTGCCCAGGAGAAGTAGCCCTGGCCGAGGGTGGCGTATTTGAAGGCCTCGATAATGGAGGTCATGGGGTTGGCAAGGATGAGGGTGCGGAGGGTGCCTTCGGGAACCATGCTGAGGGGATAGACGATGGGGGTGCCGTACATCCAGAGCTGGACGACGAAGGTAAATAGGATGCTGAGGTCGCGGTATTTGGTGGTCATGGAGGATATCAGGATGCCAAAGCCCAAGCCGAGTCCGGCAAGCATGACAATAAAGACGGGAAACAGCAGGAGTGTCCAGTTGGGACAGATGTCGCTGCCTGAGAGGAAGAACCAGAGGTAGATGGCCACAAAGAGACCAACCTGGATGGAGAAGCGCAGGAGGTTGCTGAGCACGGTGGCGATGGGGACGACCAGGCGGGGGAAGTAGACCTTACCGAACATGCCGGCATTGGCCACGAAGGTGGAGGAGGTCTGGTTAAGACAGTCGGCGAAGTAGAACCAGCAGATGTTGCCGGCCATGTAGAAGATGGCCTGGGGGACGCCGTCGGTGCTCATCTTGGCTATACCGCCAAAGACCACCATGTTCATGATGACGGTGATGATGGGCTGGATGATGTACCAGAGTGGACCGAGGACGGTCTGCTTGTACTGTACGACGATGTTGCGCTTGACGAACAGCTCAATGAGGTCGCGATAGCGCCAGATTTCGCGGAAGTCGACGCTCCACAGCTTGTGGCGCGGGGTGATTATTGTAGTGGCTTTTTCCATAATTCTTTTTAACCTTAACGCTAACCTTAACGCTAACCTTAACGCTAACCTTAACGCTAACCTTAACGCTAACCTTAACGCTAACCTTAACGATAACGAAAACCTTAACTTTTTTTATTTAGTGCCTTTATGGCTTCCCTGCGACAGAGGAGGGAGAGGAGGCGACGGAGGTCTTCGGAGTGGGGGGCGTTGTCGCGGACGTACTGCTTGGCGGCAGTGCGGTACTGGGGGTTGGCGGTGGCGAGGTAGAGGGCGAGATGGAGATAGGCGCGGACGTCGGTGGCGGCATGGCTCTCGGGACGGGCGTTGAGGAGGTCGAGCTCCTGCTGGGCGGCCTGGAGGAGGGTGGCGGTGGCCTCGGCGTCGTGGCGCAGATGGGCGCAGATGAGCATCATGGCCAGGAAACGGCGGCGTAGCGGGTCGCTGGTGAACTGATGGCCGTGGAAATGGTAGATGTGGTCGAGGGTGGCAGCGTCGGCAATGCGGCTCTCGGGGGTCTCCTTGTCGTTGATGCGGCGGCTGAGGATGTCGATGAGCTGACGCTGGAAGCCGGTGACGAGCTTGCTGTCGCGTGACTGCTGCTTGCGGTCGTCGACCTTGGTGTATTGCAGGTCTTCGTCCTTGATGTCGTGGAGACGGACGGAGATGGGGGTATTGAAGAGCTGTACCTCGACGGTGAGGCGGGTGCCCTTGCTGGTGTGGCGCTTGTCCAGGATCTTCACGTTGCGGCCACTGAAGGGGGTAGTGATGAGTCGCACCTCCTCGCCAATCTCCACCTCGTCGAGCGAGGGGAAGATCTCGAAATTCAGGCGCTCGTCGGCGCAGGCCTGCATGAAGACGTCCATCTCGTCGGCAGGGATGGTGACGCGGCGACCCTGACGGTCGTGGAAGAACTGCAGCCGCTGTTCGGCGATGTTCCAGGGCTTGCGCAGCGTGGCTGCCAGTTCGTCCTCGTCGGCACAGACGAAGATGTAGCGATGGAGGGCGGCACGTATCTGGTTGCTGTGCTCGCCGTTGGCATGCGGGTCGGCAGTCGGCGACAGCCGGTCGGGCTGCTGGTGCTGCAGGAACTGATAGGGCACAAAGAAACTGTATGGCGGCAGGCCTTGCTGCCTGCGCTCATTGTTCTCGGACTGCAGCCTGAGCTCAGAGACCTTGGGATTGCGACTGGTGAGGAGAAACCAAGACATTTTTAACGATAACGATAACGATAACGATAACGATAACCTTAACCTTAACCTTAACCTTAACGCTAACTTTAACTCTCCCTCCCTACGGGGGAGGGTCGGGGAGGGGCTTTTGGGGAGGGTCGGGGAGGGGCTTTTGGGGAGGGACTATACATTCCTATTCCTCAGCGCATGGGGTTAAGCACGCGCGGTAATGATTTAGATTCCAGCGGATTAGGGAAATTTGATGAATTGTTTCATCCTACTGAAATTCGGAAATAGGCTCTCAGTGAGTCTTTTCTTTCGGTAGTTCCCGCTCCTTTTTGGTTGCAAAGATACAATATTATTTTGAAAGAAAAAAATTTTAGGAGCGAAAAAGTGAGAAGCGTACTTTTCGCTTCTCACTTCTTAACGATAACGTTAACCTTAACCTTAACCTTAACCCTAACCCTAACCTTAGCGGGAAATCTCCCTCCCTTCGGGGGAGGGTCGGGGAGGGGCTTTCGGGGGAGGGTCGGGGAGGGGCTTTACACTAACCCTCGTCCGTGGCACTGCTTGAATTTCTTGCCGGAGCCGCAGGGACAGGGGTCGTTACGACCGGGGAGCTTGTCCTTGATGACCGGATTGCGGGGCTGCTGAGCACGGGTGTCCTGCTGAGCGGCGGCACGCTGGTTGGGGTCGGTCAGCTGCTCCTGGTCGAGGTTCTGCTTCGTCTCAGTGTACTGCTGACGTGGGGCAGGCTGCTCGGGAGCTGCCTCCTGAACCTGTTCGACGACAGGAATCTGGGCACGGGTGAGGATGGAGCAGATGCGGTTGTACATCTCGTTGATCATGTTGTCCCACACCTTGGCCGACTCAAGCTTGAAGATGAGCAGCGGGTCCTTCTGTTCGTAGCTGGCGTTCTGCACAGAGTGCTTCAGTTCGTCGAGCTGGCGCAGGTTCTCCTTCCACGAGTCGTCGATGATGTGGAGCAGAATGGCCTTCTCGAACTCCTTGACGACGGACTTCGACTCCGACTCGTAGGCCTCGCGCAGGTTACAGGGGATGTTGTACATGCGGCGGCCGTCGGTCAGGGGCACCATGATACGCTCGTACATGGCACCCTGAGTCTCGTACACCTGGGTGATGATGGGCTGGGCCACCTCACGGATGCGCTCGGTCTTGCGGCTGAAGTTGCCGATGGCAGCCTGGAAAGCCTCCTCCTCGAGCTGCTCGCGCTGCTTCTCAATGAACTCCTCCTGAGAGAAAGGTACCTCCATCGAGAGGATGTGGAGGAACTCCTCGCGGCAACCATTGTAGTCGTTGTTCTCGATGATGTTGACCACGCGATCCCAGATGATGTTGGAGATATCCATGCCGATGCGCTCACCCATGAGGGCGTGGCGGCGCTTCTCGTAGATGACGGTGCGCTGCTTGTTCATCACATCGTCGTACTCGATGAGGCGCTTACGGATACCGAAGTTGTTCTCCTCGACCTTCTTCTGAGCACGCTCGATGCTCTTCGAGATCATGGGCGACTCAATCATCTCACCCTCCTTGAAGCCCAGACGGTCCATGACGGAGGCGATACGCTCGGAGGCGAAGAGACGCATGAGCTTGTCCTCAAGAGAGACGTAGAACACACTGGAGCCAGGGTCGCCCTGACGACCGGCACGGCCACGCAGCTGGCGGTCTACACGTCGGCTTTCGTGACGCTCGGTACCAATGATGGCCAGACCACCGGCAGCCTTCACCTCGGGCGAAAGCTTGATATCGGTACCACGACCAGCCATGTTGGTGGCGATGGTGACGGCACCCTTACCATTGGTCGACTGTCCGGCGAGAGCCACGATGTCGGCCTCCTTCTGGTGGAGCTTGGCATTCAGCACCTGGTGGGGAATACCCTCGCGGCGGCCTGTCTCAGGATTGACGTACATATCGAGCATACGGCTGAGCAGTTCGGAAATCTCGACGCTGGTCGTACCAATCAGCGTGGGACGTCCGGCATTGCGCATCTTCACAATCTCCTCGATGACAGCACGATACTTCTCGCGGGCGGTCTTGTAGACACGGTCGTCCTGGTCGTTACGGATAACAGGACGGTTGGTGGGAATCTCGACCACATCGAGCTTGTAGATGTCCCAGAACTCACCAGCCTCGGTAGAAGCGGTACCCGTCATACCAGCCAGCTTATGGTACATGCGGAAGTAGTTCTGCAGGGTGATGGTGGCAAAGGTCTGCGTGGCAGCCTCCACCTTGACATGCTCCTTGGCCTCGACAGCCTGGTGCAGACCATCGCTCCAGCGGCGGCCCTCCATGATACGGCCAGTCTGCTCGTCGACGATTTTCACCTCGCCATCAATGACGACGTACTCATCGTCCTTGTTGAACATACAGTAGGCCTTGAGCAGCTGTTGCAGGGTGTGGACACGCTCGGACTGAACGGCATAGTGAGCCATCAGCTCGTCCTTCTTGTCGACACGCTCCTGGTCGGAGAGTGACGTGTCGCCCTCGAGAGCCGACAGCTGACCCGTGATGTCGGGCAGCACGAAGAGTTCGGCATCGTTCACCTGATTGGCGAGCCAGCCGGTACCCTTATCGGTAAGGTCGCAGGAGTTGAGCTTCTCGTCGACAACGAAGTAGAGCGGTTCGACGCACTCCGGCATACGACGGTTGTTGTTCTCCATATAGATTTCCTCGGTCTTGAGCATGCCGGCCTTGATGCCCTCCTCAGAGAGATACTTGATGAGCGGCTTGTTCTTAGGCAGAGCCTTATGAGAGCGGTAGAGCGACAGGAAGCCCTCCTCCAGAAGCTTGTCGGCCTCCTTCTTGTTGCCTTCCTCGGCCAGGCGCTGACCCTCGCTAATCCTCTGCTTAGCCTCTGCCAGATACTGCGTTGCCAGCTGGCGCTGCACGCCGACCAGTTTCTCAACCAGCGGCTGGTACTCCTCGAACATCTGGTCGTCGCCCTTAGGAACAGGACCACTAATAATAAGAGGTGTACGGGCATCGTCGATGAGCACAGAGTCGACCTCGTCGACGATGGCATAGTTATGCGAGCGCTGCACGAGATCCTGAGGCGACGTGGCCATGTTGTCGCGCAGATAGTCGAAACCAAACTCATTGTTCGTTCCGAAGGTGATGTCGGCCTGATAGGCACGGCGGCGAGCCTCAGAGTTAGGCTGATGCTTGTCGATACAGTCGACGCTCAGTCCGTGGAACTCGTAGAGCGGACCCATCCACTCGGAGTCACGCTTCGACAGGTAGTCGTTGACGGTGACCACATGTACACCATTGCCAGTCAGGGCGTTAAGGAAGACGGGCAGGGTAGCGACGAGCGTCTTACCTTCACCCGTAGCCATCTCGGCAATCTTACCCTGATGGAGCACCGTACCACCGAAGAGCTGCACATCGTAGTGAATCATCTCCCACTTCAGATCGTTGCCACCGGCAGTCCAGTGGTTGTGGTAGATGGCCTTGTCGCCGTCGATGGTTATGAAGTCCTTACGCGGGTCGGCAGCCAGCTCACGGTCGAACTCAGTAGCCGTGACCACCGTCTCCTCGTTCTCGGCAAAACGGCGGGCTGTCTCCTTGACAATGGCGAAGACCTCGAACATCACCTCGTCGAGGGCTTTCTCATAGACGTCGAGGGCTTCTTTCTCAAGTTTGTCTATCTGGTTGAAGATGGCCTCGCGCTCGTCGATGGGCGTATCTTCGATGGTTGCCTTCAGTTCGGCAATCTTGTCTTTCTGCTCCTTCGCAGCGGCCTGTACCTGCTGCTGAATGGCTTTCGAGCGTGCACGCAGCTCGTCGTTGCTCATGGCCTGCACCTGTGGTGTAAACGACTTTGCCTTGTCAACGAGCGGCTGAATCAGCTTCATGTCACGGGATGATTTATCGCCGAACAATGACTTTAAAATCTTTGTAAAATTCATATTTCTTTTTTAACGATAACGTTAACGATAACGCTAACTTTTAATTATTATAATACTTTTCACTTTTCACTTCTCACTTTTCATTCCTCATTTCTCATTTCTCATTTCTCATTCCTCATTCCCTACGTGTGAGGGCCGGGGAGGGGCTTTTAAAATAGCGGCTCAGCCGAGCAGGCATTGGGAGCACGTATACGGATAGCCTTGGCTATGGAGGGGGCAATGCGGTCGATGGTCACGTGGTCGGTGACACGTTCGGCCTTGGTGCCTGCACCATAGAAAATGATGGGGAACTGAATGAACGAAGCCCGCGAGAGCTGCGTGTCGTGGTTGTCTTCGTTATAGAGCGTCCAGCCTGGCGACACCTCGATGAGAATATCGCCACAGCGGGCAGGATTGTAGCCATTGCGCACCTTCTGAATATGCTCGCTGGTGCTGGTGAGCAGCTGCAGACTGCTGTAGACGTTGCGCACGCCTGAGAGCTGCGTCAGGAACTCCTGGGCACGCTGGCAGGCATCGGTCAGCGATACACGCTTCGACTCCAGCAGCTTCTGATTGAGGAACATCTGGTTCTGGAAGCACGACTCAACGTATCGGCCGCTTCCCCAGACGGCACCCATGTAGACATTCAGCAGGTTGGCTGCGCGCGTCATGCTGAACGTGCCCGTGGGTATGCGGTACTTGCTGTAATCAGATCCCTCGGCATCGCTGTAGCCGGTAGACGAGACGACGAACAGCACGTTCTCAGCGCCAATGGTCTTCGTCAGCTCGCGCATGAGCTTGGCCAGCTCGAAGTCGAGGCGTACATAAGTGTCCTGCAGCTCAATCTGACATTCTGACACAGGCTTATGCTCGAACGTGCCGGCATAGTAGCAGACTGCCAAGTAGTCAGTCACGCGGTCGATGCCCATCGTCTCCTGCGACACGCAACGCTGGGCCATCTCAGTGACGCAGGCATTGACCATGCCGCTGGTCTTGAGCTGGGTGAAGCGTTCGGCGCCCGAGAAGCGATGCTTGAACGGCCGCTGAGAATTCTCAGTATGCTGGAAGTAATTGAACTTGCCCGACAGCTCGAAGGCAGGCTCCCACGACTGCTTGGAATTGTCCCTGGCAGGCGAGTATAACTGATTGAAACTCTGCAACCAAGCGGGCAGTTGTTGAATGTAATATGGAGACGAGCACCAGAGTCCTGTGCGGTCGTCAATCCAGAAGGCAGCGTTGGCAGCGTGGCCAGCCGAGAAGATGGCAGCATCGTCGAACGGTGCAATGCTGAACACCTTCGACTTGCCCTCGGTGGCCATCTTCAGTTCGTCGCCGATGGTAGAGGTTGAGAGCTCGTCAGGCTTCTGTTCCTTACCCGTGCAGTAGACGGGGCGCAGCGTCTCACGGTCGAGCCACTGGGCACTGACGATGCTGTGGTAGTAAGGGGAAGTTCCCGTAGCCAGTGACGCCGTGGCTGAAGCACGGTCGATGGGGCTGAACGGATAGACGGAGTTATAGAACACCAGTCCCTGCTGAAGCAGCTTGCGGAAACCGTCAGTGCCGTAGAGCGGCGAGAAGGCTTCGAGATAGTCGGCGCGCAGCTGGTCGATGGTGATGTTGACCACCAGTCGCGGCGCATGTTGTATCTTCTCCTGGGCCATCATCTCAGGCGTTATGCCGAGTATGGCCAGCAGCGTGATATACAGATATTTATTTCTCATTCTTCAGATGACTGTAAAAGCGTAGTAGCAAACATAATGCCAAAATCAGCATGCCCTCGGCATAGTGCTGGAAGATGGCACCTATAAGGAACAGGACGACCATCGCGGGCAGGAGCGTCCAGTAGCGCGTCTTTCGCCGCCTGAGCACGGCTGGCAGAAAGAACAGGTGGAGCGGGTTGACCAGCAGCAGCTGCAGGTTGAGGCTCGTCGTGGGGTGCTGCGAGAACACCATGACAAACAGCAGACAGCCCGCCAGGCCGAACAGCAGCATGAGCGTAGCGTCCCAGTACTTGAACGTCTTGCGGCGCCTGAGCTCGAAGGCCACGACAACCACTGAAACGAGCAGCATGATGGCGGCACAGACCGTTGGCGACAGCGGGAATCCGCTGCTAACCACCTGAACACCAGGGCTGACGGGCACGGTGCGCTCCTTCACCAGCTGCCGCCAGCTGCCGTCATTGTTCTTGATGCGGGCACGATCGAAGTCGTAGAGCAGATTGGCCGGCAGAAACTCCTGCTGCTGGCGGCTGGTCTTCAGGTCGGCCTTCAAGCCCAGCAGCATGTCGTTGCCGAACATCGTCCAGCGGTATTGCTCGTTGTGCTCGTGAACCATCTCACGGAACGAGGGGCTATAATCCTTGCGCTCTTCGTAGACCACGGTCCCGTCAACGCAGCGTTCGATGATGTCGCGCGGGCGTGTTGAGCAGTTGTCGTAGAAGAAGTTGTAGCGGTAGACTCGGTTCTGAGGCTGATAGTTCTCCTTCAGCGCCTCGTTGAGCCTCAGTTTCTCTTCCGACGTCAGGTTCAGCGTCTGCTCAGTGACCGAGCTTTTCCAGTGGCGGTAGTAGTTGCAGAAAGCGCTGTAATCCGACAGCCCCAGCTCGTAGTCGGTCAGTCCGAATACGAAGCGAAGCACAAAGAACGGCTTCTGGTAGTTGAAGATGCCCCAGTTGAACGCCACGTCCTCCTCGCGACCCTGGTGCAGGTCGTGCACGCCCAGGGCCGAGTGGCCGTAGAGACTGTAGACTTCGTCGTGTGGTGAACAGGTGATGAGCGTGAACTCCACACTGTCCATATATGCCACAGGGTCAGGCCTTTGTGCCTTTGTCTGTAACACAAAAAACCACCCCATGACTAACAGTAACAGGGCCTTGATGATGTCGTCGTAACGTTTCACGGGTGCAAAATTACTAAATTATTCGCGAATAGTCGAAAGTTGGCTGATAATTTTTCATAAAAGGAGCGGGGACAGCCCATGATGAGACCGTCCCCGCCTACAGAGTTAGTGTTTGTGTGGTTGGTTATAATTTATACGATTCCCTGAGCCATCATGGCCTTGGCAACCTTCATGAAGCCGGCCACGTTGGCACCCTTCACGTAGTTGATGTAGCCGTCCTTCTCAGTACCGTACTTCACGCAGTTCTCGTGAATATCGTTCATGATGCGCTTCAGGTAGTTGTCGACCTCCTCAGCCGTCCACGACAGACGCTCAGAGTTCTGCGACATCTCAAGACCTGATACTGACACACCACCTGCGTTAGAAGCCTTACCAGGAGAGTAGAGCAGCTTGGCATCCTGGAAAATCTTGATGGCCTCGGGCAGC
>JAEEGJ010004954.1_pt1 | contig 43265 bp, 31 predicted proteins | sample 8958761 | NCBI WGS metagenome assembly JAEEGJ01 (sample SAMN16246546, study PRJNA631951) | gut metagenome | biome: gut microbiome; feature: rumen; material: RS-attached | host: Bos | place: Iran: Karaj | collected 2018-10
TTCCCTAATCCGAAGAGCCATATCACCCACATATTAAGCATACATCAAAGACTCTTCATTAGCAGAGTGCCTTAAGTAAATTACTATATAATCTTTGGATGCAAAATTATTAATCTGTCCGTAATTATCAATTAATTTAATATTATAAACCAAAGGATTGTAATTAACTTCTGTACTTCCGCCAAGTGGGAACGGCTGAACGGTATCAACCGAAGTATCTGGGAAGGTCAAAACTTCGGAGTCATAGGTATAATAAGGTCTTAATAACTGTGTAGGCGATATGTCGATATTCTGAAGCACAGCCTTGGCAGTAGCACCCTGATTAATTCTATGCTCTGATTCATATTCAACTAATTCTCCTGTAGTCGTAATAAAATCCACGATTCTTTCTTCGCCGTCAACAGTTTCATATTTAGGAGACTGCTCGGACCATTTGTCAGTAAGATATTCATTACCAATGAATCCCGGAAGATATAAGGAATCATTATTAAATGGCATAAATGTAATTGTAAAATCATTGTTGTAATCATTACGAATTGATGCCACGCCGCCAAGACGACCACTGCTCATACCACCTGTGGCTTCATAACGGTTGAAGAGACCGGTGAAACCGTTCTGGACGTAGATTTTGACAGGTTCATCCAAAAAGTCATGGAACTTCTTGGAATGAATGGAGCTGCCGTCAAATGAGTAGAAGGCAAAAGCCACAACGCTGAGCACGGTACCGATTAAAACGGAAAGCAGCATAATATAAACAATTCCAAGAACATTGGCCTGGTAGGAGAATGATGGTTTCTTGCCAAAGCGCACCTTAATAAATTCAGGTGTCCTTCTTCCCTTAACCTGCATTCGCATATGACCTGTAAGCTGAAGAAGACCTACTGCCACGTAGCAGGCAATAAGAATGACAAAATAAATCGGCTTTGGCATTATATCTACAAATAATGCAATCTCGATTAAAGGCCAGGTTACGAGCATACTTTCAAGCATATTCATATAACCTGAAATGGTTACGTTGAGAAGAATCGAAATGAAAATCGCCACGAAAACCAGAGTAATGGTGATTGTATAATATCTGTTTTCTATAAGCTCCTGACCTTCACGAAGAGAGGACAGTGCGAAATAATCTGAATATTTCTCATAAACAATATTGATGATGGCCTGGAAACCGGAGTTTACAACAATATAATTTCGAACCAGTTCTATAAGGAAAGTAATAAACATCAGGATATATCCTGTATAGAAGATGATTTTGTTAAAGTACAAAAGTGCTATAAACTGCGAAAAAAGGAATGATGCAATAAAGACAATTCCGTGATTATAAGGCAATTCAAAACAGTAGGCAAAAGCAGTGACTGTTGTGTAGGAGAGCGCCCAGATAAGAAGGCCCTTAAGCACACAGATTAAGAAACGGTTAAGAGGGCTGTATTTGTTAGCCTTATCCTTAGCCTTTATTCTGTCTAAGTAAACCGCTTTGTTATCCTTCTTTATAACGGCTTTGACCTTGCCAAAAGAGGATTGTATGAAATTGGTATTTGTATTGCCGCCAGCCATTATACAATCTCCCTTTCGATTAATTCATATTCATCGCCGTCAATAAAACAAACCACGCTGACGCCTGATGAGGCATTAAGAAATGCATCTTTAATGTTGGTTTTGCTCGCTTCTTCCCTGTTAAGCGGAAGAGCATATATGGAATAAAAAGCCTTCATTATATCGTCTTCATTCATGACAGTAATCTCGTCAATGTCCAGTGTAAGCGGATTGAGAATTGATATAAGGAAACGCTGATTCTCGCTGTTTAAAGTCTTGGAAATCTCATAAAGTGTCTTCAAAGTCAGGAAGAAATGCTCGTTATTTTTTGGCATCTTTGTATCTTCAAGAACCGTATTAGGAAGAAGAGTAACTGCCACAGCTGAGGTATGGGACATCTCTTTAACGAAGAGGTCGTCCATTTTGGCAGAGAGCTTCCAGTGAATTCGCTGAAGTCTGTCACCAGGCTGGTATTCCCTGATTTCCTTAACTTCACCGGATACACTTCCTAAATTATTATTCTCCTCAACTTCGTCTGCACCGTCGAAGACTGCCACATTTGGAAAATCAGCCTTATGTCCAGCAATAGGAAGAACAGGAACCGTTATTAAATCCTGTTCAAAAATCAGCGTCGAAAGAACACCGATGTTGTTATAAATTGTGATATCGGAGATTCTTACCATTCCAAGTGAATTAACCTTAATTGGAATCTCAATCTCAGCAGTATGCTTCTGAATACAAGGAATATAGACGCTGAAGGAATCAGAGCCTTCAAAGAAACCGTTCGAAATAGTCATCTTAGCCTTGTAGTTAAAATAAGGAAAGATGGTATTGTTTTTGATATTTAGATTAAGTTTTACAACGCAGTTTTTGAATTCATTATTGTAGGCATAGATAGAGTCAGGAGTAATTAATGTAACCTGACTTTTGTGAGCTTTTTTGCTGTATGCAAAAAGGAAAAAATATCCGAGAGCAACAAGCGCCCAGCATATAAGTAAGAAAAATGAATTTTTGAAAGTTAATATTACAATGACTGTAACCACAATCAGCGCAAAGAATAACAAAACGAAATTAAGAACGAAGGCCGCAACAGGGCTTCTGTCGAAAAATCGTCTTAAGAATTTAGGCATTGGAATATCCGGATTGATGGATGTTGCCTCTAACATATTAAGTTGTTCTTTGCTTGTATATGTCATGGATTTATGCTTTTATTCTTGGCATTGGAACTGAGGCTAATGTGTCACTAAGAGCACTTCTGACTGAAGTACCCTGGGATTTCATGGTATTACTTAAAATGACTCTGTGGTTGGCAACAGGATAGAAGACTGCCTTAACATCGTCAGGAGTAATATAATTCCTGCCTTCTATAAAAGCATTGGCTTTGGCCATTTTGTGAAGGGCGATACTGCCTCTTGGAGATAAGCCTAAAGTATAATCAACTCTGGTTGCTTCTGTAAGTGAAATAATATATTCATACATTTCTTCTGAAGTGAAGACTTTCTCAACTTCTTCTTTATAACGTAATAAATCCTCTTTTGTAAGAGCGCTTTCCATCTGATCGATAATCTGATGTGAATCGCCGCGGAGGATATTTTTACTGCTTTCGTGATCAGGATAACCCATGGTAAGTCTGACCATGAATCTGTCGAGCTGTGATTCAGGAAGCTTCTGAGTACCTGATGAACCGATAGGATTCTGGGTAGCAATAACGAAGAAAGGCTTAGGCATAGGACGTGTAACGCCATCAACTGTGGCTCTTCCTTCTTCCATAACTTCAAGAAGTGCTGACTGAGTCTTAGGAGATGTTCTGTTGATCTCGTCCGCAAGGAAAAGATTGGTGTAGATTACACCTTCTTTGAAAGTGAATTCACCGGTATTCTTGTCATACATGGTGAAACCAAGAATGTCACTTGGCAGAACATCAGGTGTAAACTGAATACGCTTATAGTCCATGTTAAGAACTTTGGCAAGGGCAGTAACCAGTGTGGTCTTGCCTACACCCGGAATGTCTTCAAGAAGGATATGTCCTCCTGCGAAGATAGTACAAAGTACTGTATTAATTACATCATCTTTGCCATGAATGGCTGTTGCTATAAGCTGTTTTGCTTTACTGATATCCTGATTCATGAGTTTCTCCCAAATACTATATTTTTGTGCGTAAACCACAACAAAATAATTATATCATTTATATACAGTTCAAAACAAGCATTATTGAATATGACAGGGGCTTATGGTATAATGTGAATTATTATAGGGATATTATGTAAATTAGAAAAATAAGTGAAAGGAGGGGGCAGAAAAAATGGATAATTCTTTAGACAAAAAAGTTGTCAGAAAACTGCTTATTGCTGCAGGCGTTGTTCTTTTTATCTGTGTTCTTTTCACTTTTATTCACGTCAATGATGTACGTATGTATTACTATAATTTAATTCAGCAGGAACTGAGTGCTCATCTGGCAGTTGCATCCACCACAATTAATAATAAGGCTGAAGAAATGAAAGACGTGGTCACATCCGTTTCCGGAGAGATTACGGAGAATAACAGCGGCAAGGAAGCGGTGGAGATTATTAAGAAATATAGTGAAGAATATCAGGATATAAATATCAGATATGTTACTTCAGATGGCGACATGTATGATGCTGAGGGAATTCATACAGATAAGAGTCTTTATGAAGAAATCAGCGGTTACAATGCAAGTTCCTACAGCGCCGGATATTATTCAAACTGTTATAAAAAAGGCGAAAACAGTGCATATATAAGAGGCGTATACCGTTTCAGAATTGGTGATGAAAAGGTATATAACTATATCGTTGCGGACAGCAACATAGATGATGTATTTAATGATGCAGAATTTTCTGTTTTAAGAGACCTGTCATATGTATGTATCATTACAAGAGAGGGTGAGATGGTTAAGGCATCAGGTAATCTGACACGTGATTATCCTGATGAGCATAATGTTTTTGAACTTATTAAAGAAAGTGTCAAAGATGCGCCTTATCAGGCACAAAAAATTGATTCCTTCAGAAATAAATATGTTTCAGAAAGATTATCAGAGGTTACCCTTAATGATAATAATGGTGAGAAAATATATCTCAGCATTGAAGAAGTTGTTAAAACCAACAGCATGTATATTGTGGCATTTTACAAGGACAGTTACGTGGATGCCAGGGTAAATAATATTGTTGTAAGAAGCATGTTATTCTGCCTGGTTATAATTGTGGTTTTAACCACATATATAATTATCATCTGGGCAAGAAGTACAAAGGTTAGAAACGTAATGGATTCCCTGGCTTACAGAGATGATGTTACAGGCGGATATAATTATAATTATTTCAGAAGAAATGCTCCTCTTATTATTCAGGAGAATTCAGAAGAGCATTATGTTATATGCAGATATGATATTCATAATTTCAGATATATAAATGAAGCATATGGCCATAGAAAAGCAGATGAGATTCTTAAGGCCTGCATATCTGAATTTAACAAAATCTTCTCCTCGGAAAGAGAACTCTGTGTTCGTATTAACTCTGACCAGTTTCTGGCTTTGATGATTAATGATATTGAATTTGCAGAGAAGAACCAGAAATACAGCAAGGGCGTTGTGGACGCAGCTGTAGATCAGGGTGTAAAGTATCCTGTAAGATTCAAGATGGGTATTTATCAGGTTAGAAAAGAAGACCGTGACATAGATATCATGATTGACCATGCCAACGTTGCAAGAAAGAATCTTAAGGGTGATGAGAAGGTACTTGAGAAGACTTATTCAGACAGCATTATTGTTGAGATGAAGAAAGTCGACTTTATTGAATCTGAAATGAGAAAGGCTCTGGCTTCGGGAGAATTCAAGGTATTCCTTCAGCCTAAGTGGGATATAGTTAATAATCACGTAATTGGTGCTGAAGCCCTTATCAGATGGGTAAGGTCTGATGGTTCAATGGTTTATCCTGCAGATTTTATTTCAGTATTTGAAAGAAATGGTTTCATAGAGAATATTGATTTCTATATGCTTGATAAAGTATGTGAACTCATTGGCAGATTAGAGGGTGATCCTCTTCATTACAATGTATATCCTATATCCGTTAACCAGTCCAGAATACTGATTAACAACCCGGATTATATCAGTAATGTTGAGAAGGTTGTTGATAAATACAGCATAGATGTTAGCAAGATTGAAGTCGAGATTACTGAAACAGTATTCTTCGATGAAAAGGTTAAAATGCTTGAGGTATGTAAGAATCTTAAGGCGCTTAATTTTAAGCTTGATATGGATGATTTTGGTTCAGGTTATTCATCCCTTAGTATTCTTAAAGACATACCTTTCGATATACTTAAAATCGATCAGGAATTCTTCTCGGAAGCACAGACTTCAGCTAAGACCAAGGTTATCATGTCCAAGATTCTGGAGATGGCAGAAGGTCTTAGTGTAGATGTTATCTGTGAAGGCGTTGAAACCGAGGAACAGGTTAAAACTCTTAAAGACCTGGGATGTAAGTTTGTACAGGGATATTATTATGGCAAGCCTATGCCAATGGAAGAATTCGTAGAGAAGTATTGTGTGAAATAAATGCAGGAAAGCTATTACGATATATTTGAAAGACAATTAAAGAATCTTGGAGATAATAATCATATATTGCTTCACAGCTGCTGTGCGCCCTGCTCATCCCACTGCCTGACGGTACTCAGGGAATATGCAAGGGTTACAGTCTTTTATTACAATCCCAACATAACTTTACAGGAAGAATATAATAAAAGAAAAGAAGAAGAGATAAGATTGATTGGCGTTCTTAATAAAGAAGGCTTGGGGTATCGTATTGATTATGTGGAAGCAGATTACGAGCCGGGGATTTTTCTGGAGATTTGTAAAGGGCATGAGATGGATAAGGAAAGAGGAGAGAGATGTACTCTTTGCTACCGTTTAAGACTTGAGAAAACGGCGAAGAAGGCGCTGGAAATGGGCGCTGATATGTTCGCGACAACCCTGACCCTCAGCCCTTTGAAGGATACGAAGAGGCTTAATGAGATTGGGCTTAGTCTTCAGGAAGAATATGGTGTGCCGTATCTGGTTACGGATTTCAAGAAAAAAGACGGATATAAGCACAGCATAGAACTTTCGGCAAAATATGGATTATACAGGCAGGATTATTGCGGATGCGTCTTCTCAAAAAGAGACAGGGAGATTGAGAAGAAGCTTAAGGAAGAAAATAATAAGGAATAATATTTTTGGGAAGAGATTCGGAAAAAATTACCAGGAAGTAAGGAGTATATAAAGTGGAGAAGTTTATTGATCTTTTAAGTAAAGAGGTAGCAGATGCCTTCGAGAAGGCGGGCTATGATGCAAATCTTGGAAAGGTAAATGTTTCAAACCGTCCTGACCTTGCGGAATATCAGTGTAATGGTGCAATGGCAGCAGCCAAGGTATATCATAAAGCGCCGATTATGGTGGCAAATGATGTAGTGGAAGTACTTAAGGATTCTTCAATGTTTGCCAAGGTTGAAGCTGTTAATCCGGGTTTTATCAATCTTGATGTAAGCCCTTCAGCATTAAAGGATTATATTTTAAGAATGGCTGCAGATGAGAAGTTTGGCCTTGATGCACATGACGGTTCAAAGACAGTTATCATTGATTACGGCGGACCGAATGTTGCAAAGCCGCTTCATGTTGGACATCTTCGTTCAGCCGTTATAGGTGAGAGTATAAAGAGAATCTACCGTTATATGGGAGATAAGGTTATAGGCGATATTCATCTTGGAGACTGGGGTCTTCAGATGGGACTTATTATTGCAGAACTTCGTGAAAGACAGCCTGAGCTTGTTTATTTTGATGAGAGCTTTGAAGGGGAGTATCCTTCTGAGGCGCCTTTTACAATTTCGGACCTTGAGGAAATATATCCTTTTGCATCAGGTAAATCCAAAGAAAATGAGGCTTTCAAGGCAGCAGCAATGGAGGCAACTTTCAAACTTCAGTCGGGAGTTCGCGGTTACAGGGCACTTTGGAATCATATCATTAATGTTTCCGTTGCTGACCTTAAGAGAAATTATAACAATCTTAATGTTGAATTTGATTTATGGAATGGTGAGTCAACAGTGCATGAAGTTATTCCGGGTATGGTTTCATATCTTAAGGATAACGGATATGCGCATCTTGATCAGGGGGCTTTGGTTGTTGATGTCAAAGAAGAGACTGATACCAAGGAGATTCCTCCTTGTATGATTCTTAAGTCAGACGGTGCATCACTCTACAACACAACAGACCTTGCAACTATCATGGAGAGAATGAGACTCTATAATCCTGCTGAGATTATTTATGTTGTAGATAAGAGACAGGATCTCTATTTTGAGCAGGTATTCAGATGCGCCAGAAAGACAAAACTTGTTAATGAGAATACATCCCTTAAGTTCCTTGGATTTGGTACAGTTAATGGTAAAGATGGCCATGCGTTCAAGACAAGAGATGGTGGCGTCTTAAGGCTTGAATATCTTATCAATGAAATCAATGACAAGATGCTTGAGAAGATTCTTTCTGGTCGTGAGATGAGTAAGGAAGAGGCTGAGGCAATTTCAAAGGTTGTTGCCCTGTCAGCTCTTAAGTACGGCGACCTGTCCAATCAGGCTTCTAAGAATTACATCTTTGATATTGATAAGTTCATATCATTCGAAGGTGATACAGGCCCATATCTTCTTTATACAGTAGTCAGAATCAAGTCAATTCTTGCCAAGGCTAAAGAAGAAGGACTTGAGGCAGATACAAAGAATATCATAGAGCCAACAGATGCAAGTTCCAAGAATCTTCTTAAGACATTACTTACATTCAACTCAGTGGTTGAGAATGCATATGATGAACTTGCACCACACAAAATCTGCGCATACCTTTATGATATGGCTAATGCTTTCAACAGTTTCTATCATGAGAATAATATTATGAAACAGGAAGATCCGGCTATTAAGGCAAGCTTCCTTGGAATGCTTAAACTTACACTGGAAATGGCAAATGCATCAATGGATATGCTGGGATTCAGTGCACCAGAGAAAATGTAAGAAACTTTCTATTGACAGAAACTATAAATTCAGTTATATTATTAAGGCAGTTGTTTTTTAGATGCGGGATCTTAGCTCAGCTGGGAGAGCATCTGCCTTACAAGCAGGGGGTCACAGGTTCGAGCCCTGTAGGTCCCATTCACCTAAGTAATTAGGTATGCCGGCGTGGCGGAACTGGCAGACGCACAGGACTTAAAATCCTGCGGGACTTATACTCCCGTACCGGTTCGATTCCGGTCGCCGGCATTAAAAGAAGTAGAGTATCCACTCTCACCCTACAACATAAGGTTCGTAGGCGTTTGATATTTTTTAATAATATTTCATAGTGCTAAAAAGCAGAAGTGTTATTTAAGATGCAGAGTGGATATTTACATATCTGCTTTTTTTATTGCAACTTATAGTTTTTATACATTAGTAGGAGGGTACAACTATTAGCGATTATTTTATTAATGAGCAAATCAGAGCTAAAGAGGTCCGCGTCTTAGACGAGGAAAAGAATCAGTTAGGTGTTATGTCTTTTAAAGAAGCTCTTGCTTTGGCAGAAGAGAAGGAGATGGATTTAATCCTTATTTCCCCAAATGCCAATCCACCGGTTTGTCGTATTGCTGATTACAGCAAGTTCAAATATGAACAGAATAAGAAAGAAAAAGACAACCGTAAGAAACAGAAGCAGCAGGAGACAAAAGAAATCAGATTATCACCTAATATCGATACTAATGATATTAATACTAAAGTTTCAGCTGCAAGAAAGTTCCTTACCAAGGGAGACAAAGTAAGAGTTGTTCTTCGTTTCAGAGGTAGGGAGATGGCCCACATGGCAGAAAGCAAACACATTCTTGACGACTTCGCAGAAGCACTTACAGACATCGCTTCAATAGAGAAAGGTGCTCAGACAGAAGGAAGACAGATTGCAATTGTTTTAGCTAAGAAGTAATTAGGTAATTTATGATTTAAGGAGGAATATAATCATGCCAAAGATGAAAACAAGCAGAGCTGCGGCAAAGCGTTTCAAAGTAACAGGAACTGGTAAACTTAAAAGAAACAAGGCTTACAAGAGCCATATCTTAACAAAGAAGTCAACAAAGAGAAAACGTTCTCTTCGTCAGGCAGCTATTACAGATGCTACAAACGTTAAGAACATGAAGAAGATTTTACCTTATATTTAATAAGAGAGGAAGGAAGATACAATGGCAAGAATTAAAGGTGGCTTAAATGCTAAAAAGAAACATAATAGAGTATTAAAGCTTGCGAAGGGCTATAGAGGAGCCAGATCAAAGCAGTATCGTATCGCAAAGCAGTCAGTAATGAGAGCTTTGGCTTCTTCTTACGCAGGCAGAAAAGAGAAAAAGCGTCAGTTCAGACGTTTATGGATTGCTCGTATTAACGCAGCAGCAAGAATGAACGGTTTATCATACAGCAAGTTTATGTATGGTCTTAAGCTCGCAGAAATCGATATCAACAGAAAGATGCTTGCAGATTTAGCTGTTAATGATGCAGAAGGTTTTGCAAAGTTAGCAGAAATCGCTAAGGATAAAATTGCTTAATTGATTTTGATAGCTAAATTAATGCCTCCTTCACGTAATGTGGAGGAGGTTATTTTTATGGACGAAAGTTCGAACAAATGTTTGCAAAATCTGCCGGCTGTGATATAATAATATTACTTCAAATAAAAGGAGAAAGATTATGGGCAACATAATAGATACTTTGGAACCAAAGGATGTATATAAGTTTTTTAAGGAGATTAGTGCCATTCCAAGACCGAGCTATCATACTGAGAAGATAAGTGCGTATCTGGAACGTTTTGGTCTTGAAAGAGGGCTTTATACAAGAAGAGATGACTTAGGCAACGTTGTAATTAAAAAAGAGGCGTCAGAAGGCTTTAAAGATAAAGAGACGGTTATTCTCCAGGGCCATATGGATATGGTGGCTGTAAAGATTCCTGACAGCGCTGTGGACCCATATAAGGACGGGCTGGACCTGCAGGTTGAGGATGGTTATCTCTATGCTAAGGGTACTTCTTTGGGTGGAGATGACGGTATTGCAGTGGCTTTCATGCTGGCGCTTTTGGATGGCGATTATGAACTTCCGAAGCTGGAATGTATTTTTACAGTAGAGGAAGAAGTTGGCATGGATGGAGCACTTGGCCTTGATATGTCAGATATAGAAGGAAAGGAATTAATTAATATTGATTCAGAAGTGGAAGGAATTCTTACCCTGGGCTGCGCCGGTGGCATAAGACTTAATGGTAAGTTTAAGCTTGAGAAGGAAGGTACATATTCAGGAAAGATAGTAGAAATCAAAGTTTCAGGTCTTAAGGGTGGTCATTCAGGTATTATGATTCATCTTGGAAGAGCCAATTCCCATAAACTTATGGGAAGAGTGCTTAAGGCATTGGAAACGGACGGCGTTGACTACAGATTAGTAAGTATTGAAGGCGGCGAGAAGGATAATGCCATTGCAAACAATACTACTGTGAAGCTTGTGATTAAGGCTGGTGAAGATAAATTACAGGATATTATCAGGAAGTGCGAAGATGCATTTAAGAAAGAATATGAAGGAATAGAAGATAATATCAGGGTTAATGTTTCATCTCAGGAGGTAGAGGATACAGTTTATTACAACAAGGCCACAGCTAAAAGAATTGAGGATTTTCTTAATAATGTTCCTGATGGAGTAATTAAAATGTACGACGACCTTCCGGATATGGTGGAAACATCCCTTAATATCGGAACCATTGTTATGGAAGATGACTATATAGTTACAGATCAGCTTTTAAGAAGCAATGCGAAGGTGGGAAAGAAAGAGATTCTTGATAGGGTTTCAAAATGCATACAAGATGTTGGGGGTGAAGCGATAGTATTCGGAGACTGCCCTAACTGGGAATATCGTAAAGATTCTCCACTTAGAGAGAAGATGGTGAGAATATTTAAGGAAGAATATGGATATGAGCCTAAGCTTGAAGTTGTGCATGCTGGGCTGGAATGCGGCATATTCTGCGATAAAAAGGAAGATTTGGACCCTGTATCAATAGGCCCTAATATTCTGGATATTCATACAGTAAAAGAGAAACTTGATATAGAATCCGTAAACAGAACATGGAAATATTTATTAAAAATTCTACAAGATGTGGAAGGTTAAAAAAATAACAAATGGCTCAAAATAGCACTATTTCGGACTAGTCAACATAAAACATAGGAATAATTTTGGTGTAAACCACAAGATATAGTGGTTGGTTTTAAAAAATATTCAAATATATTGTATTTTTTCTGTTGACATCTATATGGGAATGTGGTAGTATAGCAATACACGACCACAAGATATAGGGTTTTGAAATTTTGCAAAACACTATATTAAGCGTAATAAATATTAAGAAATAGTACTGTAATGGGAGGATTAAGAGAATGTTTGCAGTTATTAAGAGAGACGGAGAAACGGTTGATTTTAACATTAGCAAGATCAGCAATGCCATTATCAAGGCATTTGATGCTACATCTGTTAATTACACAGATGACATAGTTCAGCTTCTTGCATTAAGAGTTACAGCTGATTTCCAGGAAAAGGTTGAAGATGGCATGGTTCATGTGGAAGATATCCAGGACAGCGTCGAGAAAGTATTAGAGCAGGCCGGATATACAGAGACAGCCAAGGCATTCATCCTTTATCGTAAGCAGAGAGAGAAGATGAGAGCTATGAAGTCAACTATCCTTGATTACAAGGATGTTGTAAACAGCTACGTTAAGGTTGAAGACTGGAGAGTTAAAGAGAATTCAACTGTTACTTACTCTGTAGGTGGTTTGATTCTTAGTAACTCAGGTGCCGTAACTGCTAACTACTGGTTATCAGAAATCTACGATGAAGAAATCGCAGAGGCACACAGAAATGCAGATATTCATATTCATGACTTATCAATGCTTACCGGATACTGCGCAGGCTGGTCACTTAAGCAGCTTATTAAAGAAGGTTTAGGCGGAATCACAGGTAAGATTACATCAGCTCCTGCATCTCACCTTTCAGTTCTTTGCAACCAGATGGTTAACTTCCTTGGTATCATGCAGAACGAATGGGCAGGCGCTCAGGCATTCTCATCATTTGATACATATTTAGCTCCTTTCGTTAAAGTTGATAACTTATCATATGACGAAGTTAAGAAGAGCATTGAAAGCTTCATTTATGGTGTTAATACTCCATCCCGTTGGGGTACACAGGCTCCATTTACGAATATCACATTAGACTGGACAGTACCTAATGACTTAGCAGAACTTCCAGCAATCGTTGGTGGTAAGGAAATGGATTTCTGCTACAAGGATTGTAAAGAAGAGATGGATATGGTTAACAGAGCATTCCTTGAGACAATGATCGATGGTGATGCAAACGGAAGAGGATTCCAGTATCCAATTCCTACATATTCAATTACTAAGGAATTTGACTGGAGTGATACACTTAATAACAGACTTCTCTTTGAGATGACTGCTAAATATGGTACACCATACTTCTCAAATTACATCAACTCAGACATGCAGCCTTCAGATGTACGTTCAATGTGCTGCCGTCTCCGTCTCGATTTAAGAGAACTTCGTAAGAAAACAGGTGGTTTCTTCGGTTCAGGTGAGAGTACAGGTTCTGTAGGTGTTGTAACAATTAATATGCCAAGAATTGCATATCTTGCAAGTGATGAAGCAGATTTCTTCAAGAGACTTGATCATATGATGGATATCTCAGCAAGAAGCTTAAAGATTAAGAGAGGCGTTATCTCAAGACTTCTTGAAGAAGGATTATATCCATATACAAAGAGATACTTGGGAGACTTCAGCAATCACTTCTCAACCATCGGTTTAATTGGTATGAACGAAGTTGGTCTTAATGCCAAGTGGCTTGGTGAAGACATGGCAAGCGAGAGAACTCAGGAATTCTCAAAGAAGGTTCTTAACCACATGAGAGACAGACTGGTTATCTACCAGGAGCAGTACGGTGACCTTTATAACTTAGAGGCAACTCCTGCTGAAAGTACAACATACAGATTTGCTAAGCATGACAGAAAGAGATATCCGGATATCAAGACAGCAGGTCATGAAGGAGATACACCATACTATACCAACTCATCACATCTTCCTGTAGATTATACAGTAGATATCTTTGATGCACTTGATATTCAGGATGAGTTACAGACATTATATACATCAGGTACAGTATTCCATGCATTCCTTGGTGAGAAACTTCCTGACTGGAAAGCAGCAGCAAAGCTTGTTAAGACAATCGCTGAGAATTACAGATTACCATACTATACAATGTCTCCTACATATTCAATCTGTAGAGAGCACGGATATATCTCAGGTGATCAGAGAACATGTCCTACATGTGGTGCTGTTACAGAAGTATACAGCCGTATCACAGGATACTACAGACCAATTCAGAACTGGAATGATGGTAAGACTCAGGAATACAATAACAGAACTGAGTACGAGATTGATAAGTCACATCTTAAAGTTAACCAGGGCGCAAGATTATCAAATTATGAGAAAGATCCTGATGCATCCTGCTCAAAGTTAGCTGATGGCTTACATCTTTTCACAACAAAGACATGTCCAAACTGCAAGAAGGCTAAAGAGTTCTTAGAGGGCATCGAATATGATGTAATTGATGCTGAAGAGAATATGGAATTATCCAAACAGCTTGGCATAATGAGTGCACCTACACTTGTAGTTGTTGACGGAGACAAGATGTCCACCATTATAAATGCTTCTAACATCAAGAAATATATAGATGAAAATATAAAAGCTATGGTATAATTAAGAGCGTCAGGCTACAATGGTCTGACGCTTTTCTTGTTTGCCATACTTAAGGCAGAAGAAAAAATAAACCAGAAGGGAAAGAATGATATGATTACTAAATTGTTAAATGAGATTCAAAAGAAAGATGCACCTATTGTTGTGGGCTTAGATCCAATGGAGAAGTTTATTCCGGGATATATCAAGAAGAAAGCTTATGATGAATATGGTCAGACTTTAAAAGGAATATCTGAAGCAATTTATGAATATAACAAAGGAATAGTTGATGCAGTATGTGATCTTGTTCCTGCAGTAAAACCACAGATAGCAATGTATGAGCAGTTCGGTATTGAAGGACTTATTGCATACAAGAAGACAGTAGATTACTGTAAGTCAAAAGGCCTTATTGTAATCGGTGATGTTAAAAGAGGAGACATCGGTTCAACATCCCAGTCTTACGCAGTTGCTCACCTTGGCAAGGTTAAGGTAGGTGATGAACTTATTCCTGTATTTGATGAAGATATGGCAACAGTTAATCCATATCTTGGAACTGATGGTGTTAAGCCTTTCGTAGATGTATGTAAGGCTGAAGATAAAGGTATCTTCGTACTTGTTAAAACATCCAATCCAAGCAGCGGTGAATTACAGGATAAGATTTGTGATGGAAAGCATGTATATGAACTTATGGCAGAATATGTTAATAAGTGGGGCGAGGATGTAATGGAAGGAAATTACAGCAATGTTGGTGCTGTAGTTGGTGCAACCTATCCTGAAGTTGGTAAGGCATTAAGAGAGATTATGCCAAAGGCTCTTATCCTGGTTCCGGGTTACGGTGCTCAGGGTGGTAAGGGTGCTGACCTTGTTCACTTCTTTAACAAGGATGGTCTTGGTGCAATTATCAATTCTTCAAGAGGAATTATTGCAGCATATCAGTCAGAAGCATATGCATCATATGGCGAGGAGAATTATGCAGATGCTTCAAGGGCAGCAGTTATTGCAATGAAAGAAGATATTAAGTCAGCACTTAAATAGTCAGAACTTATTTTAGGAGGAAGAAATAATGGAAAGTTATAAGCAGGAATTTATAGATTTTATGGTGGAAGCCAATGTGCTTAAGTTCGGGGATTTTACACTTAAGAGTGGAAGAAAGTCTCCATTCTTCATGAATGCAGGGGCTTATGTAACAGGATATCAGCTTAAGAAATTAGGTGAATATTATGCCAAGGCAATTCATGATGCATACGGCGATGACTGGGATATCTTATTCGGACCTGCATACAAGGGTATTCCGCTTTCAGTAGCAACAACCATTGCATACAGCGAGCTTTATGGCAAGGAAGTTAAGTATTCTTCAAACCGTAAGGAAGTTAAGGATCATGGTGATGTGGGAATCCTTCTTGGTTCTAAGATGCAGGATGGCGACAGAGTTGTTATTATTGAAGATGTAACAACATCAGGTAAGTCAATTGAAGAGACATATCCAATTATCAAGGCTCAGGCTGATGTGGAAGTTGTAGGTCTTATGGTAAGCCTTAACCGTATGGAGAAGGGACTTAATACAGACAAGACTGCACTTGATGAAATTGCAGAAACATATAATATCAAGACAGGCGCAATTGTTTCAATGGCTGAGGTATGCGAATATCTTTATAACAGAGAAGTTAATGGCAGAGTTGTTATTGATGATGAAATCAAGAAAGCAATTGATGCATACTATGAGCAGTATGGTGCAAAATAAGGATTATAAATGGGCAGCAGATTTAATTTAAGCAAGAAGTACAAATTCACAGACAAGAAGATAGACAATCTCAGTATTATGGGAATTGTCCTTGGAAGTATTTCTCTTCTTGCTTTAATTGCGGCTATTATCATAAGTTTTTTCAATGACGGTCAGGCCTTTATCAGATTTGGCCTGACTGTTATTCTGGCGCTGATTTTTTCAATTGTGGGAGAGGTTCTCTCCATTATATCCAGATTACAGGCGGATAATTATTATATTCTTTCCAATACCGGAATTGTGATAAATACAGTGAATCTGTTTTTTATCATGTATATTGTTGGGCTTGGAATAATGAATTATTAAGGAGCATTGATGGAAGAAAGATTAACACTTGCTTTAACAAGAATCAGGGAAATAGAGAATGAAGAAGGGGTGATGGCATATCAGCCCTTTTTTAAGGTTGTAAGTACATTCCTTTTGGATTTATATGAGTTATATTCTCTCAATAAAGGCGTAGAGTCAGATGGCGTAATTACTGCGCTTTGGAAAGAAAGAGATTACCAGGGAATTAATGATCTTCTTTATAAGGATGCCATTCCGGAAGGATATGATAACAGTTTCTTAAATCCTGATTATGCCTATGGTGTATTAGGTTATGCAGGACCTTATCTTTCTACCATATATACAGAGATTAAGGCAGCAATTCCTGATGCATATGAAGGTTATCTTGAAGGAATACTTATCAGGATGGAACTTATGCTTGAGGTTTATTCATCCCTTTTGGTAGCAGATGGAGAGACCGAGGAAATAAACAGTATTAAGGATATATTTTACTGGTATGTAAGTGATTATTATGATACTGAGATTCCAAGACTGATTAAGTCTCAGTTTGAGGTGGAGAATCTGGCTTTCAATATTGTTACCAAGGAAGATTTAAGCAATCCGTCATACCTTTACAAGTATGGTGAGAGAGTAACAATAAATGAAATCAGGGTAAGTGAATTCTTATCATCACTTCCTGAAGAAGATATAGATAAAATGGCCGCAACCATAGTGAATGGTTACAGAGATGGTTTCATCCAGGCAGGAAAGAATTTAGCTGCAAAGAAATATGCCAATGTAAGATACCATATTGGTTTTGAAAGAGTAATAAAGGCGGTTATTGATAAACTTTCAGAACTGGGTCTTGAGCCTGTTATGTACAGGGGAAGAAGGGATATCTTTGCTAAAAGAAATCTTAATCCTATAGGCTATGTGGGAGCCAATGAATTATTACAGCTTGATTATGACCACAGAGAAGACATAGGTATGATTCTTGATGGTCATCTGGTAAACAGAAGAGTGGAATGTTTAAAGGCTGCCTATGAAGAAAACAGGGAAGCGGCTGCCACATTCGCAGGCCCTATCGTAATTGAAACCTTTGGCGAGCCTATTGTTGACTTAGTATCAAGAGAAAATGCCATTTCGCTTAATGAATCACAAAGAAAGAACAATGTGGATTTATCATCCCAGAATGCTGAGATTACTGCTAAGTACATTGATCCTGAGCAAAGAAGTTTCAGCATAATAGCTTTTCCGATGCCATCTATCTCGGAGAATTATGAAGAGATTTTTAAGGATACAATAAAGATTAATACTTTAGATGTTGATAAATACAGAAAAATTCAGCAGACAATAATTGATGTTCTTGATAAACATTCAGTAGCTCATGTTGTTGGTAATAACGGTAATATAACAGACCTTTATGTGAAACTCTGGGAACTTAAGGACCCTTCAAAAGAAACCAAGTTTGAGAACTGCGTGGCTGATGTGAATATTCCTGTGGGAGAAGTCTTCACATCTCCTGTGCTTGAAGGAACAAAGGGCGTATTGAATGTTAAGAAAGTATTTTTAAATGAGCAGGAATACAAGGATCTGACACTTGAGATAGAAGATGGATATATTAAATCATATTCCTGCGCTAATTTCTCAGACCCTGCAGAAAATCGTAAATATATAGATGCAGGAATACTGTTTCATCATGAAACTCTGCCAATGGGAGAGTTTGCAATAGGAACCAATACCACAGCCTATGTTATGGCAAGAAAACATGACATTGAGAAATATATGCCCATTCTTATAGCAGAGAAGACAGGGCCGCATTTTGCATTTGGGGATACCTGTTATTCAAGAGAAGAAGAGGTCAGGGTATATAACCCGGATGGCAAGGAAATAGTGGCAAAGGAAAACAGTGCATCAGCCCTTAGAAAGACAGGTTCTTCCAAGGCGTATTTTAACTGTCATACGGATATAACAATCCCTTATGATGAGCTGGGACTTCTGGAAGTAATAGATGAAAAAGGAGCCTCAGTAAAGATAATCGAGAATGGCCGTTTTGTCCTTGAAGGAACGGAGGAACTGAACGAGGCTTTTCTTGACTGAAATAGGGTAAAATAGTATAATTAAATAGGTTATGTGTGGAAATTTGGACTAATTTAAAAGGAGTAATTCGGAAAGCCCGAATTTGGTGATATGAAAAAGACATTTTTGACAACTCTTTTATCTGTCAGTCTTGTACTGACTCTTACGGTAAGCGGTTGTAATTTCTTACCTAATCAGAACAATTCCAATAATCAGAATAATACGGCCAATAATGGTAATAATGGCAATGTGGGTAATGATTCGGGCAATGTGACTCAGAGTACGGATTGGGGCATTGACCAGTTTAATGTAGGTGGCAATGGCTCAAATGACGATCAGGATACTGATGTGGCTACAGGGGAATTTGAATTTATTCCTCTTGTGACTGACTGGACTTATGATGGTGACTGGCAGGATAATTATTCAGTTAGTTACAGTACATCATTCATAAATACAGATAATCTTGGTAAGTATTCTGCATTAAAGAGTGCAATGGAAAAGGTTGACGAAGACATCAATGGTGCAGCGCTTGATTCTTACAGGGATTATACTGATTTTGCCAAAGAGAATCTTGAATACATGAACGAGGATGATTTCCTCAGCTGTTATTATTATTCAAATCTTACAAATTACAGATCTGATACAGTAATGGTTTCATTAATGGAAACAGTTGAAAGTTATGCAGGTGGCGCTCATCCTAATACATATTATGTATCACATAATGTTGATTCAAAGAGTGGAAAGACTCTTGAGATACAGGATGTAATTGCTGATAAAGAAGGATTCTATAATGCGGTTATTGATTCCTTAAATAAGCAGTTCTCACAGGATGGAATCGGAACTGATGATTTATGGGAGAATTATGAGGAACTGATTCATAGTTCAATTACTGATCCTGAGTATGGATGTAATTTCGTAATGGATTATGATTCTATTTTAATGATTTATTCTCCATATGAACTTGCGGCATATGCTTTTGGACCAGTATTTATCAGAGTCAGATATCAGGACTGTCCTGAAGTATTCAATAAAACATATACAGCTTATAGCAAAGAAAACATAATATACAATAATTATGACGGAATGAATCTGTATATGGATTATGATAATGATGGCACAGAAGAAAATATCATGGTCAATATGCTTTATAATGATGAATACGGCGAATATGATAATCTGGTTATAGAAACAGATACAGCCAAGTTCCAGGGTGAAAACATATATGGCTTTAGTTATGATGTTGCAGGAGCAAAGGTTGACGGCAGGTATTTTGTCATTCTTAAGACCTCAGTAGAAAATGATTATACATGTACTTATATTTTCAGTGTTGAGAACGGTGTAATCAAACAGACTGATGAAGTATTCGGAAGCTTCAAATCATTTACAAATCCGGACTGCTTCTTTGTAAATCAGAGACTTGATCTTTTAAGTACATATGATGGTTTCAAGTTAAGTAAGATTAATTCAGATGGTAAAGTTGAATTTATGGATGACTGTTATACTGCAACAAGTCATATTCAGCTTACAGCGCTTCGTGATATAAACGGATATGCAGTTGATTCAGTAGGCGCTCCGGATGGAGAGAGTAAGGTAATCCCTAAGGGAAGTAATGTTTTAATTGCAGGTACAGATGATGATACATATGTTGACTTACGTCTTGAAGATGGAAGTTATGTAAGAGTATATGTTGATAATGATGACTGGCCGCAGAACATTGACGGCGTGGATATTTATGAATTATTCGACGGCATTTTATTTGCCGGCTAAAATAGGAGGATATAAAGATGCAGGTTAAAGCAGATAATGATGTTAAGCCGATAGTCGGCATTGTTATGGGAAGCGATTCAGATATGCCTATCATGGCTAAGGCAGCAGAGATTCTGGATAAGTTCGATATTCCTTATGAAATGAATATTATTTCAGCTCACAGAGAGCCGGAAGTATTCTTTGAGTATGCTAGTAAAGCTGAAGAAAGAGGATATAAAGTAATCATTGCGGGCGCAGGAATGGCTGCGCATCTTCCGGGTATGTGCGCGGCGATTTTTCCAATGCCTGTTATTGGTATTCCGATGCATACACCATCACTTGGTGGAAAAGATTCACTGTACAGCATTGTTCAGATGCCTTCAGGTATTCCGGTTGCAACTGTTGCAATTAATGGTGGTGCAAATGCAGGTATCTTAGCTGCTAAGATTCTTGCAACATCAAATCCTGAACTTCTTCAGAAGTTAAAAGATTATAAGGATGGTCTGGCTGCTGGTGTTATTGTGAAAGATGCCAAGCTTCAGGAAGTTGGATACGAGAATTATCAGAAATAAAATATAAAACATAAAGGAGAAACAACTATGGATTACAAGTCAGCAGGGGTTGATATTGAAGCCGGTTACAAATCTGTTGAATTAATGAAAGAGTCTGTAAAGAAGACTATGAGAGAGGAAGTTCTTGGTGGACTTGGCGGATTCTCAGGTGCTTTTTCATTAGCTAAAATTAAAAATTACGAGGAGCCGATTCTTCTTTCAGGAACTGATGGCTGTGGAACCAAAGTTAAACTGGCTTTCCTTATGGACAAGCATGACACAATTGGTATTGATGCAGTTGCAATGTGCGTTAATGATGTGGCATGTGCAGGTGGTGAGCCATTATTCTTCTTAGACTATATAGCATGCGGTAAGAATTATCCTGAAAAAATCGCAACAATCGTTAAGGGCGTTGCAGATGGATGTATTATGTCAGAGTGTGCTTTGGTTGGCGGCGAGACAGCAGAGCATCCGGGACTTATGCCGGAAGATGAATATGACCTTGCAGGTTTTTCAGTTGGCGTAGTTGAGAAGAAAGATTTAATCACAGGCGCTGACCTTGCAGATGGAGATGTACTTATCGGTATTGCTTCATCAGGTGTTCATTCAAACGGTTTTTCACTGGTTCGTAAAGTATTCGAGATGACAAAGGAAAGTCTTGATACTTACTATGGTGAACTTGGCAAAACTTTAGGTGAAGCTTTAATTGAGCCAACAAGAATCTATGTTAAGGCTCTTAAGAATATTAAGAACTCAGGCGTTAAGGTTAAAGCCTGCTCACATATTACAGGTGGCGGTTTCTATGAGAACGTTCCAAGAATGTTAATCGATGGTAAGAGAGCAGTTATTGAACTTAACAGTTTTGATGTTCCTCCTATTTTTGATCTTATCAAGAAAACCGGAAATATCGCTGATGAAATGATGTATAACACATTTAACTGTGGTCTTGGAATGGTACTTGCAGTTGACAAAGCTGATGTAGACAAAACAGTTAAGGCAATCAACGAATCAGGCGAGAAGGCTTTCGTAGTTGGTAAAATCATTAACGGCGAAAAGGGCGTAGATTTAGTATAAAGGTGATTATATGTTAAAGGTATGTGTATGTGTATCAGGCGGCGGCACCAATCTTCAGGCCATAATTGATGCAATTAAGGATGGCAAGATTACCAACGCAAAGATTGATACAGTAATTAGTAATAATGCTGATGCTTATGCCTTGGAGAGAGCAAAACAAAATGGAATTAATGCACTTTGTTTATCCCCTAAGTCATATGAAAACAGAGAAGCATTTAATGATGCTTTCCTTGCAAAACTTAAGGAGATTAACCCGGACCTCATCGTTTTGGCAGGCTTCCTGGTAGTTATTCCTCCACAGGTTATAAGAGCATTCAGAAACAGAATAATTAATATTCATCCATCCTTAATTCCTTCATTTTGCGGAACAGGATATTATGGACTTAAGGTGCATGAGGCTGCACTTGAACGCGGGGTCAAAATCACCGGCGCCACAGTTCATTTCGTAGATGAAGGCACTGATACAGGCCCAATCATTGCGCAGAAGGCTGTTGAAGTTAAAGAGGGTGATACACCTAAGGAATTACAGCTTCGTGTTATGGAAGAAGCGGAGTGGGTTATTTTGCCAAAGGCTATTGATATGATAGCTAATGGATTAATAAGTATAGGAGAGTAATAAAATGAAGATTGCAGTTATAGGCAGCGGCGGAAGAGAACATGCAATATGTTATGCATTATCCAAAAGCCCTAAGGCTACTGAGATATACTGTCTTCCGGGTAATGCCGGAATCGGCAGAATCGCAAAATGCGTTGATATTAAAGTAATGGATTTTGACAACATTGTTGATTTCTGTGTTAAGAATGCAATTGATCTTGCAATTGTTGCACCTGATGATCCTTTGGTTGCAGGTCTTGTAGACAGATTACAGGATGCAGGAATTAAGGCATTTGGTCCGGAGAAAAAGGCTGCCATACTTGAAGGAAGCAAGGCTTTTTCAAAAGATTTAATGAAGAAATATGGTATTCCTACAGCTAAGTACGAGAACTTCACAGAGCTTGATAAGGCTATTAAATACTTAGATAACGTGGATTATCCTATAGTTATCAAGGCTGATGGTCTTGCTCTTGGTAAGGGCGTTCTTATCTGCCAGAATTATGACGAGGCAGTAGAGGCACTTAGGAGCATGATGGAAGGCAAGAAGTTTGGTGATGCCGGAAATACTGTAGTTATTGAAGAGTTTATGACAGGAAGAGAAGTATCAGTATTATCTTTCTGTGACGGTAAGACAATTAAGGTTTTATCTTCGGCTCAGGATCACAAGAGAGCAAAGGATAATGATGAAGGTCTTAATACAGGTGGTATGGGAACATTCTCACCAAGTCCTTTCTATACAGATGAAATTAATGAGTTCTGTATGGAGAAGATTTTTATGCCTACAGTTAAGGCAATGGAAGCTGAAGGTAGAACATTCAAAGGTGTTATCTTCTTTGGTTTAATGATTACCAAGGATGGTCCTAAGGTACTTGAATATAATGCAAGATTCGGTGATCCTGAAGCACAGGTTGTACTTCCACGTATGAAGAATGATATTGTGGATGTTATGCTTGCCTGCATCGATGGAACACTTGATAAGATTGATATTGAATTTGAGGATAATGCAGCAGTATGCGTAATCTTAGCATCTAACGGTTATCCGTTATCATATGAGAAGGGGTTTGAAATTAAGGGGCTTGAGAAGTTCGATGACAAGGAAGATTATTACTGCTTCCATGCAGGAACTGCTCTCAAAGATGGAGTTATAGTAACAAACGGCGGCAGAGTACTCGGGGTTACTGCCAAAGGAAACACATTAGTTGAAGCAAGAGCAAAAGCTTATGAAGCAACAAAGTGGGTTGATTTTGACAACAAGTATATGAGAAACGATATAGGTAATGCGATATTGTCAAAGTAAGGAGAACTCTTAAAATGAGAAAATTGGAATTGATGATGAAGTCAACATTAGTAGTAATTGGTGCCATTTTAGTGGCAGGACTTATGTCCGTAAATGTACTGGCAGCAGGCGGTACAGTTAATGCTTCTAATGTTAATGTAAGAAGTTCAGCAGATACTACATCTAATTCAGTAGCGGTGGTAAATACCAATGATGCTGTAACTATCATAACTGAGGTTACAGGTACTGATGGAAAGACATGGTATAATGTTACAACTGCCGGAGGTGTTACAGGTTTTATTCGTGCAGACCTGGTTACAAAGACTCAGGATGCTGCAGCGACAACAACCACAACAACTACAACTACTACAACAACTCCTGCAACAACAGATAATAATGCAGCAGCTACAACAACCAATAATGCTGCTACAACAACTACCAATAATACAACAACTACTACAACAACGACTCCTGCTACAACAGAGCCTAAGGTTCAGGTAACAGCAATTGATAATCAGACAGCATATATTGCTCCTGCAAGTGTTAATATTCGTAAGACACCATCAACAAATGGTGATATCGTTGCAAAAGCTCAGCAGAATTCAGTTATTACACTTACAGGTGAGACACAGTCTTCTGATAATTACAAATGGTATCAGGTATCTTTTGAAGCCAATGGTACAACAATGACAGGTTTCATCAGATCAGACCTTATTACATTTACTGCTCCTACAGTTAAACCTGAGCAGACAGAGATTACAGGTCAGCAGGGCGGACAGGAAGAGCCTGAAGAAACACCGGTTGAGGAACCAGTTGTAGAAGAACCTGTTGAAGAGCCTGTAGTAGAAGAGCCTGTTGAGGAGCCTGCTCCTTCAACAAGTACAGGTATTTCATCATTACATGCAATTCAGCCTGGCGCTGCACCAAGCGTTATTCCTACAGGATTTGAAGAAGTAGAAGTTAAGTTTGGCGATGATACAGTAACAGCTTATGCAAAGGGTGATTATTATCTTATCTATGCAGAGAATGGTGATAATAATCCAATGTGGTATATCTTCGATTACAGAACATCCAATTTCATTCAGTATGATGGTTTATTATCATCAGCTGATGTTAAGGGCGGCGGACTTCTTGGAGGAACAACAAATATTATTATCCTCGCAGTTGCTGCAGTAATCATTTTAGTTTTAGCCATCGTTGTTGTTTTACTTCTTCTTAGAAGAGGCAGAGGTGGAAATAATGATGACTATGATGATTATGATTCATATGATGACGATGATAAGTATACAAAGCCATCAACATCTGCAAAGAAGACAATCTATGCCAAGGATTCAGTAGAAGACATCTTAGATGATGATGACGATTTATATGATGATGATATTGTTCCAAGTACATATGCTCCGGAACCAAAACAGACATATGTAGAAGAAGAGACATATTCTGATTCCTATTCAGATGATGAGTATGAAGACGAAGAAGAGGAAGAAGAATATATCGAGAAGCCTAAGAAGGCAAAGAAAGAAAAAGTTAAGAAAGAAAAGCCTGCAAAGAAAGGCAAAAAGTCATTAGGTGCCAAGTTCCTTGATTACTTCACAGAAGTAGAAGAAGTGGATGACGGCGAAGATGATGAAGACGATGATGATTACGAAGAGGAAGAATATGTAAAACCTGCCAAGAAGTCATCAGCTAAATCTTCATATATCCCGGATGACGATGAGGATGATATTAATTTCATTGATTTATAAAATAAACCAACAGGGTGACCAATATGGAATATACGAAGATTTTGAATGAATCTTTTGACAGGGCAGCCGCATATTCCAGAAAGTGCAAACAGCAGTATATATATCCGGAGCATCTGTTCCTTGGTATTATTGACTGTGATGAAGTTCTGGAAGGTCTTGATTTAGTTGATACATTTGCCGGCAAAAGAGATCAGATATTCAAGTTCATAAAAGACAACTCAGACCCGGAAGGCAAGTTGCCACCGAAAGGTAAAGAGAGAATATCTTCAGAATTAGATGTAGTTATGGAGAATTCTGAGGATATTGCAAGGCAGCTTGGAGTTCCAAAGGTAAACTGCGAGACCACGCTTCTTTCCATTGTTGAGAAGAAGAACGAGTGGGTGAATTTTGCCCTTGAGAAATCCGGTGTTAATGTTGAGATGCTTGTTCGCAAAATCCTTCGTAACATGGTTGCAAGCAATGCTGAAGCAAAGAAGGAATTCTTTGCAGGCAGAGTCGGTGCACCGGCCAGCAGAAAAGGCAGCCCTGATGGAAAGAGCGAGAAGGGCGAGAATATTCTTCATAAGTATTGCAAGGATTTAACCAAGGATGCATATGAAGGAAAACTTGATCCTGTATATGGCAGAGATGATGAGACTTTAAGAGTTATTCAGATATTAAGCAGAAGAAGAAAGAATAATCCTGTAATCTTAGGTGAGCCTGGTGTTGGTAAGACAGCAGTTGTAGAGGGTCTCGCACTTAGAATTGTTCAGGGAAATGTTCCTTTTAATCTTGAGAATAAGAGAATTCTTTCACTTGATTTGGCAGCAATGGTTGCCGGAACCACATATCGTGGACAGTTTGAGGAAAGAATCAAAAAGACAATAGAATATGTTGCACAAAGCGGCGATATTATTCTTTTCCTGGATGAACTTCATACCTTAATGGGTGCAGGTGCAGGTTCTGACGATAAATTAGATGCTGCCAATATTCTTAAACCGGCACTTTCAAGAGGTGAGATACAGCTTATTGGTGCTACAACCTTAAGTGAATATCGTAAGTTTATTGAGAAGGATGGGGCTTTGGAGAGACGTTTTATGACGGTTAATCTTGAAGAGCCTACAGCAGAAGAAACAATCAAAATCATTAAGACTTTAGCTCCTAAATATGAGAGATTCCATAAGGTTGTAATTACTGATGAAGCAATTGAAAGCGCAGTAAGACTCAGCGGAAGATATATTAATGAGCGTAAGTTCCCGGATAAGGCCATTGATGTAATTGATGAAGCATGTTCACTGGTTCATCTTGCCAAGGTGCCTTATACCAAGACTAAAGAATATTATGATAAGCTTGATGAATTAGATCAGGGCATAGAAGATGCTATCTTTAGTGGCGATTATGCCAAGGCAGGCGCTCTTAAGAAAGAGATGGATAAGACCTATGATGGTCTGGTTGCTCTTGATAAGAAGTTCGAGAAGAACGATAAGAGTGTGGAGATTTTGCCAGCCCATATTGAAAAGGTAGTATCAACCTGGTGTAAGATTCCAATTTCAAAGCTTGTTGAAAAAGAGAGTGATAAACTTCTCAGACTTGAGAAGGAATTACATAAAAGAGTTGTTGGACAGGATAAGCCGATTGAAGCATTATCAAAGGCTATCAGAAGAGGTAAGACAGGTCTCGGCGATCCGAACAGACCTATTGGAAGCTTCTTATTCCTTGGCCCAACCGGTGTTGGTAAGACTGAATTATCCAAGGCCCTTGCAGAGGTTCTCTTTGGAGATGAGAAAGCTCTTATCAGATTTGATATGTCTGAATATATGGAGCCTCATGCAGTTGCCAAGTTAATCGGTTCACCTCCGGGATATGTTGGTCATGATGAGGGCGGACAGCTTACAGACAGAATCAGAACCAATCCATATTCAGTTGTTCTTTTTGATGAAGTGGAAAAAGGTCATCCTGATGTAATGAATATTCTTCTTCAGATTCTTGATGATGGACAGCTTACAGATTCAAAGGGCGTTAAGGTAAGTTTCAAGGATGCAGTAATTATTATGACATCCAATATCGGCGCTGCAAGAATAGTTGAGCCAAAGCTCCTTGGTTTTGGCGCAGAGTCAACACCTGACAGCAACTATGAAAATATGAAGAGTAAGGTTATGGAAGAACTTAAAAAGACTTTCAGACCTGAGTTCATCAACCGTATTGATGAAATATCCGTATTTAAACAGCTTACAAGAAAGGAAATCGTCAGCATAGCAGGCTTACTGCTTAAGAAGGTTTCTGTAAGAGCCAAGGAAAATATGGAAATTAATATTACTTTCTCCCAGAAGTTAAAAGAGTTTATCGCAGATACATGCTCTGATGCCAAGATGGGTGCAAGACCTATAAGAAGAGGTATTCAGACTAATGTTGATGATGAACTTTCTCAGGAATTCCTTTCAGGTCGTATCAAGAGGGGGGATGATGTCTTGTGTACCGTAGAAAAGGAGAAGGTGATTTTTAAGGTTAAAAGCCTAAAAAAGAAGGAGGGATAGGAAATGGCTGTAGTTAAAGATTTAATCAAGGTTGAATCAGATGGTAGTCTTAGTTTCGGAGATTATACTTTGCAGGAGAAGGGGAAGCTTGAAGACTTCAAGTATAATGGTGATGTTTATTCCGTTAAGACTTATAAGCCAATGACTAAGTTTAAAAGAAATGACATGCTGGTTTATGAATCAGTTCCTGGAACCAGTGTAAATAATCTTGTAGAGGATGAAGAGAAACTGGAATTTTTGGTATCAGGTGAAGGTGATGCGCAGATTACAGTTGGTCTTGAAGAAAATACAGAATATGATGTTAATATTGCCGGAAAAGATTTAGGCAAGATGCCTACAAATATGTCAGGCAAGTTATCACTCAGTATTGATCTTCAGGGCAAGGGCGAAGTAAAGGTAGTAATTAAGAAATAAATATGGCAGCTGGTAAAAGTAAGACAGTTTTCTTTTGTAAGGAATGCGGGTATGAGTCTCCGAAATGGGTAGGACAGTGCCCGGGCTGCAAAGAGTGGAATACGATGGTGGAAGAAGTAGTTAGTAAAACCAAAACTGCTTCTTCCATTTCTATAGGGCTTTCTAAAGCAAAGGTTAGCACTCTTTCAGATATAGTAATTACAAAAGAAGATAAAATTTCAACTGATATAGAAGAACTCGACAGAGTGCTTGGTGGCGGTATCGTGCCCGGTGCTCTTATTCTTGTGGGCGGTGACCCGGGTATAGGTAAATCCACGCTTCTTCTTCAGATAAGCAGACTTCTTAGCAATAAGGGGCAGGAAGTATTATATATATCCGGTGAGGAATCACAAAAACAGATTAAGTTAAGGGCTGAAAGAATCGGTGAATTCGGTGATAAGTGTAAGATATACTGTGAGACAGATTTAGATGCAATTCGTCAGACCATCACAAATGAAAAGCCGAATATCGTAATCATTGATTCAATTCAGACCATGTATGTAAGTGATATTTCCTCAGCGCCGGGCTCAGTATCACAGGTAAGGGAAGCTACCGCAATTCTTATGAGGCTTGCCAAGGAACTTGGAATAGCCATCTGGATAGTAGGCCATGTTACCAAGGAAGGTACTGTGGCAGGTCCAAGAGTATTGGAGCATATGGTGGATACAGTGCTTTATTTTGAAGGTGACAGGCATGCATCATACAGAGTGCTTCGCGGAGTAAAAAACAGATTTGGTTCCACCAATGAAATTGGAGTATTCGAGATGCGTGAGCAGGGGCTTACACAGGTTGAGAATCCTTCAGAGTATATGCTTAACGGAAGAATTGATAATGCATCAGGAACCATAGTTTCCTGCGCATTAGAAGGCTCAAGGCCACTTCTTATTGAGATACAGGCTCTTCTTACAAGAACCAATTTCGGTCTTCCAAGAAGACAGGCCCAGGGTACGGATTATAACAGAATTAATCTTTTGATGGCAGTGCTTGAAAAGAGAGTCGGACTTAATATGTCAGATCAGGATGCCTATGTTAATATAACAGGCGGCATCAGAATTACAGAACCTGCCATAGACCTTGCAATAGTCTTAGCCATAACATCAAGCTTTCGTAATAAACCGCTTGATACAGGACTTGTGGCTATAGGCGAAGTTGGTTTATCCGGAGAGATAAGAAGTATAAGTCAGATAGATAAAAGAGTATTAGAGGCAAAGCGCCTTGGATTTACAACCTGCGTTGTGCCGGCATCCAATAAGTCCTCTTTGGAAGGCGTGGATGGAATTAATATTATTTACGCCCAGTCTGTTGATGAGGCGATTAAGAATGTATTTAAGTAAATATTTTTTGTTGCACATTAAAGGAGATTATGATATAATCTCTTTTGTGTGTGGCCTTAGGGGAATCATACAATGGCAGTATGACGGTCTCCAAAACCGTTCATGGGGGTTCGAATCCCTCTTCCCCTGCTAAACCTTATCAGAGATGATAAGGTTTTTCTTATGTATAAGGGAATTATAAGAATTGAGTTTTTGTATGCAAGGATTTAGAAGATTAATATATATATTTTTTCTGTTCATATTTCTTTTTATGGTAGCGTTTATGCCGCTGAAAGTCAGAGCGACTGAAGGGATGGAGGCTACTTATAATCTTACATTTACCAAGACAGAACCGGATAATAAAACAGTAATTGAAGGCTCAGGCTATGTGCTTTATACGGATGAGGCGTGCAGGGTTAAGGCGCTTTATGCATCAGGGGCAGCAATGGATGAGTTCTTTACGGGAAATGATGGAAAAATCATTATCAATAATCTTAAGGAAGGTACCTATTATCTCAAGGAATCAAGCACACCTTACGGATATGAGAGTGACAAAACTGTTTATAAGATCGAAATATCTTCACGCAAAATCAGCCTCCTGGACTCATCGACCAACTCTGCCTTAAAAGGCCTTAAGGGTGAGCCTATTGTTAAAGAGGTAAGCTTTAGCAATGTGGACTTTTCAGGAAACGGAATTGAAGGCGGGAGTTTTGCCATATATCCTGATAATAACTGCTTTAAGGCAATATCTGAGGTGAAAGCGGATTCGAAGGGAAATGTGACTTTCGAAGGAATTCGCTATGGAACCTATTATTTAAGACAGACCAAGGCAGCAGCAGGATACAGGGCCTCATGTAAGCTTTATAAGGTGACAGTTTCGGAGGATGTGATTATTAATGACGGAAATGTGGATACAACCACAATTACAAATGATCAGACCTCTGACATTGTGCTTATTTTGGCAAGTGAAGAAGATAATACTGTGCTCATTAAGGGCGCCAAATTCGGCCTTTATACGGATCCGGACTGCACCGTAATGGTGGATACGGCCGTTTCCGATAATAATGGCCAGATTATATTTAATGATGTAACTTTAAGGGGAAATCTTTATATCAGGCAGCTTGAAGTGGCAGATCCGATGGATAATGGCGGAAGAGCATACAGGATGTACGATAAAAGGATTTATACCGCAGTTATTGATGAACTTGGAAATGTGACTTTCCCAAACATTACCTATGAGGGTTTTGTATTCGAGGAATGCAGCGTTAATAAGATATTAAACGTTCCTGTAACCATCGTGTCGGTGGGTGCGCTGTGCAAATTCGAGGATGCAGAAGGGGAGACTTTATTAATTAATGATATTGGCAGGGAAGCAGAAAGCGTAATCTTCTCAATAAGCGCCATGCCGGGAACAGATACCCCTTCAGATAATAATAAACTGGTGGTATCATATGGAGCCACAGGACGCCTTGCAAGGGCAAATATGGATATAGATGTAACATTTATGCCTAATGATACAATATGGCGTTATAAGGTGGAAGAAGTGTCTTATCCGGTGGGATATGATGCGAATGATGAAAGAATGGAATACTTAGTCAAAATCACCAAGGACGAAGAGGGCGAGATAACAGTTCGCTATGCCATAGACGGAAGCAAGTTTAAGTTATATAAGGATAGCACACAGATTGTATATACTCATACAAGAACTGAGGATTATGACTATCTTGTGGCGAAGGCTGAGGAAGAGGCAGCAGGTAACGAAAATGCAGGAAATGGCAGCCAGAGTATTAAGGAAACCGTGGTTAAGACGGAATATGTTCCTAACAGCGTTGTTGACAGTATTTATATTATTGTGCCGGCGGCTTTGCTGGTATTACTGATAATTCTTGCAGTATTCTTTGCATTTAAACAGTTTGGAGGCAAAAATATATCCTTCTAAATAATGCAAAAGCCCGGATACTGTGTTATAATTTACTTTAGCAGGTTAAAATAGTAGCAGATTTTTTGGCTAAAAAAGGTCAAAAAATCAAATTTGGCTAATATTGTGTTAAAATTAAGCAATATTATAGTAGATTTTTATTCGGATTAGCAATATAATTCTTATTGAAAGCTGAGGTGTGGCGCTCACACCTTAGTTATTCCGAAAGAATTCCCCTTTTACACAAAGCAAAATCCGAAGGCTTCCCCCTTCGGATTTTTGTTTTACTTAGAAAATTGCTCCGAATGTTGGAGAAAACTTATGACGTACTTTTATGTGGTATTGATATTTCATATTATTATGGCATTTACCGCTTTTAGTATGTCTTTTTTTATTTTCTCGGACCATACTTCTTCTAACCACAAATTCCTTGGTATGGCGTGGCTTTCCTTAAGCATCTCTCTTTTGGGGCAGGTTTACAGTATTGCGTCGGCGGATTTTAAGGATGCGATTTTCTCAAACAGGGTAGAACTTATAGGTCTGTTTTTCTTAAATATCTTTATGTTCCTCTTTATCGTAAGAATGGTGGAGAGTAAAGTTTCCATCGTGTTAGTTTATCTTATGGTATTGCTCGAATTCGCAGCTTTGATGTTCCTTTGTACAGGCGACAGGCATATTTTTTACTATGTTACTGTTGAGTTCACCAAGGTCAAAGGTTTCCCAAGATTACAGGTTACATATGGTATAGTGGCTATTATCATCAATGCCTTTAATGGTATTTTGTCTGCAGTCAATCTTTCATTAATTCTAATCGATTATTTCAAAAATCGCCGCAACTATGGCAAGGAAATGCTCTATCTGTCATATTCATATTTATTGTCATTTTTAGGCGTTATATATACCATGGCTTTGCAGGGCGGATTCCTGCCATATAAGCTGGATGTGGGATTTGATTCGTTCTATTTAATCGCATTTGCATCCCTGGGATTTTTCACCATGGTTGTTTTCAAATACAGAATATTTGATACGATTTCAATAGCGAAAGAGGACGTTCTTAAAAATGTAAATGAAGGTCTTTTAATCATTGATATAGGTCACAGGCTTTTGTTTGTTAATGAAACAGCCCTTGAACTTTATCCATCACTTAAGGATAAGAAGGACAAGGAAGCCACCATTAATGAGCTTTTCAGCAATAATAAGAAAAATATTACGAGAGGCGAAAACACCTACTATATTTCGGTTTTGCCTATTTATAACAAAAACAGGATCAAGGGTTACAATATCTGGATTTTTGATAAAACAGAAGAGGCGCAGTCTACAGCCAAACTTCTTGAACTTAAGGAAGCAGCGGAAGAAGCAAGTAAGGCTAAATCAGTCTTTCTTGCCAATGTATCCCATGAGGTAAGAACACCTATGAATGCCATTATGGGTACGGCGGAACTGATGAAGAGAGAAGAGAACAGTCCGAGAAATAATAAGTACATTAATGACATAATTAGTGCCAGCAACAGCCTTTTGTCCATCATTGATGATATCCTTGATTTCTCAAAAATTGAAAAAGGCAAACTGGAGGTACATGAAGGTGATTACAGTTTAGGTCAGATAATCAAAGAGGTGGCTTCCATTGCGGACTTAAGACTCGATGGCAAGGATGTCAGTCTTATAATAAATGTGGATGAGACGCTGCCTTCGTATTTTTACGGCGACGAAAGCCATGTAAGACGTATCATAGTTAACCTTTTAAATAATGCAGAAAAATATACTTTATATGGCAAAATTACTCTTAATGTCGGCTGGAGCAAAGAAGAGGGAGATATAGCAGATATCAGGGTTTCTGTTGAAGATACGGGTATAGGTATCAGTAAAGAAGACATGGAAAGACTTTTTGAAAGTTTTGAAAGAGCAGAAACTGCAAGAAAAAAGAATATCCAGGGCTTTGGTTTGGGGCTTGCCATAACAAAGGGACTTATAGAGAGCATGGACGGCGAAATCTCTGTTGAGAGTGAGGAAGGAGTAGGAAGTACATTCTCCTTTAATATTAAGCAGAGAATCGTGGATTATACTCCGCTTGGCAAACTTGAAGATCTGATAATCAAAGAGGGCAATGTGGATGATGAGACATTCATAGCTCCGCAGGCGAGGGTTTTGCTGGTGGATGATAACCAGGTTAACCTTAATGTTATCAAGTCATTGATTGATGTATACAAGATTCACTGTAGCACGGCAATCAGTGGCGAAGAAGCCCTTAAGAAAATGGCAACCAGTCACTACGACATGGTATTCATGGACCAGATGATGCCTGGTATGGACGGAATTGAAACCACAAGGCGCATCAGGGAAATGGCAGACCCTGCCAAGAACAGTATTCCTATTATAGCGCTTACAGCCAACGCGTTAGAGGGCGTTCGAGAGATGCTCCTTAAGAACGGCTTCCAGGATTATGTGGCCAAGCCTATGAGCATAAAGGTGCTTGAGAAGGTGCTTAAAAAATACATACCTGCTGAATATATCATCTATGTAGACAGAGAGCATCCGGAGGAAATCGTGGGAAGAAGTATCGTGATTCCTGATGTGGATGTGGAAAAAGGTATAGAGAATTACGGCAGCAGCCGAACCAGATATTTAAGCGTACTGAAATATATTTATGAGGACGGCGCCGGAGCAATGCGAAGAATGTCCAATTATATGAAGGATGAGGATTACAACATGCTTTCATATGAGGTTCATGCAATAAAAGGCCTTTCAGCAGGTATCGGTGCAGACAAGATAACGGAGGAAGCAAAGAATCTGGAGAGGGCTTGTAAGGAAAAGGATGCTAATTTCATTCAAAAGAATTATCCGTCATTTATTGAGAAATACGCCATGCTTCTTGCCAATGTTAAATATGTACTTAAGGATAATGACGTTACAGTTGGCGGTGAAGGCGAGGGTACGGACGGAACCGGAGAACAGCTTAAACTGGGTGATCTTAGAATATATCTTAAGAAACTTAATGATGCGCTTGAGTTTCTTGAACAGCAGGAGGCAGCACAGATTATCAGCGAGCTTCTTAAGATGAAGATGTCGGATGAACTTAGAAATGCGCTTAACAAGGTCCGCTCGGACATTGATGAATATGAATATGACAGCGCGAAAGAAAGATTAAGTCATATCAAAAAGATTAAAATCACCGACGAGGCATAATGTGATATAATTATAATAACAAACTTAAGTGGGGGTGGGACTATGCTTGAGAATGAACAGTTAAGTACAGAACAGATACTGGAGAAATATCGTGATGATGCAGCGCTGCTTATGAAATATGTGCCATATCTTAAAAAGAAACTTGGTGAATATAAGCCGCAGCTTCATAAAGTTGAGGGAGAGGATAACAGGAATATTATGATTCCTATCTTCGACAGCACACTTCTTCAAATGGCAGAAGAGGTGGGAAACCTTCAGTTTATGAATGAGAATTATGCTTATGTTTATAAAAAATACAGAATGACAGACAGCAATGATGAGCTCTATCAGATTAACAAGGCAGGAATCCAGAATATGGATCTTTTGTGGGGCATACTCTCTAAGTATATCCTTAAAGGAAGAGTGAAAGGGCTTATCTGGCAGGAAGGCGTGGCAAACGGAGTTATGCTTGCAGCCATTCAGAAGATGAATGATATAATCCTGTTCTGGACGAAGGAAGATAAGACTTTATAAGAATACTAAGATAAAATAAAGAAGCCACCGGGTGTGAAACCTGGTGGCTATTTTTGTACTCTAATATGGCGCACATCCCGGCGCGGCGCGGCCCGGCGAGGTGGCGCGATGACAGGGCTTAAGGCTTACGCTTTTTTGGATGACTGTCTTATTCTCTTTGGAGAGGTGTTGGTATTGTTTCTTGAAGCAATCTTTCTGCCATTAACTGTAGGCTTCTTGGCTTCAAGCACAGCCTTCATTGCCTTCTCATCCACAACTGTTACAGTGCGGCCAAATGGGCTGACTGAAAGGGTATCGAAATCAGAAAGCAGCTTGGAGAACTTGTTGTAGCCATAATTGGTTACATCAAATGTCGGGTCCATAGCCAGGAGCTTCTGATTAAGAAGACCTGTATTCATTGTATATTTGTCTGCAGTAGAGAGAATGGTAAGAATCTCTTTCTCCACAAGGTCAGTGGATATTCCATTATCTGTAAGATAAGCAGTAACCGCATTATCCTTATTTACCAGATTGATGGACTTAAACTGCTGCAGGAACTTGGAAAACTTGGTATATCCATAGTTTCTTGTATCAAATGCAGGGTCAAGCTTGGTAAGCTTTGAACCAAGTTCGCCGATATCCATGGAGTTGGACTCATTGCCGTTCTCGATAATGATACGCTTAACATATGACTCGATAACAGGAAGAGGAGTAACGCCTTCCGCATTCTCATTCTTATCCGAGCCGTCATTGATTGAATCGTCTGATAAGATATCAAGGAAAAAGAATCTTTCGCATGAGATTCTAAATGGCTCCGGAGTCTTTCTTTCGCCCATTCCGATTACCATCATGCCTGATTCTCTCAATCTGCTTGCCAGTCTTGTAAAATCACTGTCGCTTGTAGCTAAGCAAAAACCATCAACTGAGCCTGAATAAAGGATATCCATGGCATCAATTATCATGGCTGAGTCTGTGGAATTCTTACCTTGCGTATAGTTATACTGCTGCATTGGATTGATTGAATTCTCCAAAATGGCATCCTTCCAGCCTCTGTTGGTTGGCTTGGTCATATCGCCATAAACTCTTTTATAAGTGACTTTACCGTATTTGGTAAGCTCTTCGAGTATTGTTTTGGTATATTTAGCTGAGATATTGTCTGCATCAATGAGCAGAGCAAACTTTTTTTCTTCCATTTTGCTTCTCCTTATGAAGATATAAGTGGTCAAACCCTTGAAAAACGGGGCTTCGGCACCATTCTTATAAATTATAACACACTTATTTCATCATTGAAAAGATAATAAATAAAAGTTATAATTAATGCAGTATGTTAAAAGTAAAGGAGCCTGTCATGGGAAACGTAAAACGTATCTATGTTGAGAAAAAAGAAGATTATGCAGTTAAGGCCAAAGAAGTCTTAAGAGACTTAAGAAGTTATTTAGGTCTTAAGAATGTTGAGAAGGTGAGAGTCTTCATCAGATATGATGTTGAGAATCTTGCTGAGGATGTTTTTGAGGAAAGTTTATGTAAGGTTTTCTCAGAACCACCTGTTGACGATTTATATAAAGAAACACTGGATGTACCTGCCAATGCCAGACTGTTTTCAGTAGAATATCTGCCGGGACAGTATGACCAGAGAGCCGATAGTGCTGTTCAGTGTGTACAGTTCTTAAGCCCATCAGCAAAGCCTGTAATTAAGACTGCAGTTACATATATGATAATCGGTGAGATTTCAGATGAAGAATTCGACAAGATTAAGGCTTACTGCATTAACCCTGTTGATTCAAGAGAATCAGGAACAAAGAAACCTGACACACTTATTACAAAGTTCGATGTACCGGAAGATGTTAAGATCCTTGATGGGTTTAATAGTATGCCGGAGGCGGATTTTAGAGCATTGTATGATAGCATGGGACTTGCCATGACATATAAGGATTTCTTATTCATAAGAGAGCATTATTCAAAGAATGAACACAGAGATCCATCCTTTACGGAAATTAAAGTTTTAGATACATACTGGTCTGACCACTGCCGTCATACCACATTCTCTACAGAACTTAAGAATATCACCATTGATGAAGGTTTATATCATGATCTTTTCGAGGAAACATATGAAGATTATCTTAAGACAAGAGAAGATGTTTACGGCGAGAAGATAGATTCAAAGCACGTTTGTCTTATGGATATTGCTTTAATGGCAATGAAGAAGATTAAGAAGGACGGGCTTTTGGAGGATATGGAGAAGTCTGATGAAATCAATGCCTGCTCCATAGTTGTTCCTATCGATGTTAAATATGAAGATGGTAAGACAGTTACTGAAGAGTGGTTAATCAACTTTAAGAATGAGACACATAACCATCCTACAGAGATTGAGCCTTTCGGTGGCGCAGCTACATGTCTTGGCGGTGCTATCAGAGATCCACTTTCAGGAAGAACCTATGTATATCAGGCAATGAGAGTTACAGGTGCTGCAGATCCTACAGTTCCTGCAGACAAGACTTTAGAAGGTAAGTTATCACAGAAGAGACTTGTCAGAGGCGCTGCATCAGGTTATTCATCATATGGTAACCAGATTGGTCTTGCAACAGGTTTCGTAAGAGAAATCTATCATCCTGATTATGTGGCTAAGAGAATGGAAATCGGTGCTGTTATGGGCGCTGCTCCTCGTAGAGCAGTAATCAGAGAGACATCTGATCCGGGTGATGTAATCGTACTTCTTGGTGGACGTACAGGTAGAGACGGCTGTGGCGGTGCAACCGGTTCTTCAAAGGTTCATACAGTATCTTCAATTGAAACCTGCGGTGCTGAGGTTCAAAAGGGTAATCCTCCTACAGAGCGTAAGATTCAAAGATTATTCAGAAGAGAAGAAGTTAGTAAGTTAATAAAGAAATGTAACGACTTTGGTGCCGGCGGTGTATCCGTTGCAATCGGTGAGCTGGCAGCAGGTCTTAGAGTTAATCTTGATCTTGTTCCTAAAAAGTATGAAGGTCTTGATGGAACAGAATTATCAATTTCCGAATCTCAGGAGAGAATGGCAGTTGTACTTGATCCTAAGGATGTAGATGAATTCTTAGGATATGCTGCTGAAGAAAACTTAGAGGCAGTTAAGGTTGCTGAAGTTACAGAAGACCCAAGACTTGTACTTGTATGGCGTGGTAAGGAAATCGTTAATATTGCAAGAAGTTTCCTTGATACCAACGGTGCTCATCAGGAGACTGATGTAAGACTTGAGATGCCATCAAAGGACAGCTACCTTAATGAGATTGCTACACCGGAAGTTGATGCTGCTCTTAAGGCAGGAGATATTAAGAAGGCAGTTATCGAATCAGTATCTGACCTTAATACATGTTCACAAAAGGGTCTTGTTGAAATGTTTGACTCATCCATCGGTGCAGGCTCAGTAGTAATGCCTTATGGTGGTAAATATCAGATGACACCTGTTCAGACCATGATTGCCAAGGTTCCTGTACAGAAAGGTACTTCTGATGCAGTTACAATGATGAGCTACGGTTTCGATCCATATATTTCATCATGGAGCCCATATCATGGCGCTGCTTATGCTGTTATTGAATCAATGTCCAAGATTGTGGCAGCAGGTGGTGATTATAAGAAGATCAGATTTACATTCCAGGAATACTTTAGAAGAATGACAGAAGAGGCAACAAGATGGAGCCAGCCTTTTGCAGCACTTCTTGGTGCATATTCAGCACAGATGGCATTTAAACTTCCATCAATCGGTGGTAAGGATTCCATGAGTGGTACGTTCCAGGATATTGATGTACCTCCAACACTTTGCTCTTTTGCTGTAGATGTGGCTAAAGTTTCAGATGTAATTACAGATGAACTTAAGGCAGCAGGTAATAAACTTGTTATCTTCAAAGTAGCAAGAGATAAGAATTTAATGCCTGATTATGAAGCACTTAAGAAGATGTATGATAATGTTTCATCTCTTATGAAAGATGGCAAAGTATTAAGTGCTTACGTAGTTGATTCATATGGTATTGTACCGGCACTTGCCAAGATGGCAATGGGTAACGGACTTGGATTCAAGACAGAAGCAGGCATTGATGCTAAGTCATTATTTGCTAACGAAATCGGCAGCATCATCTTAGAGGTTAAACCTGAAAATGTGGTTGTAACCACAAATGCAGGTGCAGAACTTATTGGTGAAGTTACAGATAAAGATGTGGTAATTGGTGATGTTACTGTATCAAGTGATGATGTAAGAAAAGCTTATGTAGATAAGCTTGACAGAATATTCCCATCAAGAGTTACAGAAGACTATACAAAGATTGATGAGCCTTTGTATGAGACAAAAGATATTTATGTATGCAAGAATAAAGTGGCTAAGCCAAGAGTATTTATTCCTGTATTCCCTGGTACCAACTGTGAATATGATTCAGGTAATGCATTCACAAGAGCAGGTGCTGAGGTAGAAACAATCGTATTTAAGAATATGTCTGAAGAGGACATCAAGGATTCCATCAATGCATATGCCAAGGCTATTAAGAATGCACAGATTATCATGTTCCCTGGCGGATTCTCAGCCGGTGATGAACCAGATGGTAGTGCCAAGTTCTTCGCAACAGCATTCCAGAATGAGATCATTAAAGAGGCTGTTATGGACCTCCTTAACAACAGAGATGGTCTTGCACTTGGTATCTGTAATGGTTTCCAGGCTCTCATTAAGTTAGGTCTTGTTCCTTGGGGTGAGATAGTAGGACAGAAAGAAGATTCACCTACACTTACATTCAATACAATCAACAGACACATCTCAAAGATGGCTTATACCAAGGTAGTATCCAACAAGTCTCCATGGCTTCAGGGTGCTGAGGTTGGTAAGGTATATACATCACCTGCATCTCATGGTGAAGGTCGTTTCGTAGCACCTAAGGAAACTATTGAGAAACTCTTCAAGAACGGCCAGGTTGCTACACAGTACTCAGACTTTGAAGGTAATGTATCAATGGATGAAGAATGGAACATCAATGGTTCTTATGCATCAATTGAAGGTATTACATCACCTGATGGCAGGGTACTTGGTAAGATGGCTCATGCAGAGCGTCGTGGTGATGGAGTAGCTATCAATATCTATGGTGAGCAGGATTTGAAGATATTTGAATCTGGTGTTAAGTACTTTAAGTAAAATTGAATTAAGTAGTTTAATCAATAATAAAGCGACATGTATTTTGAAGAGTACATGTCGCTTTTTGTGTAATTTAAATGCCGTTATTATACCGGGCTGCCTATTTATTTTGATTGGCCTCAAGTTCTTTAATGCGAGCTCTAAGTTTTTCGTTCTCTGCCTCGGCGGCATCGGCTCGGGATTTGGCGGTATTGGCTTCTGCCTCGGCGGCATCAGCTCGGGATTTGGCGATATTGGCTTCTGCCTCGGCGGCATCGGCTCTTTGGCGTTCGCGCTCAGTATTTATACGTTCTTCAGCACGGCCGTCTTCCATAAACAGTGATCTGAAATAATCTTCATCATATTCTGTTCGTAGCATACCATCCACCTCTCATTTATGAATCAAGCGTATTCTTTGTGCTATGGTTCTTTTATTTGTTTTGATTTGATTCAAGTTTTTCGATACGAGCCTCGAGTTCTGCAATTATTTCGCTGGCTTCTTTGCGCCCTTCTTCGCGGCCAATTTGGAATCCTTCCTGATAACCTTCGGATTTAAATATTTTTTTGAAATATTCTTCATCGAATTCTGTTCGTAGCATACCATCCACCTCCGCTTTGTGTTTAACCAAGAAATCCTTGATTACATAATCATTAGGCATTGTCTTTATGGCTAAATCTGTTGACGATGCAATATCAAGACCTGAGTCCTGATTATTCCTGATTTCATCTATGAACCAGGCATATTCTTCAAGTGGTTTGCATACTTTCATTAAACTGGCATTATGCCCGTAATTAATGTTTATCATGCGAACCTTGACTTCAATGTCTGCCTCGCTTCGCGTCTCCACTTTAAAAGAATCGCTTAACCGTAGTATTGTCTCTTCGTCACGCTTTTCAACTCCGTTGTAGAAGACCACTAGTTTCGGCGTTGGAAGCTCAACAAGTTTTGACCCATATAAGTTTAATTTATGTTTTTTAACATACGACGAAAACGATCTGGACGCATAGTCCAATTGCCTTAAAGGCATATTAGGATTATATGTTGACTGATGTTCATAGATATTCAAATCATCCATAATGATGAATGATGTATCGTTGTTCATCGACACATAAATAACATTCTCCAGCGTCGTAAACTCTATCTGCGAAGCATCCTTATAATCGGAATGATTAACCGCGTTATATAAACTGAGCGTCCATTCCTTATTTTCTTCACGACCGAATATAAAATTGAATAACCGGTCTTTATGCTTGGTATTTATTGATAAACTATTCAAATTTATTCCTCCTGTATAACAATAATCTGTATGCCAATACAGGAGAAAAAGGTATAAAAAATAAACCTAATTAGATTAACCCAATTATATAATATGTATGCAAAAATCACAACACAATACAAAAAACTTGGGCCAAATCCCCGCCCTGCACAGCACACTTATATTAAATTCTTTTGTATGAATTTGGAAATAGTATGAACTTATAACGAATGAATTACTTGAATTTAAAAATAGATTAATATTTATAAAGATAAACAATATTAGAAAAATAGTCAAGTGTTTACATAAACGTTCGAAAAAGTGTACTTTTTCGGATGATTTTATGAAAAAAAGTGGTAAACAGACAAAAATATGCCTTGTTCGTGTTAATTTGTGGCTTTTTTGCTTACAACGCTTTCTTAATCACTTTTAGCAGTTTCACATATTCATTGAATTCTTCCTTCGTAAGTGAAGCGCCTGAATATAAAGCCTGTTTGGTTAAAAGAATGAATCTGTCTATCTGCTCTGAAGACATATTTGATGCCTTCTTATAATTATCTTTCCTGATTGTATTTAAAGCCTCTTTAACGTCATCCTCGGATGGCGCTTTAGGAAGAATTTTTGAAAGAGCTGAGCGCTGCAAAAGGTTATTATAAAGATTATAAACAACCGGCTTGTATTTACCTTTGGATATGAGAATTCTACGGTAAATAACCGGGCTGAGCATCATATAGGCGATGATTAAGCCGATGATTACTATTATCCAGGTTACAGTCTTACGAACCTTGGTTTTGTTGATATTAAGGATGCTTAAGGCTTCGCTTAAACGGCCTTCGTTGTTACCAGGATCTTCTCCTAATGTACCTGTAAGTTCAGAGCCTGTATTAACGTTAAAATTAACTGTGAACAGGCTGCCAAGAAGGTCTGCCAGGTTACCGCCTGATTCTGTGTTAATGTCATTCTCATAAGATGGAGGAGTGAATTCAAAAGGCACGAAGCCGTAGCCCTCCATATAGACCTCAACCCAGGCATGAGCATAGGCATCAGTAACATTAAGGGTGATGACACCTCTGTCATCCAAAAGGGAAGTTCCCTGATACCACTCATCCGGATCTTCGCTTGTAAGGGCACCATTCTCAGCCATCAAAGAGGTTGGAATTACATAGCCTTCAACATATCTTGCAGGAATGCCTTTCTCTCTTAGAATCATTGCTGCAGAAGTTGCAAAATGCGCGCAGAAACCGCGGCGATTGCCATTAAGGAAATGGTCAATATAATCTTCATTAAATGGAGTATTACCAGGGGCCTTGGTATATTCAAAATCCCTGACGAACTCTGAATAAATCATGTTGCAGACATCAAGTCTGTACTCATTGATTTCATTTAATTCTTCATATGATATTTCGCCATCATCCGTAAGGCCGTCAATGGAAGAATCCACATCTGCAGGATTGGATGGGAAAATATAATCTGACATATAATTATAGATGAAATCTTCAATGTAGGAATTTTCATTTTCCCTGATACGAAGCACCATATCATCCACATATTCAGCATACATTAAAGACTCTTGAT
>JAEEGJ010004955.1_pt1 | contig 43260 bp, 30 predicted proteins | sample 8958761 | NCBI WGS metagenome assembly JAEEGJ01 (sample SAMN16246546, study PRJNA631951) | gut metagenome | biome: gut microbiome; feature: rumen; material: RS-attached | host: Bos | place: Iran: Karaj | collected 2018-10
GTCGAACTTCCTGCAACTTGGAGGTGACCACAACATTGCAGATTGCGGCGGAATGCCCGAATGTGGTTGGCATCAAGGAGGCTTCCGGTTTTATGAAGCAAATCCTGCAACTGATATGCAAACGTCCTGACAATTTTCTGGTGATTTCCGGTGATGACCTGCTGACGTTGCCGCTCATGGCCGCCGGTGCTGACGGGCTTATCTCGGTGATGGCCAACGCCTATCCGGGAAAAGTGGCCCAGATGGTGCATCATGTTATGGACCAGCAGCTGGAAGACGCCCGAATTATCCACCAGCAATTGGTGCCGTTGACGATTGATTGTTTCAAAGAGGGTAGTCCCGCGGGCGTGAAAGCGATTATGGCAGCCAAGAATATGGTAGAGAATGAGTTGAGGCTGCCGTTAGTCCCCGTTTCCGAGAAATTGCAGAAGGAGATTGAACAGCTGGTCGCAAGTTCTTCGTTCTGATTTTTCTGCGAATGCGATTGAATACAAGCTCTTGTCAGTGGCCGTCAGGTTATTTTCCGGCACACTTGGGGCAAACACCTTTCACTACATATTCGGTGTCTTCCACAGTATATCCCTCAGGCAGCGTCACTTCCGGCAGGATGACATCCGTCAAGCATACGGTCTGATGGCATATCCGGCAGTTGAAATGGACGTGTCTCATCTCAGACCGGGCATCGCCAAAATGACGGATGCAGTATTTTTGGGAGCCGGAGCCATCGTCTATAGTGTCTAACAAATGATTCTCACTTAGCAAACCCAATGTCCTGAAAAGAGTGGATTTATCCACGGTGGGGAGCTTTTGCTCCAGCTCCGCCAGATTGAATATTCCAGAGAACTCGCGGTGGATAGTGCGCCATATCATCAGTCTTACCGCCGTCACCCTGACGCCGGCTTCCCGTAACGTCTGTTCATCTGAAATCATCTTTGTATTTACGTTATTCATAATTATATTCTACATTCTACATTCTACATTTTAGTGCCCTCATCGCATTCAACACCGCTAACACAGTCACCCCGACATCGGCGAAAACGGCCATCCACAAGGTGGCCAATCCGACTGTGGCGAGTATCAGAACGGCCACTTTGACTCCGATGGCGAACCAGACGTTCTGCCGGGCGATGCGCAATGTGCGGCGGGCAATCTGGATGGCGGTGGCAATTTTGGAGGGCTTGTCGTTCATCAGCACCACGTCGGCCGCCTCGATGGCCGCGTCGCTGCCTAACCCGCCCATTGCGATTCCAATGTCGGCACGAGCCAGCACGGGGGCGTCGTTGATGCCGTCGCCCACAAAAGCCACCGCGCCTTTGTCGTGCTTTTCAGCCAAAAGCTGTTCAATATGGCTGACTTTGTCAGCGGGCATCAGATTCGCATGGTACTCGCTGATTTGAAGTTTCTCTGCTACATTCCGGCCTACCTCTTCGCGGTCGCCGGTGAGCATCACGATGCGGTTCACGCCGAGATTCTTCAACTGCGCAATACTCTCCGCACTGTCGTCTTTGATGCGGTCGTTGATCACGATGTGGCCCGCATACTCGCCATCCACTGCCACGTGGACAATGGTGCCGACCAGATGGCAGTCGTGCCATGCAATGCCGGTGGTTTCCATCATTTTGGCGTTGCCCACGCAGACGATTTTGTCGCTTACATTAGCGCGAACGCCTTGTCCGGCAATCTCTTCCACGTCTGTGACCGAGCATCCGTCGGTGGCTTCGTTCGGGAAGGCGTCTCTAAGGGCCGCACCTATGGGGTGCGTGGAGAAGTGTTCCACATGCGCGGCAAGATGCAGCAGTTGCTGCTCGTCAAGTTGTTCGGGATGAACAGCGTCCACGGCGAATTGTCCGTGCGTCAGCGTACCGGTCTTGTCGAAAACCACAGTGCTGACTTTGGAGAGTTTGTCCATCAGATTGGCCCCTTTGACGAGGATGCCGTTGCGCGACGCACCGCCGATGCCCCCGAAGAAGGTGAGCGGCACGCTGATGACCAGGGCGCACGGACATGAGACCACTAAGAAGAGTAGGGCGCGGTAAAGCCATACAGGGAAGGCTGTGGCGAAATGGCTCGAGAAGAGCGGCGGCAACAAGGCCAGCGCGATGGCCGCGAACACCACAACAGGCGTGTATATGCGGGCAAACCGTGAGATGAACGTCTCGCTCTTGGATTTCCGTTCTTTGGCATTCTCCACCAACTCGATGATTTTGGAAGCGGTGCTCTCCCCGAAATTTTTGGTGGTGCGGATCCGGATGACCCCCGACAGGTTGACACAGCCTGAGAACACCTCGTCGCCAATGCCTGCTTCACGGGGCATGCTCTCGCCAGTCAGAGCCACGGTGTTTATCGCTGATTGTCCTTCCGTGACAACACCGTCAAGCGGGATTCGTTCACCCGGACGGACGATGATGGTTTCGCCAACGGACACCTGTTCCGGCTTCATGGTGACGATTTCGCCGTTGCGTTCCACATTGGCGGTGTCGGGGCGGATGTCCATCAGATGGGCGATGCTGTCGCGGCTCTTGCCTTCCGCGTAGCCTTCAAAAAGTTCCCCGATTTGGAAAAAGAGCATCACGAAGACCGCTTCAGGGAACTGTGTTTCGGCACCGGGCAGGAAACCGATGCACAACGCGCCGATAGTGGCCACCGACATCAGGAAGTGCTCGTTGAGCGCATTGCCGTGAACCAACCCTTCCACCGCCTCTTTAAGTGTTTCAAAACCGATGAACAGATAGGGGACGAGATAGACCAGCAGGAGCTGCCATGTTGAAAGACTGCAATATTTTTCAACCAAAACGGCCGCAATCAGCAAGATTACGGTGATGGCAATCCTGATGATTTGTTCTTTCAGATTATGCTCGTGATGATGATGGTGGTGTCCCTCTCCATGTTCATGGCAGTGGTTGCAACACTCCCCATGGTGATGTTGTGATTCTTCCAGATAATGATGAATATGCTTCATAAGTCTTGTTTTTCCGTATTATTACACACAGGCTTTTCACCTGCTTTGATTTTCGGTGGCAAAAGTACGGAAAACAATACGCAACCCAGTTGCAAACACGTGTTTTGGTTATATTTGCAACTGGGTTGCGGAAAATGGGTAGGGTGAAAAATGTTTTATTTTGCGAAATTCAGCAGGCAGGTAAAACGAAGCCCTATTTGAATTTGGTGAAGCACGTCCTGATACCCTTCGTCGCTGATGGCGTAGGGGATTCTGTTCTTGTAGGATCCGCGTGACACTTTTGGCATATCTTTGGTGATGCCGAAGTCAACGAAACCTCCCAGATAGAAACGAGCCCTCGGTTGGTCAGTGTCTTCGAACGGGGTGAAATGGCCAATCGAACCGCCTATTTCGAAACGTCCATAGAGCTGGAATGGGTTCTGGTAAAGGAGTTTTTTCGTGGTATTGTAGGGATGGGGATCTTCAGGATTTAACACAGGACCGATAATGGTAGCAGCATTGAGGATGTTGTAAGAGGGAACCACACCCACTTTGAAATAGAATTTGTTGAACTCACCGCCAATCATGACAGGAAAATTCATGTGACCATTTCCGAGCAGTTCCAAAGTCCCTTCGGGGATGGTTTTTTTACCAATCGTAATCGGTTCTTTGGAGTAATTAGTTATCACTGAAGCACCTATTTCCGTCCCTATGCTGAAAGTGAAATGGTTGGCATACAGCTGGTAGCCGATGCCGAGGTTTTCGCTTCCGCCAAAAAACGGGCTGAAATTATAATGGGAAGTTAACCGGATTTGGCCGGTGCTTGCAGTACTTGCATTCAAGGAAAGGAAATGCCTGACTGGTTTTTGTGCGCTCAAGTTAAAAACGCCAAACAGGCAAACTGCCAAAAAAAGTAGAAGAGTGGATTTTTTATTCATTGCTAATGATTTTTGAAAAAAAACTGCGGCAAAAATACAAAAAATAAGTATACAGAAGGGAAAAATGGACTTTGCCGTTATGACAGTCTTTATTTCTTCAGGATCAGATAGATGAAGTAAGGAGCTCCCGCCAATGCCGTGATACTTCCGACCGGAAGTTCGGCGGGTGCGGCGATTGTGCGTGCCAAAGTGTCGGCTATCAACAGAAAAAAGGCTCCGAAGAACAGGGAATAGGTGAACAGCCTCCGGTTGTTGCTGCCGAAAAGCAATCGCGCCACATGCGGCATAATCAGCCCGATGAAGCCGATGGAACCGCAGAACGACACCACCACGGAAATTAAAACGGATGAGGTGATGAGCACGATGTAGGTTGTCTTTTGCGTGTCAATGCCCAACGTCTGTGCCGTTTCCGTTCCCACCTGCATGATGTTCAAGGATTTGGAATAGTAGAAAAGGATGCAGATGCAGGCAACCATTATGGGCAGCAGCCATGCAATCTCAAACCAGGAAACATGCGTGAGGCTGCCCATAGTCCAAAAGTAGATCTTATGCATCTCCTTTTGGTTGACAACCACTAACAGAGTGATGACAGCGGAAATGAAGAAGTTGAGGGCTATGCCGATGAGCAGCAAGGTGTTGGTGTTGTGTTTCCCTTTGATGCGGGCTATGCCGAGAATCAGCAGGAGAGTGAGCAATGCCGTGACCAAGGCGGGCAGGGTGATGCCGAAAAGAGCCGCATCCCAGCCGAGGATGAAGGCGATGGCCGCGCCTAACGAGGCACCTGAAGAGATGCCGAGGATGTAAGGGTCGCAGACAGGATTCCGGAAGATGCTCTGGAAGACACCGCCGCAGATGGCCAGCGAGGCGCCCGCCAGCACACTCATCACGATGCGCGGAATCCGCAGCTGCCAAAGTGTGACCTGATAGTAGTCGGCGATCTGCAGGTTTCGGAAAAGACCGAATTTTTGTCCTGTGCTTTGCAGAATGACTTCCAAGGGGATAGAAATCACCCCGATGCTCGTGGCCACGAACATGCTGCCGAGCAACACAATACCCATCACAACAGGCAAAATCCAATTTTTTCTCTCTTTTTCCATAAAACGCGGCAAAAGTACTATTTTTTCTCTTTGATGTTTGCTCTATAACACAGATTCAGACTGATGTGGCGACAAAAGAAACCCTCACAAAGTTCATTGATCTCAATTTACAAATAATATGGAAAAACACTTGGTGGTTTGCTTAAAATTTTGTATTTTTGCAAATTTCATAAAAAGTTGAACTTAAATCAATAATATACAATCAATAAAGTACTTCAGATTATGTCAAAAGCATTGTTTTTAGGTGACGAGGCGGTGGCTCAGGCCGCTTTGGACGCCGGATTATCCGGAGTGTATGCCTATCCGGGCACTCCTTCAACTGAAATCACCGAATTTATCCAGAACTCCAAGCAGGGCAAGGCTGGCGAGGTGCACAGCATCTGGGCCGGCAACGAGAAAACCGCCATGGAGTCCGCCATCGGCATGTCCTACGCGGGCAAACGCGCGATGGTGTGCATGAAACACGTGGGCTTGAACGTGGCTGCTGACCCGTTCATGAACTCCTCCATCACCGGCGCCAACGGCGGTCTCGTGGTGGTGGTCGCCGATGACCCCTCCATGCACTCATCCCAGGACGAGCAGGATTCCCGCTACTATGCGAAGTTCGCGCTCATCCCGTGCTTCGAGCCTTCCAACCAACAGGAAGCTTACGACATCACCTACTACGCGTTCGAGATGTCCGAGAAATTCCGCACCCCGGTGGTCATCCGTCTCACCACGCGCCTGTCGCACTCCCGTTCCGGTGTGGAGCGCAAAGCTGAGCGTCCGCAGAATCCCCTCAACATTGAGAAGGACCCGAAGCAGTTCATCCTGCTGCCTGCCAACGCACGCAAACATTACCGCAAACTGTTGGACAAGCAGGTTGATTTCGAGAATGACTCCCTCAACTCCCCGTTCAACCAATACATTGACGGCACCGACAAGAGCATGGGTATCATCGCTTCCGGTATTGCCTTCAATTACCTGATGGAGAACTTCGAGGGTGGCAAATGCCCGTATCCCGTGCTGAAGATTTCCCAATACCCGCTGCCGTCCAAGCTCATCGCCAAGATGATCGACGAATGCGGCAAGGTGCTCATCGCCGAAGAGGGTTATCCTTTCATCGAGGAGCAAGTCCGCGGCGTGCTGAACCGCACTGGTAATATCATGGGCCGTTTGAGCGGCGAGCTGCCTCGTGACGGCGAGCTCAACCCGAACCTCGTGGCCAAGGCCCTCGGTCTGCCCGACACCTACGGTGCACCCGTCCCGGAACTGGTTGTTCCGCGTCCGCCGGCATTGTGCGTGGGTTGCCCGCACATCGACTCCTACACCGCCCTCAACAAGGCGATGGAGAAATACGGCAAGGGCAAAGTCTTCTCCGACATCGGCTGCTACACCCTCGGTGCGCTTCCGCCCTACAACGCCATCTATACCACCGTCGATATGGGTGCTTCCATCACGATGGCCAAGGGTGCCGCCGACGCAGGTCTCAGCCCGTGCGTGGCCGTCATCGGTGACTCCACCTTCACCCACAGCGGCATGACTTCCCTGTTGGACTGCATCTACGAGAACACTCCTGTCACGGTGTTGATTCTCGACAACAGCACCACCGGCATGACCGGCGGTCAGGATTCCCACGCACTTGGCGTGCTTGGCGAAATCTGCAAGGGTCTCGGCGTGAAAGAGGAACACATCCACCGCATCAACCCGCTCAAGGCTCATCTCGAAGAGAATGTAGCCATCATTGAGAAGGAAATTGAATACCAAGGTGTTTCCGTGATCATCCCGACCCGCGAATGTATCCAGACCTTGAGCCGTCGTATGAAAAAACAACAGGCCGCGAAGAAGTAATGGTTATGGGTTATGGGTTATTGGTTATTGAAGCCAATAGCCGATAATAAAGTACCAAAGAAGTAATAATAACGTCTGTTGTAGAGACGTTTCATGAAACGTCTCTACAGGGGTAAAAACAAACAAAAACGAATAAAAATATGAAAATCGACATTATATTAGCAGGTGTAGGCGGTCAGGGTATTCTTTCCATCGCCACGATTGTGGGCGCAGCCGCCATCAAAAGAGGAATGTACATGAAGCAAGCCGAGGTTCACGGCATGAGCCAGCGCGGCGGCGATGTGCAGTCCCATTTCCGTCTTTCCGACCAACCCATCGCTTCCGACCTTATCCCGCTGGGCAAGGCCGACATGATCATCTCCGTGGAGCCGATGGAATCGTTGCGTTATCTGCCGTGGCTGAAGAAGGACGGCTGGTTGATCACCAACGACCAACCTTTCGTGAACATCCCGAACTATCCCGACTTTGACGCTTTGAAGGCTGAGTTGGCCAAGGTGCAGAACTGCGTGGCCATCAACGCCGACCAAATCGCCAAGGATCTCGGTTCCGCCCGTTCCTCCAACATGGTGATTCTTGGTGCCGCTTCTCCGTATCTGCAACTGCCTTACGAGGAGATCGAGAATGCCGTCCGCGAGAACTTCGCCCGCAAGGGCGAGGACATCGTCAACGTGAACCTCGCCTGCATGAAGGCCGGCCGTGAACTAGCCGAAAAGAAATAGTCTGCTTCCTGCCTGATGAATAATCTCATAGAATTTTTCAAGAAGGCATTTCATATCATCGTACTCGCCGTTCTTCTGATTCTGAGTATCGTGATGCTTGGCAAATCGTTGGCTTTCAACGAACACCGTCTTTCAAGGGCCGTGCAGGGCATCGTGGGACCGATTCAGAAGAGCGGTGCGGGTATGGTGCATCGTTTCCGTTTGGGACCTGAAAACGAAGCGCTCGTGGAACAAAATATACGGTTGATGCGCGAACAGGAAAACATGTTTCTTGAAAAAGTGGACACGGTGCTGACAGAGATGAGCAAGCCGGACTCCATCAACCGCAGGCAGGTGCGCCTTTATGACTATACATTCGCCCACGTCATCTTCAAAACTGTGGATCGCGCATTCAACTACATGATTGTGGATAAGGGTTCTAAAGACGGTATCGAACGCGATATGGCGGTGCTGTCACCAGAAGGGGTGGCGGGTGTTGTGACGGATGTTTCCTCCAATTTCGCAACAGTGCGCCCGATCTTGCATCCGGAATCCCGAATCAGCGCGGTGGTGACCCCCGCGAACCAGAACGGAACCCTGGTTTGGGAAGGCAACGATCCCCGTGTGGCATCCCTTGAAGCCATCCCGCAACACTCTGAAATCAATATTGGCGACTCTGTGTTCACCAACGGATTCTCCAACATCTTCCCAAAAGGTTTGTTCATAGGCACGGTGAAGAGTGTGCAGGTCGGCAACAACGCCAGTTTCCTGACCATCAAGGTGAATCTGGCTACTAAATACGCCGATGTCTATACCGTATATTTAGTGGAAAATCTGTTTAAGTCTGAAATAGACTCCTTAAAAGCCAACTTCAAAGATGAATAACGTCATTTCCAATATCTTGCGGTTTTTGATAATGCTGATTGTCCAGATTGTGATATGCCAGCATGTTTGCCTGTTCGGCTATATGACACCGGCACTCTATTTACTGGCGTTGTTCTTGCTCCCGTTGGAGCTGCCGCTGTCGTTGCAATACCTCATCGGTTTTGCTTCGGGTTTCGTGGTGGACGCATTCGCGCACACGTTAGGCGTTTCCACGTTTGCCTGCACCCTGATGATGTTTGTTCGCCCTTTCATTGTCCGATTCCTCAACGGCGCGAATATCAACAGGTTCGAATCTATTGACCGGCCTGAGCCGGGCGTGAAGGACTTCCGCTGGATTCTCCTGTACACATTGATACTGACCGCTATTTACCAAGTCGTTTCCGTACTTCTGGAAACCATGACTTTCAAGAATTTCGGGCATACTTTCCTCGTCATGATTGGCAACACCGCACTCACTGTTTTCGTGATACTCTGTGTTGAATATATTTTCTATAATAAAGACAAGAATGTGTCCTAAAATCCGTTCTTTTATTCTTTTTGTTGCCATTGCATTGTTTCTCGGCTCTTGTAGCTCTGTCAGACATCTCCAAGAGGGCAAAAGTTTGTTGGTGAAAAACAATGTGGTGGTCAAAGATGCCAAAAATCCGGATTTTGATAACCTGAAGACATACGTTCGCCCAGTCACCAATAAGAAATTTATGGATATTTTCCGTATCAAAACGGTATTCTACGATTGGGGGCAGCCGACATACAACAAGCAAGGTGAAACGAAAGACAGCAAATTTCGTCGTTTCTTGAGAGAGAAATTGGGGGAAGAGCCGGTTCTCCTAGACAGTGTGGAGATAGATAATTCTTTAGACCAGTTGAAAATCGTGATGAAGCAGCTCGGCTATTTCGATGCAACAGTAGATTACCGGGTTAAATTCAGAGGGAAGGAAAAGAAAAAGTCAAAAGTGGATTATTTTGTGACGGCCGGTCTTCCTTATACCATCAGCCATATTGACTATGACATTCCCATCTACGATTATAAGCGTATCGTGGTGCTGAACAAATCTGGTACGTTGCTTTCAGATGGGATGCAATATAACGAGTCTCTGATTAATCAGGAATTCACCCGTATTATCAATCTCATCCGCGATGAAGGCTATTATTATGTGGAAAAATCAATCATCAAGGGTGAAGTGACGTATGATCAGCCTGACAGTCTCGGGAATGACCCAAGATCGGTGACGTTAAGCATTGTGATGGGCATTCCGCAACATGAAAATGCCTCCCGGTATCTTTACAAATATTATTTCAAGGATGTTTATTTGAATCCTGATGTTCAGCCCGTGGGTTCGATCGGTTTGGCCTTTGACACTGTTTATTACAAAAGACAGAATAAACACGATAGTAGTGGCGTGTATTTTGTGGAAACGTCCTTTAATGGGGAACCGCCCGAAAAACTCTTTTCCTATCACATTTTGTCAAATGCCATCCATAGTAGAAGTGGTCAGCCCTATTCCCAAGCGGCACGAAGCCGCAGCAGCCGTGCGCTGAATAGTTTGGATAATTTTGACTATATCAGCATCCTTTTCCAAGAAGATGAGTCTATGTTGGACACAATCAATAAAATGGGCTATTTGGATGTGCTGTATCGTCTGACTCGCAAGAAACCGCACAGTTTTGGAGGTCAGTTGGAATTACGCAACGACAAATCCAACATTTCCTTTACTTACACTAACAGAAATTTGTTCAAAGGAGCGGAACACTTGACCGTCAATTTGTCAGGAGGCTATTTTTACTATTCTTTGAACAACCTGTTTCATAAAAACAAGTCGTATTCCTATCCGGAATTCGGCGTTTCGGCCACATTGGATTTTCCAAACAGATTATTTCTTTTCAGACAACATGTCAGTGAGAATTCCATTTCAAAAAGCACATCCCTCAATGTCAGTGTGAATTATTCGGGATTGTATCGCCGTCTGATGTATGCGACAGGTCTCACGTACAAGTGGAATCCGTCCTATTATATCTCACACAGCGTCAGCCCGATAGATGTTGTTACCATTAATAATAGCGATAAACGGTTTACTCGGTTGTTGAATTATGATGACTATCCGTTTTCCTACCAGAACAAATTCGGCAAGTTTTTTCTGTTATCGTTTAAGTACACTTTCAATTACGTGATTCCCAAGTTGATGGATGACAAAAGGCATAATATGCACTTGTGGGTGAACTTTGAATCTTCCGGTCTGTTCTTGATGGGGTTGAATGCCTTGTTTTCCCCAAACGACCGTTGGACATTGGGAATGAATAAGTTAGATAGTGTTGGATACAATTATTCAACTTTCGAGAAGTTGGATATTTTATGGAATTACACCTATCAGATTAACAATAACAACGCATTGGCCATGCGTGCTGATTTAGGATTCATCATTCCGATAGGCAAGGATTCCCATGTACCATACGAAAAGGGATTTTATATGGGCACTAGCAATAGTATGCGAGGCTGGAGTTACCGTGGCTTGGGTCCGGGCAGTTACGTGCATGGTTATGATACCCTGTACACTGGAGATGTCAAAATGGAGTTTAATGTTGAATACAGAGGTACCCTCTATCGGTCGTTCAAGTATGGTATTTTTACCGATGTTGGTAATATATGGCTGGCCAAGAAAAATGACGACATGCCAGGTGCCGAGTTCTCGTTCAAAAGATTTTATAAGGAACTCGCTGTGGATGTCGGTGTCGGATTACGGCTGGACTTCAATTTCTTTGTTATTCGTGTGGACTGGGCACTTCCCGTTTATGACCCAACACGCAGCGATGAACAGGGGAAAGTTATTAATCTTAAGTGGTGGGATTCACCTCACCCTCACCGGTTGCTCAATGGCCTGAAAATCGCTATCGGATATGCGTTTTAAAGTTAGCTAACAGCAAATCTCCGACAGCATCTGCCATAGCAATCGCGTAGGCAATCCCATCACATTGTAATACGAACCTCTCACCTCGCGGATGCCTACGTAGCCAATCCATTCCTGCACACCGTAGGAGCCGGCTTTGTCGAAGGGCTTGTACGTGTCTATATAATATTGTATCATGTCGTTGGGCAGAGTGTCGAACACTACTTCGGTGCTGCGGTAATCCGTTAATTGCTTTTGCGGCGTGGCTACGGTTAGGCCGCTATAGACCGTGTGCGTGTGGCCCGACAGCGTGTTCAGCATACGCGTGGCATCTGCCTTGTCCTTCGGTTTGCCGATGATTTTCCCGTCCACCACCACAATCGTGTCGCACGCGATGAAGAGAGTCTTCGAATCATACTGCGTCATATCGATGGGAGAGAGTTTCAGTTTGGATAGGTGCATCACGATCTGTTCGGGAGACCATGACGGGTCGTACGTTTCCTCCACATCTGTCTTCATCACCTCGAACTCCACGCCCATGCCTGCCAACAGCTCCCGCCGCCTCGGTGACTTCGATGCGAGATAGATCTTGTATTGCTGTAATTCGGTTAATAGCATTGTTCCTGATTAAAACGTAGTAGAGACGCAAAATTTTGCGTCTCTACTACAATATTCATTGTCTGATTGTATCATTAACCTTCCAGTTGCAGTTTTACGTCGTTCAGCACGTTCATGTAGTTGATGAACGCCTGGTAAGGTGACGAATAGACCTCAAAGTTGCGTTTCACGAATCTGTGTCCGAACCATTTGGAACTCATGAAGTTGAAGTGGTCGGCGGCTTGGAGTCGCAGCCAGCTCAGTTTCGCTTCCATATTGTCGGATTTCTGATACAGAGGCTCTAATTTGAAGAGTTGGTTGAATGCCTCCTGTTGCAGTTCGTTGCCGAGCCACTCATTGGTGTCTTTCTCTTCTCCCGAACAGGAGATGGGCCACGGTGCATACATCGTGGCGGGACTCAAATCCATGTCTAGCACATCTTTGGGTGAGATGAAAGAGTAGTTCTCGTGCTTGATCAGGGTGTTGACCAGCGATTTGAAGAACTCGAAGATGCCGGTGTCTCCGGTATAGTGTTCGCCGATAGTCTCATAGTCCCAGAACAGGTTGATGAGCGGAGTGTCGCTTTCGGTGTTGACGTTGTCGAGGAAGCGCAAATATTTCTCGGCGGTCAGCGGGTATTGATCCCAGCCTTGGTCACAGAAACGCAGTGTAATGTCATCGCAAAGCTGGTAGGAACGCAGCAGCAGTTTGACATCCGTCTGGTAAGGGTTGCAATAGAGATAAGTGGGGCTCTTCCAGCCGAGGATATGCCGTGCGCCTTCGGTGAGGATGACACGGTAGCCGGCGTTGCCTAACCATTCGCCTATCTCATCGGAGTAGATGATTTCGGTGTTGCAGAAGGAAACCGGTTTCACGCCGAACGTGTCCATCAGCAGCTTTTCCTGCAGGTGAACCTGTTCCATGAAAGCACTCTCGCTATGCAGTGAGGCGATGCTGTGGGTGTAGGTGCTGCCAGTGATTTCCACACAGCCGGTGGCGACCAATTCCTTGAAACTGTCGATAACTTCCGGACAGTAGTTCTTGAACAGCATGATGGAGCTGCCCGAAATGCTGAAACTGCAACGGAATTTGTCAGGGTTCTGCTTGATGATTTCCAGCAGCATTCTGTTGGCCGGCAGATAGCAGCGCTCCGCCAGACGTTTGGTCAGATACTGGTTCTGATAGTCATCGAAGTAGTGATGGTCTTTGTTGATGTCAAAAAAGCGGTACGTGCGCAGACGATACGGCTGACTAATCTGAAAGTGGAAACATATTTTATTCATAATGCAAAGTTTTTTCGTAAATTTTGACTAATTTCTTGGCCACGTGTTCCCATTTGAGTCGATCGACTTCGGCGGCACCCTCTTCAGCAAATAGTTTCGAGAGGGCAGGGTAATGGAGCAGGCCATAGATAGCATCGGCTGTGGCGTCGATGTCCCAGAAATCGACCTTAATGGCATGGGTGAGCACCTCGGAGACACCTGACTGTTTGGAAATGACCACGGGTACTTTTGCACGCATGGCTTCCAATGGGGAAATACCAAAAGGTTCTGATATGGAGGGCATTACATAGACATCACTCATGCCGAACATCTTATTGATATCGTCGCCGCGCAGGAAGCCGGTGAAGTGGAAGCGATCGGAGATGCCCAGTTCGGCCACGCGCTCGATGATGTGCGGCATCATGTCGCCGTCACCAGCCAGCACGAAACGCACGTTGGGATCTTTCTCCAACACACGTTTGGCGGTCTCCACGAAATAATCGGGTCCTTTCTGGAAAGTGACACGCCCCAAGAACGTCACAATTTTCTCCTTGACGAACTTCTTGCGTTCCACCACTTTGTCGTTGGGTTCCACGGCGTTATGCAGCGTGAATACCTTTTCTGCAGGGATGCCGTATTTGTTGATAACGATGTTGCGGGTGAGGTCGCTCACGGCGCACACGGCATCGGCGGCGCTCATACCCTCTTTCTCCATCCCATAGACAATGTCGTTGTAGTTTTCACCGCTGCGGTCGAACTCCGTGGCGTGGATGTGAACCACCAACGGCTTTCCCGAAGCGCGTTTGGCGGCGATGCCGGCACGGTAGGTCAGCCAGTCGTGCGCGTGGATGAGGTCAAAGTCTTCGTTCTTGGCAATCTCCGCCGCGATGCTGGCATACTGGTTCACCTCCTGCATCAGGTTGGGACCGTATTTCCCGGAGAAAACGTATTTCCGCTTCTCCCCGGTTGATTGAAAGACGCCGCTTTCGATCTGGCTGATGACGTTGTAGTAGTCATCCATACCCACATACGGGACAAGTCTGCTGTTGACTTGAATGTAGGAGGTCTCTTTGGAGTGAAGGAAATATTCGGAAGTGCGCGGATCGACTTCCACATCACTGCCGTTCACGATTTTGACGTATGAGGTGTCCTCGTCGCCGGAGGCCTTGGGCATCACAAAAGTCACGTGTACACCATTGAGCGCAAGCCCTTTGGTGAGTCCGTAACAGGCTGTGCCCAAACCTCCTGAGATATGAGGAGGAAACTCCCATCCGAACATTAAAACTTTTATAGCCATAGTCTATAGGATGTCATCTTATTTGTTAACTTGTTCAATTTTCCATTTCATATAGAGCAGTGCCGCGACACTCCACGCTTGCGAGATGCAGCCGTTGGGCTTGTAGGGCGGATCGCCGTCCGTAATTTCGGCAATCGTGGAAAGCCCGTAGGAACTCATGCAGCCGTCGAAGCGGTAGAGGATGCGGTTAAGCACATCAGGGGCGCTTTCGGGATAGACCTTGAGGATGCAGTCCGTGAAGGGGAACAGCAGCCACGGCCATACGGTGCCTTGGTGATAGGCAGCGTCGCGTTCCGACTGAGTTCCGCCGTAGTGGCCCTTATATTCGGGATCTTTGGGTGACAGACTGCGGATGCCTTTATCGACCAGCAGCTCCTCGGTGACGCGCTTGAGCACCAATTGCCGGATTTTCTCACTGATAGGCGAGAAAGGCAGAGATGCGGCGATGAGCATGTTGGGACGAACCTGGAAATTCTTGTAGTCGCCATCGACATAGTCTGCCAGATAGCCAATCTCCTTTGACCAGAACGTATCCTTGAATACGGTAGGGAAATTGGAGACGACCGAATCCCATTCGGCAACAAATTCTTTGTCCCAACTTCTGTGCGCAAGGTCGATGGCGAACTTGATGTCGTTGTACCACAATGCGTTGATTTCCACTTGGCAGCCAGTGCGCGGAGTCACAGGGCGACCATCGACGATGGCGTCCATCCATGTGAGGGCAAGACCTTCGCCGCCAGCATAGATAAGGCCGTTGTCAAGCATGTGGATGTGGTTCATAGTGCCGTCACGGTAAGCGCGGAGGATGCTCTTGATGGTGTCGCCGTATTTCGTCCAAAGGACCCTCGGTTTATTGATGTGGTCGAAATAAATCTGCAGGGCGCGGATGAACCAGAGCGGGGCATCTACCGAGTTGTAGGAGGCGGCTTTGCCGGTACCGATATTGGGGAACAGCCCGTCTTTGAGGTCGGCAATCATCGTGTCAGCAATCTCTTCAAAAAGAGCGTTCTTTTTCAGTGGCAGGGTGAGGCCTGGCAGTGCAATGAATGTGTCACGGCCCCAACGTCCAAACCATGGATAGCCCGCGATGATGTCAGTGCGGCCGTTGCGTTTCACGATGAACTGGTCCGCAGCGTTTTGCAAACAGTTGGAGAAAGTGGAGCGTTTAGGGTGTTGCCTCTCTTCTTTGGCATAAATCTTGGCGATTTCTGCAGGATCAATAGGTTTGGTACCGATGCATAGGTACAATTCCTTGTCAGCCACCTTCGCCGTTATGGTGCCGGGACGCCACAGATCCTCATGACCCTCATAACCGCGTTTCAGCTCCTCTTCATATTCTATATTGTAAAACCAGTCGGGGTGGTGCTGATATTGCACCGGCTCCGAAAATTGGAAATAGACTGGTGTGTAGTTGTCGTACATGCAGAATCCGACACCGTTTTCAACCGTTTGATAGTCGGCATGCACATTGCCATTGGCATGGGTAAGTTGGTGAATGTTGCGGAAAGCCAGCAGCGGCTCAATCTGCATACATACATTCTCAACTTCGTCGAGGAAAGTGTATTTGATGATCAGCCGGTCGTCGTCGCGTTGGAAAAGCAGCGACTTTTGGAAGTTGAACTTCCCGACGCGGTAATCATATACAGGCACGCTGTCGGCAGAGAATTTTTGCAGATATTTGTTTCCTTTCGGATCAATGACCTTGTCTTTATACTGGTGGATGCCGAGGTGAAAGTCCATGCTGTTGACCACGATGTTTTCATTGATGCCGGAAACTAGCAGGTGACGTTCACCACCGAGATTGTCTTGTGGCACGATAAACAGACCGTGGTATTTGCGGGTATTAAGTCCGCACAATGTAGTGGTGGCAAAAGCGCCCGTTCTGCTACAGCGCAGAATCTCTCTCTCCTTCGCGAAATTGATATTCACCAATTTCTCCTTGTCAAATGCGATATAACTCATTTTTTTGATTCTCTATTTCGTTTATAAATGTTTCTCTGTTGTTTTCCTCTTTGATTTAATTTATAGAATTAACCTAACAAACTAAATTGCAAAGATATATTTTTTTGATGAAATGATGTATTATTTTTTTTCAATTTTTTTTAACCTTCAGGAACAGACGTTAGTGTAAAAAAAATCCCGGACTGAGATGGTCCGGGATTTTGTAGGATGGTAATATATTTCCGAAAAATTAGCGGGCAACCGTGAATTTCTTGGTTGTTGTGCCGTTTTCGGTGGCGATTTTCACCGTATAGACACCGTTGGCAAGAGCCGTGGTGCTGATTTGGGTGTTCACATCATTGACATTGTATGAACCGACCATTTGACCCATCATGTTGTAAACCTCAACGCGGTTAATGTTGCTGTTGGCGTTGATGTTGAGCACATTGTTGGCGGGGTTCGGGAAGATGGTGGTGTTCAGCTCATGATTCTCAACACCGGTACCAGCTGTTACGCTGAGATTGTCGATCTTCATCCAGAACATGTCGGTAACATCGTGGTGACGGAATGCCACATAGACATTCTGACCGTTGAAGTTGCTCGGAATGTTGGCTGTTCTCATTTCCCAATCGCCAGACGCAAGTGTCTCGTTGAAAATGCTGGTAAAGCTGTTGAGGTTGTCGGGGGTTGTAGAAACCAAAACATCGTAAGTTTCAGCCGGGTAGCCGGGGTCTTGGGCTGCCACATACCAGGAAACCTTTGCACCTTGAGAAGGAATAATAAGGGCAGGAGTGATCAAATAGTTATCAGGATTGAGCGCGCCAATATTGTTGATGTAAGAAGCGGACATAGCACAGCCTTCGCCATCGTATGGTTCATATGCCCATTCTGAGTAAATGTTGTCAACCCAAGCATAGCCGTCGCCGTCGTTGTCAATGTTGCGATAGCAAGCACCGATACCATCTTCGAAGCCATCGAAGTACGGAAGAGCGTTAGCATTGGAGCAATCCATAGCACTACCAAAGACAGAGATAGTCTTGGAAGCTGTACCGCTGGTTACTGTGACAGTGCCGGTATGAGTGCCAGCTGCGCTCGGATTGTAACGTACATAGAGTGTACCGCCTGCTTGAGGCAGAGTGGTCGTAGCAGCGAAAGAAGTGCCGTTGGCGGAAACTTCAAAGTTGGCGGGAGCAGTCACGTTGATATCGCTGGTCAGCAGGGCGCCAACGACAGAAGCGGTCTTGACGGGTGGTGTGGCACCAATCATGATGCTACCAAAAGACATGCTCTCAGGAGAAACGGTCAACAAGGCCTCTGTTTGGGCTGTCAAAGAGAAGTTGTCGATAATGAAGATATCTGTCATATCGAAAAGGCCCCAGTATAAGAATGAACCAATTTGAGAGGCTCCAACGGCCACATATTTCGTGCCGGCAGGAACGACGGTGGAGTAAGATTCGAATGCATCGGTAGAACAAAGTTGCTCACCCTGCCAAGTGAAGCTGGCGGGATTGTTGTCGGTGGTGGAGTAACCCACATGGAAATAGGTAGGAGCAGTGGCTTCTGTGCCGCCATAGTTGATATAGTCGAAGGACACTAAAATGGGATCGGTGGTGTGGATTTCGGGGGTGATGAGCATATCAACACCTTCCATACCGATACAGAAATCAGTGCCCGCCTCGTCAACGCCAAGAGACATGAAAATCTCAGGATCCGTACCAATAGACCAGCAAGTGGGAGGAACGAGTTCATCGTTGAAATTTTGCGTGTAAGGAACCGTGATGCCAGGGGTGCAGTCCACGGATTCACCAGTGAGGGCGACTGTGCCGTTGTAGCTGGTGGAGGTAACGGTCAGATTTCCGTTGAAGGTGCCGGCAGCCGTGGGGGCGAAGCGCACGAAGATGGTGTCATTGACCACTGTTGTCGCGTTGGCCGGAATGGTTTGCGTGGCAGCAAAATTGACACCGTCGAGAGAAACCTCAAAAGGAGCAGCGGTGGTCACTGTGAAAGGCTCATTGACATCAATAGTGCTCATTACCACATATTGGGCATTAGAAATGGAACCCATTTCATTGATGCCGAAATCCAAGGCGGTCTCGTTGAGAGTCATGGAAGAAGAGACCGTTGTGATGCTGAAGTTGTCAATATAAAGGTAATATTTGTAGTTGCCATAATAGTCGATGGCCACATATTTGGTGTTAGAGGGGAGTTCGAGGACAACCTCTGTCCATGTGGTGGCTACTGTCGGGTAGTCGGCAAGTTCTATGAAGCTGTTGAGGTTGTTGTTGGTGGTGGAATAGAGCACTTTGAAAGCATCTCCAGAATTATAACCAAGATAGAAGAACTTCAGAAGATAGTTGTCAGTGGCGTTCAAAGTCAACTGGGGAGTGATGAGGTATTGGTTATAGTCGGTAGCCGTTGCGTAGCTGCTGAAACGGAAGTCGTAACTTCCATCATAAGCATCAGCGTCCGCATAGACGCCAAATTCATCATCGTTGGCGGGATCCATGCTGATCATAGTCCAGCACTCGATGCCGTTTTCAAAACCTTCGATGAAGGGGATGGTGATGTTGCCGCAGTCGATGGCAGAACCCGTCACGCTAATGGTGACATTCGTAGCACCGGTAGAGCTAAGGGTGACAGTGCCGTTATTGGTTCCGACAGCGGTGGGGGCGTATTGCACGTAGAGAGTGCCGCCGGCAGCTGCGATAGTGGCCGTGGTGCCGAAGGTGTTGCCGTCAGCGGAGACGCTGAAGGGAGCAGCGGTGGTCGCGGTCACGCCAGTAGTGAGGTTGTAGTTGGTTACATTGACAGTTTGCGTTTGGTCGGTGCCCATGGCAATAGTGCCGAAATTAATGGTGGTCGGGTTGGCGCTAATCGTCGGGTCGGTGGGTTGAGCGGTGATTTCCACATCATCAAGGTTGAAGTAGAATTGGTCGGTAACATTGAAGTGGCGGAAAGCGATACGAACCGTCTGGCCGGTGTAGCTAGACAAGTTGACGGTTTTCTGCTTCCAAGTACCTTGCACGCGGGAACCACCATTGGCATCGATGGTCTCTTCGTAGATAAGGGTGAAGCTGGCAGGGGTAGTGCCTGCAGTCGTGGAAATGTACACACCATAATGCTCGTTGGCATAGCTGGCATCTTGACCACACACCCAGAAAGTCAGAGTGGCATTAGCATTCAGGTTCACGGCAGGGGTGATCAACCAGTTGTCGGGAGTCAGTGCGCCTGCATCTGAAAGCCATGAATGTGAGAATGCACAATAGCTGGAATTGTGACCTGACACACCAGTGGACAGGCCTTCCCAGTTGTAGCCGTCACCGTCAGCATCGACTGTGACCCAAGTGGAGGGGATGCCGTTTTCAAAATCTTCACTCAGAAGACTCTGTGCCTGTACTGCCACCATGGCAAACAAGGCCAGCATAAGCGTAAAAATCTTTTTCATTTTTTTTTGGTTTTGATGAATAATAAGGTTAATTAAACTTGTTTATTTGAAAATTTCAATTCTTTTATTGCACAAAAATACACGCTGCAAAGATACTATTTTTTTAGTTCTGTGATTTATTTCGGAAAGTTTTTTTCAACATCATCCCATATATATACGAAGGTACGTGAAAATGCAAAAATTGTGTACATTTGCGCCCCATAAACTAAAACTGGAATCGTGAACGATAACAAACTGTTTGATGTGCAGGAAATCCGTGATTGTGAACGGTTTACAATGGAAAAAGAGCATATCTCGTCCCTGGAACTAATGGAATGGGCTGGCGCGGCTTGCGCTGATGCCATCGCTTCAAACACATGGCTTGGAGGGTACGAAAATGTATATGTTTATGTGGGGGCTGGTAACAATGGCGGAGATGGTGTTGTCATTGCGGCACACTTGGTTGAAGCATCGTTCGTGCACAGCAATATATGTGTGGTGGTATGCGCATCGGAAAACGCCCGCTACAGCGAGGAGATGCAACATCAGTTGAAACGGTGGAATGATATCGTAAAGCATCATGATAATGCTAAATTGATATACTATTCTGTTGAAAATCAACCAGAACCGAAAAAGAACGATTTGATTGTGGACGCCCTGTTCGGCATCGGGCTGAACAAACCGGTGACCGGTTTTTACGCAGACGTGATCCACCATATCAATGCCTCCGACGCCTATACCATTTCCATCGATACACCGTCTGGACTTTTTGCCGACCAACACACCCCTGACGGCAGTGCGGTGGTGATAGCTGACAGAACTCTCAGCATCCAGTTTATGAAAACCGCTTTCCTCCTGCCCGAAAATCATCCATTCGTCGGGGAGGTTGAGGTGGTGGATATAGGGATGGAAGCCCCGGATAATTTGGACTCGGATTGTCATCTGCTGTTGGCTGAGGATTTGCGCCACGTGTTGCACCTGCGGAACCCATACGCGCACAAGGGCACGTTCGGGCACGGATTGTTGGTGGCAGGTTGTGACAGGATGCCCGGAGCGGCAGTGCTCGCGGCCACAGCGGCCATGCGCGGCGGCATCGGCAAACTTACCGTCCACACGGTGAGGTCAGTTCGCGACATTCTCGCAGTCTCCCTGCCAGAGGCGATTCATGACATTGACGAAAACGAACAGTATGTCAGCCACATAGATTGGAACAGACTGCCCGAGAATATCTCGGCAGTGGCATTTGGCCCCGGATTGGGAACGGCAAAGCAGACGGTGTCGGCCATGAAGGACATCCTCGACACGGTGAAGCTGCCGCTCGTCATCGATGCCGATGGGCTGAACATGTTGGCGGAGAACAAGACATGGTTGGCGTTTCTACCACCTTACAGTATCCTTACCCCGCATTTTGCTGAATTTGAGCGTCTTGCGGGAAAACCTTCCGATGATTTTGATCGACTGGAACGAGCCAGGCAGTTTGCACAGCGTTACTCGGTGATTCTTGTCCTCAAGGGACATCACACGGTAGTGACATTCCCTGACGGCCGGCAGTTCTTCAACACCACGGGCAATTCGGGTATGGCTACGGCCGGCAGCGGTGATGTGCTCACAGGACTCCTGCTTGCCCTGCTCGCGCAAGGTTATGACCCTAAACATGCGGCTGTCCTGGGTGTCTATCTCCACGGTGCCGCCGGCGATGCATACGTGGAAGACCATGCCGCCAGCACCCTCATCGCCTCCGACTTGCCACGGTATTTCTCCGATGCAATATCACGAATGAAGAATGAAGAATGAAGAATGAAGAATGATGAATGATGAATGATGAATGAAGAATGATGAATGATGAATGATGAATGAAGAATGATGAATGATGAATGGACGATGAGTCATACGAAGAACCATATATAAAACCGGCATGAAACTAACAAAGAACGATGTGACTACTATTGACTCTCAAATCAAAAAAGCCCAAGTCCAAAAAGGGCTGAAAGCCCTCCCTATGTTAACCTATGGTGAACGCAGTGAGCCATAGGGATGAACAAACAAAGAACAAACGAAGAACAATATGATAAAACAAACCATAACCACAGTGTTGATGCTGATGCTTGCAACGGCCATGATGGCCCAGGTAAGCATTCAAATGGAGATTAAGAACACGAATACGTTCGATTCCATTTTCGTGAAAAGCGAAGCCAAGTTGCAGACTAAAAAGGTGTTGAGTGCTGCTTTTACGCCGTTGGTGACGCTTCAGGACAAGGAATCCCTGAAGCCGGGAATGTATGAGATTCTCGGTGACAGTAGTCTCTTGGGTGTAATACTGATACCGTCTGAAAAGAACCAGAAGTTCTCGCTGACGATGGATGGAGAGGACATTGCTTTTCTCAATTCCAAGGAAAATACAGGCTATGTCAAATACATCAAGGACATGGCCGTGTTCAACAGTCGGTTGGATTCGTTGAACGTACTGTTCCAGGATGCACAGAAGAGTATGCCTCAGTATATGCTGAAGGTGTTTGTTGATTCCCTTTCGGCTTCCGCAAGGCGCATTAACAGGGAGATGCGGGAATATCAGAAGCGGACGGCAGCTAAGAATGCGGGCACGCTGCTTGGTTCCGTCATCGCCACTTCTACCTATATAGAAGACCCGCCGCAAGAGGTCGTCAGCAACCGGAGACTTTTCCAAAAGTACTATTTGGAGCACTTTTTTGACAATTTTGCATGGAATGACCCGCGTATTTTCAACACTCCGATTGTTGCCAACAAACTCAAGGAATACTGCAACATGATTTACCAGATTGACAATCCCAAATACGACACTCTGGTGGTGGATGCGCTGAACCGCGCCAAGGTTAACCAAACCTCATACGAGTATTTGTTCGATGCATTGGAACATGTTCTCGGCAGTAACATTTCTCCCTACAAAGTGGAGCATACCTACATTGCCATGCTCAAAGATGCCCTGAAATATCCGAAGTTGGATGAGAACAGGAACCGCAGATATACAAGAGAATTAGGCTTTATCGACAAGAACCATGCCGGCGATACTATCCCGAACTTCAAAATGGTGCTGGCAAACGGTGATACCACGTCCATGTACGATATCCAGAGCGAATACACGCTGCTCTATCTGCAGCATCCCACCTGTCCCACCTGTCATCAGGTGCGCAATCGGATGAAAGATTTCGATAAACTTAACAAGGCCATCGCCTCAGGAAAACTGAAGGTCGTGATGGTTTATTTCGAAGATGACCCGAAGGTTTGGAACAATTACATCAAATCCAAAGAAGCCAACCCGAATTACCTGCAAGGCTGGAACTACGACCAATCCATCGATGACGAAAATCTCTTCGACACCCGCACCATCCCCTACATGTTCCTCCTCGACAAAAACAAAGTGGTTATCAAGAAGGATTTGTTAGTGAATGAGATTGAACCGTATATTGAGTACTTGAAAATCGGCAATTAGCTATTGGCTTTTGGCTGTCGATTTACTTAGACTCATATTTAGAGAATAAACATCACAATGAACATCAATAAACAATAAACAATAAACTTCAATAACCAATAACCTATAACCAATAACCATTAAAGAAATGACTGAAAATCTATTCCTTCTGATTTTTATAGTAGTAATCGCCTTCCTCCTGTTTCTGGATTTGGGCATCCTGCACAAGAAAGACCATGTGGTGACGTTCAAAGAGTCTGCTACTTGGACTGCCATTTGGGTGACACTGTCGCTGTTGTTTTTCGTGTTCCTGCGTTTGCAGGGCGACATGGTGGTGGATGTGCATGACAAAGAGCAGTTTGTGGCACAGAACCAGCTGTATGACCATCAAGTGACGTATGACGATGCTCTTTCATGGGACGAGAACATCAAGCACTACAAGAAGCAGCTTTCGTTGGAGTATATCACTGGTTATCTGATTGAATTGTCCTTATCCATCGACAATGTCTTTGTGATGATCATGATTTTCCTGTCGTTCGGAGTGGCGAAACAGTATTACCATCGGGTGTTGTTTTATGGCATTCTCGGGGCGATAGTGTTGCGATTTATTTTCATATTCGCGGCGGGCGCCCTCATTCAGCGGTTCCACTGGTTGCTCCTCATATTCGGTGCGTTCCTGATTTATTCGGGTGTCAAGATGTTCCTTGACCGCAACAAGGACGAGTCAATTGATGTGGAACATCATCCCGTGGTTAAATTTTTGACAAAGAGAAAGTTAAGTACTTCATCTTTCGATGGGCACAATTTCTTCACAAAGGTGAATGGTCGTTGGCTTTGCACACCGTTGTTCGTGGTGTTGATGATTATCGAGTTCTCGGACATCATCTTCGCCTTCGACTCCATTCCCGCCATTTTCTCCGTTACGCACGATCCGCATATCGTGTTTTTCTCCAATATTTTCGCGATTCTCGGCCTTCGTTCCATGTTCTTCATGTTAGAGAGCATCATGGACAAGTTTGCCTACTTGCGTATCGGTCTGTCGGTGTTGCTTACCTTCATCGGTGTGAAGATGTTCTTGCCGCTCCTTGGGATTGAAGTCGGTATCGTGGCTTCCCTGGTGGTCATCCTCTCTATCCTGACTCTCAGCATTTTGTTGTCAGTGCTCTTCCCTCCGAAGAAAAAGGAAACGGTAAATAGCTAACAGCCAAACATCGCCACTTTCCCGCATTGTTTGAGGAAATCAGAGATGGTTTCCTTCGCTTTCTTTTCGGCTTTCGCTCGGTTTTCGGGTGTGTTGTAGCGGTTTCTGATTTTGTGCTCCACTTTCTGAATCAGAGGCTTTGCCTCGTATTGCACTGCGTTTTCCTCGCTTTCGCTGTCCGATTTGAACCAAGCTTTCAGGGTCGATTGCGTGAATTCCACATCGGGAAGCGTGACTTGCACGGTGTCGGAGTTTTCCACGATATGGTACTGAACCTTGTCCAGGTTCATGGTCAGACTCACTTGTTGCCGCAGAATCTGCACGCAATCGTGCTTTTTTTTGAGGATTCCGTTGTCTTTCCCAAGTAAGGAGCTGCCTATGCCGCTGCCGTAGAAGGCATCCTTGGCATAGTCTTCCGTGACGGTGGTGTAGAGGTACAGCACCCCGATTGGCCGTGTGGCTTCGATGACCGTTGGCGTGTCTTTGAGGGTGAGTTCGTCAGCATCCGTTTTGTGTAGGATTTTGCTGAGAAGGACGACTCCTGCGACGAGCAGGATGATTATGGTGGCGTATGTTAAGAATTTTTTGTTCATTTTCGTTGTTTTTTATTCCCCACACTACGCTTCGCTTGTGTGGGGTTATTAGCGCTTCGCGCGTCTTGCCCCTTCGGGGCTGCTCAAGGAAAGTGTTTTAAAATATTGGAGACTTTTTCGTTGCTTATAGCCTTTGACTATTGTATGAAAACAGGATGGAGACCAACAGCGTTGAGCAGGGAGGTGAAGACGGCTTCGGTGTTGTGGGTGAGTTCGTCGGCGAGTTGAGCTTGGAGCTCCTTGTCCTGGTTCACCACCTCTTCGAAGGCCATCGCTTTGATCTGCTGGATGGTGGTTTCACCCACCTTGTCACGCAATCCGGTGGAGAGCGTCACGATTTCATTCTGGTTGGTGACAGGGTTGTACGATTTGTCGATGATTTTCGGCTTGGGCAGTCGGATCATCAGCGAGTCGTCCCCGACAAACTGCAGGTCGGATTCTTTGAGTTCGTTGAGGTCGATGCCGTAGCGGATGGTCACATCCACGGGGATCACGCAGAGCCGCTTGCCGAGTTTCCACTTGGTGGGGTTCAGCGTAGTGATTTGTGTTTCGGAGTCGTAGATGCCCATTTTACGAATGGTCACTTCGGTGGAGGCGATTTGCGACTGGGCTTGCAACACACCCAATATCTCGCTTTTTTCAGGTAACGCTCTCTCCTGTTCCTTTGCTGGCCAGAGCAGTACAATTGCCAGCAAAACCACGCTTGCCGCCAAAATTATCCAGTGCTTTTTGTTCATAGTGTTTACTGTTGTTGTAAAGTTCGTGTTTTGATTAACCGCTATTGTATATAGACTCGGATAAAGACTAAAGATTAAACTTAGACTTAGACTTAAACTTAAACTTAGTCCATTGACAAATCACAAATCACTGATCACAAATCACAATTATTGTTTCTCCCGCAGTGACACCGCGAAGCCACCACACGGAGTCATCCGCAGCTTCAAGGCGCTCTTGCTTGTCACGGTTTTCTTCGTGATGGTGTAGGCGTATGGGTTGTATTTCAATTGCGCGTTCGGATCTCTGAATTCTGAATCGTCCGGGAGACCGTTGGCCTCTTTCGCATCGGCATAGATGGTGGCCTCGTATTTCACGCCGGGTTTCAGGAAATCCAGTTTGACCTCCACCTCGCGGGCGTTCTCATCGGTGATGCCGCCCACGTACCACACGTCGCGGGGTTGCTGTAGAGACGCGCCATGGCACGTCTCTACGCTGTCGGGAATGGCATAGACGAACCGTGTCGCATTGGCAATCACGCCCTTCTTGCCGTCAGCCAATGTGCCGACACCGTCGGCGGCCTTGTTCAGCGAGGAAACTTTCGGATGGCGGGCCGTCACAATGTAGTCGCCGGGTTCGGCCATGATGTAGATGCTGGTGTCCCAATCCACCGCCACGTCCTTGATGAACTGGAAGGCGTCCATGTAGGGCTCATAATGTTCGGGGAAGTCTGCGGCCATCTGCAATGGGGAGTAGAAGGTGACGTAAAGTCCCAGTTGGTTGCAGATGGTGTGGCTCATTTTCTTTCCCCACGGCACGATTTTGCCCATGTCGGGCTCGAAGATGCCGGGAGTGTAGTCCATCGGGCCGCCCTGCAGGCGCGTGAACGGCAGGATGGCGGTGTGTCCGGGATGGATGCGCTCGCGGAACTCGGTGCCCATGGCGCTCTCGTTGCCGATCATGTTGGGCCATGTACGACACAATCCCGTCGGGCGCACCGCCTCGTGCGAGTTGACCATGATGTGGTGCTTGGCAGCCTCCACGATGGCGTAATGGTAGTGGTTGTTGATGGGCTGGCTGTAGTGACCTTCGCCAAACGGGATGATGGTGCCCACATAACCTCCCTTTACGGCATCATAGCCATACTGGTTCATCAGCGTGTAGGCTTGTTCCATCCAACGTTCGTAATTGCCTGTGGAGGCGGAACTTTCGTGGTGCATAATGAGGCGGATGCCCTTCTCGTGGGCGTATTTGTTCAGTGCGGGCAGGTCGAAGTCGGGGTAGGGAGTGAGGAAATCGAACACGAACACCTTCTGTTTGCCGTACCAATCTTCCCAACCGACGTTCCAGCCCTCAATGAGCAGACCGTCAAATCCGTTAGCTGCCGCGAAGTCGATGTAGCGGCGCACGTTGGCATTGTTCGCACCGTGCGTGCCGTTGGGCTTGGCGTGAACGAAATCGGTCTCGCCGATTTTCACTGACGGGAAGTCGTTGGTGTAGTTCCAAGTGCTCTTGCCGGAGATCATCTCCCACCAGACACCCATGTATTTCACGGGGTGAATCCACGAAACATCCTCAAGCGCACAAGGCTCGTTGAGGTTGAGGATGAGGCGCGAGGCGAGCACGTCGGTGGCCTTTTCGCAGACCATCACGGTACGCCAGGGAGTGACGCACGGTGCCTGGATGCGGCCTTTGTAGCCCGTGGCATCGGGACAGAGCCATGCCCGAAATACGAATGGAGAATTGATAATTGATAATGGATAATTATTCGATGTCGAACCGGCAGTATCTATTTCGGTCGAATTATCAATTATCAATTTTCCATTATCCATTAAATCAAGGTGCATGGTCGGGAAGTCGAGGGTGGCCGCCTCGTGGATGTTGAGGTACAGTCCGTCAGCGGTTTTCATCTGCAAAGCGGTCTGCACGCCGGTCTTGGAGAAAGCGGTCCAGGGCCAGCCGCCGTTCTTGTGCCCTTCGTCCCACAAATCGCGGATTTGCGACAGTTTTGATTCGGTGTAGTTGTACTCCTGCGTGTCCAAGTCGCCGGGAATCCACCAAGCAGTGTGGTCGCCCGCCATCGCGAACTCGGTCAGCTCCTCCTTGATCCAGAAGCAGACGAGCGCGTTTTCGATCGGGAACTCGTAGCGGAATCCGAGACCGTCGTCATAGAGACGGAAACGGATTTGCATGACGGTGGCTTTCTTTTCGGTGGAGTGGTCCATGCTCTCCACACTTCCGATGGGCTGTTCCAAGGTCACCAGCATCTCGTTGTAATGGTTGCGGATGTGCGCTTCTTCGCCCCACACGGGTTCCCACGTCTCATCAAAAGTGCAGTATGATTTGTCTTTAATGACGAAGGCGTGCGCCAGATCGTCGCGCCATTCGAGAGTGAAGCCCATGCGCGAGGGCAATACCACGGGCTTGCCGTTGCGAAGAAGCGAATATTGTGGTTGCCCGTTCACCACGGCGAACTTGAGTTCCAACTGATGGTCAGGACTTTGCAGTGTCAGTGCATCTGCCGGCATGGCGGGTGCTTTGGGATGATGTTGGGCGAATGACGGCAATGTTAGAATTGCCGTGAACAACAAGATGAGAGCGCATATTCTTTTCATAATCTGAATTTTATTTTCCGACTGCAAAAATAATAATTATTCTTTGACAAGTTATAGTCATTGTCATAGTCATAGTTCACGTAAAAAATATATTTTTGTCGCCGAAAAAAGATACTTCAGAAGATGAGTGGTAAGTTAGTACCGTTTATTAAACAACATTTTCTGCCGCTGATGATAATTGCGCTGGTGGCTTTGATCATCGGTGTTCGGCATCTGAATGAACCTCCGGCATATATCCATGCTTGGGCGCAGGCGGATAACTATTCGCTGGCTTTGGGCTTTCGGCATAACGGTTGCGATTTGTTCCATCCACAGACGCTAATATACAACAAACAGCAGTATGGATTCGAAGATCCGGAGTCTTTGGTGACAGGGTGTGACCTGCCGTTGCATCATTGGCTCGTCGCCGTGCTGATGTCTGTTACCGGCAGCACCCAACCCTGGGTTTTCCGCGGCCTGACTTTGGCGGTTACGATTTTGGGACTATGGGCACTTTACTTGCTGGCCTTTGTGCTGACCGCTTCGAGGGCGAAATCCTTGCTCGTGGCTGTGTTTATGGCCACTTCCCCTTCGTTTGCTTATTATAGTTCATCGTTCCTTCCCACAACGCCTGCATTGTCGCTGGCTATTGGAGGATTGCTTTTTTATGTACTCTATTTGCACGACGACAAGACATGGAAGCTCTATATGGCTCTATTGCTCATCACCTTGTCTATGATGACCCGAACTTCTTTTGCCGTGTTGTGGGTGGCGGTGGGGTGCTTTCAGATGCTACGGATATGGCGAGGGGAAGCTCGCTTCCGCTCTTCGTGGCTTCCGTTTGTCGCAGGAGCTTTGCTTTTTGCCGCTTGGTGGCTGTGGAGCATGCATCTCCGACAGCAATACGGATCTCTGTTTTTGGGCAGTCTGCTTCCGGTTCGGAATATGGATGAAGCTCGCGAGGTTCTGCAGTATGTCCACGACCGCTGGATGTTCCACTATTATCAGCGGATACAGCATTGGCTCTACGTGGCGGTAGCCGCCGGTGCTGTTGTCACCTTGATATTCAAAGGAAAGAAATCCGAAGTAGAAGGCAAACGGTTGTCTTTGTGGTGGTTGCTGGCCATCTGGATGCTTGGGGAGGTGTTGTTTGCATTGGCTATGTCACAGCAATATGCCGACCATGACTACTATTTTCTGGACAGCTTCTATCTGCCTATTGTGATGTCATTTGCGGGTTTGTTGAGCCTACTTCCCAACCCGTCCAAACAATGGGTGCGCGTGGCGGCCCTGGCTGTGGTGTTGGCTTTCACCGCATACATGACCGTAGTGGCTTGCCGTATGCAGCGGACGCGCCGACAGGAAGGTGTAGAGGCACTCACAACCGCCATCCGCTATAAAAATGCAAATCGTATGTTGTCGGAAACGGGCTATGGATCAAAGGACTTACGTTTCTTGACGCTGTTTTCTTATCCGCAGAACACTCCTTTCGTGATGATGGACAGGGAAGGTTATGCTGTTATGTGGAACGATACGGATGTGGTCGCCCATGCGCTGACGTTCGACTATGATTACATTTTGGTTGAAGATGAAGTCTATCGTCGGGAATTTGATGCGGCACCCTATATTTTGCCTCGGTTACAACGCTTGGCAGGCAATGGGGAGATTTCCGTGTGTGTGCTTTCCGACAGTGTGCTGCATCCTACTGCCGATCATTTCTTTGAATAGATTTCCCCGGCATTTTTTGATTTCATTGTCGCGTATCAGTCTTGCCATCCGGCAGGGTGAGTTTCATTTTCTGTGAGGTGATGAACTCTCGTGAAGAGAGTCGGATGGGGATGTTAGCGGTTTTTCCATTGGGGCGCAGCATTTTAATACCGATCACTTTCACATCGTTGATATAGTCCACAGGCTTCTTCAGTTCGCTGAGGGTGCCAGTGGGTTCGTAGAGGTTCATTGAGCGAACGGTGCCCGGCACAATGACAGTCATGTTGTTGACGCTCAGGTTGGGCCAGCACTTTCGGCTGAGCTCTGGACGACTGTTTGCGGCTGTGTCTAACAGCATCACATTAACCAACGAATGATGGCGCATGGTGAGTTCGAAGGTGCAGTCTTGCATCACAATGTCGAAAGGAGTGTAGGCGTTGTAGCTGGAGCGGATGCGCACGGGGATGCAGTCCACGAAACGGCAGGAATCGAAGGTGACGGTACCGTACATGGAGGAGAATTGGGTCTGCCGTTGCCGAAGCGTGCATCGTTTCAGCAGGGCGTCCCGGCCGTAGCAGTGAATGTCGAAACGGTTTATGTCGCAGTCAATTAAGGTGGTGTTGGAAAGGTAATTGGTGCCGAAAACTCCCCAGTTGCCGTCTGCGGTGACTCGCTCGAACGTGGTGGCCCACAAGTTGTTGAGGGCGAAAGCGTATCCGTAGTCGCGCCAACGTCCGTATCCGGAGTAGGTGCCGTCCACGGTCACATCGCGGAAGGTGATGCGCGCTGAGCTGCTTACGTTGAACACCCCGTCGGCAATCATCTTGCTCTTGGGTGTCGTCACATGCACGTCCTCCACTAACACGTTGAACTGGCCTTTCAGGTAGAGGCATTCAGTCCTGAAAGTGGAGCTTTCCCGCCGGTGCAGGGTCAAGTTTCGGAAAACTTTCTGCGAAGTGTCCACATCGAAAAAGGATGCGTTTAGGTGGGTGGAATCGGTATTCCAAGGAGCGATGGGCTTGTTCATGCCCTTCCCGTCGTGAATCCAGATGAGGTCTTGCCGGAACACGCGGTAGCCGTAGCCGATGCGCTCCGTCCAGGGGTTATCGTCTTTCAGGACCAGAAGCTTGTCTCCGGAAGCCAGATCCGGTATCATGCGGAAATCCCCATTCTCGATCCGATATTTTGAGAGTGTCAGTTCTTGTTGCCGATTGGGCATGGTAAAAAGCGATCCGTGCCGGGCGTGATTGGTGACATAGAGCACAAGTCCGCCGAAATCGGTGTATGTGCCGAGCGGGATGCTCTTGAAGTCGGCCGGAAGTTCGATTTCAAGGGTGTCAATGCCTTCGTAGTTTACTTCCAGGCCGTGTGCAAGTGCCTCAGCGTGTGCGTGATACAAAGCCCAATAACGGGCGGTATCATTCTCTGCTTCTCGCAATCCGAAATCAAATGGGGAAACTTGTGCCATGAGCATAGGGATTTGTGTACTGGTTAGTGTCAACAATAAAGCCACCAACCAGAAAGATCTTTTCGGTTTCATAACGATATGTCCAAATGTTTTTCTTCAATCTAACTGATAATCAATTTTTTATATTGTTAACGAAGAGCTTTGATCCAAAAGACAAAAATACGATATTTTATGTATTTTTGCCGCTATGAAAAAACTGATTGTTTGTTTGGCAATATTTGCCGTGGTTTTGTCGGCTTTGGCACAGGAAAAACCGGAATTGTCCCGCTTTTATGGCGGTGTTCGTGTCGGTTTCACGGCGTCGCAGATTTCCGGCGACGACCTGACGGGTTTTCACCAGCTGGGCGCATCCGCAGGGCTGTTTGTGAACCACGCTGTGAATGCTTCAGGGAGACTGAAACTGCAGCTGGAACTCGATTTCACGATGAAAGGTAGTCATTCTTACACTCCTCCCAAACAGCAATACGAGACCGATTTTTACTCTTTGCGGTTAGGCTATGTGGAGGTGCCCTTGTTGTTGGAATGGGCTGTCGGGAAGTGGACTCTTTGGGGTAAACCGTTCCAATTTGAGTTGGAAGTCGGGCCTGCCTTCGGAGTGGTCGTTCTGCAAAAGGAATGGGAAGCCACGGGACTAATTGTCGGAAGGCCTCCTTTCCGGCGTTTTGAGTTTTCCGGTATCGCCGGATTATCCCTCAAAATTGCGGATCATCACAGCGTCAATCTGCGTTACAGCAACTCCATTATTCCTGTGCGCATCCCCACATGGGTCTATGGCCGCAAGATCAAAAAACAGTTCAATTCGGTGATAATCACTAGTTATTGCTACCAATTTTGAACGTCTCTTCCAAATCCCAATAGGCGCGGATGGAAATGCTTTTAGGGAAGGCGAATACCTTCTCCGGTTGCTGTTTGGTCAAATACTCGCCAGTGTTCCAGACTCCATTGTTGTTTTCATCGCAGAAAGCGTTGATGCGGTAAGTGTCTGGGTTTAGGTATGAATAGGTGATGGTCGTTGATCCTGTCAACTTGTCTTCTTGAATCTTGTGCTCTCCTTTCCAAAGGGTGACGATGTAAGTCTTTCCGTCCTTGGGAAGTTCATAATTCATGATAAGCGTGCCGTATTCTTTGATTGATTTGGCGGAGAACTGTGTCCTCAACGTGTCGTTTGTGAGACCGTTGTAGCCGTAAAACAAGGAGTCGGGAATCATGATGGAGTATGACTTCTTCTCTTGGTAATTTATGGGAAGCGGCAGTTGCATTACAAAGGAGTCGGGGACCGAGTAACGGTAAATATCTGTGTCTTTGATAGATTGATGTTGAGAATACACATAAATATCAAAGGAGTCTGTTGGATGGATGGGGTAGGGGAAATTCAACGTCAACGGTTTGTGGTATTCACCGGCATTCAGGAATGTCACGTTGAATTTCTTCGTTTGGCTCTGGCGGCCGCGGCCGGTGGCCTGTTTCTCATGATATGGCGCAAGATGCACGGTGTCAATATGATTGTCAGCATTAAGATAATAGGTGGTAGTATCAGACATCGGTGATTTCAGGTACCAGGTGATGGTGTCTTTGGTCTCGTTGAAGCGTTCAAAATATTCCAAACGATTGTCTGCAGGAGTAGCGGAAAAAACATTAACTGCTGATTTATAAGGGAATATGTAAACTCCAGAAGCGGGGTTTTCGTATCGTTGCAGCATTTGGGAGGTGTCAGAAGCCATAAAAGAGTAGAGAGTCAGCAGCGGCAGTGAGGCTTTGAGGGAGTCGGCGGCGCTATCCGGTAGTGCCTTATATGCGGTGACGGTCTCCTCCAGGAAAGCAATTTCCTCATTGGGGAGATTGTAAAGTAAATCGGAATTTATATCTTTGAGTGCGAATATTTTATAAGTCCCTTCCGTGATGTTTTGAAAAAGGAAACTGCCGTCATCATGGGTTTTGGTGACGAAGTCGGGTCTCGAGGTGAGCGGCATGGAATCGGCCGTGTTTTTGTATAACAGCACGTAGAAATCCTTGGATGGTGCCAACGTTTTGGCATCCAATATGTTGCCTCGTACCATGTGGTCGTCTAGACTGTCGCCCGTGGAGAAGCTGTAATGGAAGTAGCTCAAGGGCGTGTTTTCATGGTAATCCCGTATGCAGTCGGAGAAGACCATGTTGTAGGTGGTGTTGGCCCTCAGAGTGTCTTTGAACTTGATGACGAGGGACTTGCCTTTCAAGGTGTATTGCGGCGATTCCGCCATCGGAGGCGAGATGAGGACGTTCGTTGTCGGGTTGTTCAGCGTGACGTATTCATCGAAAAAAAGCCGGATCTGCTTGTCGTGGAAACGCACAGACTGATTCTCGGGAGTCATTTTCACCACCTTTGGCGGTGTGGTGTCCCTCGGCCCGCCCGTCGGACTGGAAATCTTAGCACAGCCCGCGAAAAACGCCGCCAAAATAATCATTGCCGCAATAACATCAATACCTTTTCTTTTCATCTAATTCTCTAATTCTCTAATCATCTAATCATCCTATTCTCTAATTAAAACGGAATAAATCCAATTCCCAGCTTCAGTCCGAAACAGTAAGCTCCAAGAATACGGGTACGGGCGTAATTGTCATATCGCAAGGTGGATTCTTCATAGTAAATAGCCGAGCTGTCCTTGATTCTGGCAAAAGGAACCTTGTAGCCGCCGAAAGTGGTGCCGAGACTTGCACCCAGCGTGAGTTTGAGACGGTTCAGCAAGATGAAGTCGTAGCCATATTCGATTTTCAGGCCGAAAATGTTGCCTTTGTTCTCTATGATTTCCTCGTATGGCTCTTGCGTACCTTCGATGATGCCGATTTGTATGCCTTCGGTGTCCATTTTATAATGGTAGAAGAAGCCGTCAAAGATGAATTTGAAGTAATGTCCAAGGGGTGCGAAACGGTTCCCGACGTATTGTTTGTAGTAAGCGTTAAAGCCGTGTGCGATGATGTTCCCATAAAGTTCAGCTTCGCCCCAATCTGTATAGCCATAGTATTGGTGTCCTATCCGGAGGCGGCAGTCGCTGCCCTTGAAGGGCGAATTGTAGTAGTTGTACCCGACGCCCACTGTCCCCTTTTTCCACACCATCAGCTCGATGTTGGGTGTAAGGAAGTAGTTGAGCCCCAGATAACGTTGCGCCCCTTTAGAGATGTCCCAGCCCGAACTCACCGGATTAGGGTTCAGCCATGCGGGCGAAATGTAACCCTCCATGTTCAGGATCACATGGTTGCCCAAGAAGTTGTACATCTTCGGTTTCACGTAATCCTCAACCTTCTGATAGACGTATCCGTTCACGTATGCCTTGCGCATCACCTCGGATTTGGAATAGCGGCTGGAGACTTCCGTCTTGCCATCCACCACATCGATGACGCGGAAATTCACATCGACATCGTGTTGGCGGAGACTCAGCACGGCTGCCACGACGGGCAGGGAGTAGGGGAACATGGGGACGAGCCAGGGCAGGGAGAGCTTGTTGCCGAAGAAACCGCGGCCGGGAGCGTCCCTCACATGCACGAAACAGAGCTTGCGGCTGCCCAGTTCGGCGGCGATGTCATCGAGGTATTCAGAGGTGTGGTAGCGCATGTCAAGACCACCGGCGTTAGTGAAGTCATCGTTCCAGAGGCGCATTTTCACGTAGTTGTTGTATTTTTCCGTTTCCGGCTTGGAAAAGTCCATGGTAAGCGTGACCGGAGTGATCTTTTGACGTTTGAGGGCACGGCACATCAGCTTCTGCAGCTGCTCGGCATTGCGTTTGTCGGCGGAATGACTCTTGACGTGGTGGTAGTTGTCGTAAATGTGGTAGATTGGGGTGGCAACCAAAACCGATTGTTCGTTTCCGATTTTGGCATCGGAAACGGACTCCAAAACGGCCTGCATCTCGGCGTTCACCACTGCATCGTTGACCCAGGCCTTGAAGAGCGAGTCGCTGTGGATATCGACCAGCATGTAGTTGACAGCCTTGAACTTAGGGTCGGGCAGCACTTTTGAGTTCACGCTCTGCTGCTTAATGCGGTCGTACTTGGAGTTGGTGGCTGCGGGGCGCGTGGTGTCGCCGCCCGTTTTGGCGATTTCCTCCAGGGTGGTTCCCTGTGGATAGTCGCAGAAATCGACAAAACGCATTTTGTTTTTCACGAAGATGTCGTTGATGAGGTCCTTGGCGATGTTTTGCAGATATTCGTCACCAGGAGCGGCCTGCAGTGCTGTCCACGCATTGCGCAGTGCGAGCACGGCATACTCGTTGCGGTTCATTTTGGAAAGGAAGTAGTTGACCTGCTGTTGCTCGCCTTCCACATCGCGGTAGGGCTCCATGTACGAGCTGGTCTGCCCGGAGCCCTTGTGGTTGGCAGCCCCGTAGTAAGCAGTGGCTTTGGCACGGACTAGGTAGGCGTTGTCCGGGAAGTGCTGTTCCATCACATGGATGTTGTAGATGGCCTTGTCGTAGTCGTGGTTGATGAGGAAACGGTCGATGCAGGCGAAGCGGGCCACGTTGCGCAGGCGCGTGAACTGCTCTTCCGGTTGCACAAAGCGCTTGCGGCCTTCATTGGAGAACTTGCTCACCAAGCCATTGGCCAACGTGCGTCGTTTTTCCACGTTGGGGTGGGTGAGCAACGTGTCGATCATATTGGAGCGGTCGGGGATGTTGGCGACCGTTTTCAGGAAGTAATTGTCCGGGAATTGATAGAAGCCGGCCTCCACCTCGGAACGCTGGAACGGGATTTCATCGAAAGGCAGGTCGGCGTAGAGCAGCACGTCGAAGAGGCCGTCGAGGATGTCGTAGCTGTAGGGGGAATCTTTGTAGAAAGAAAGCAGCCCGACGCGGTCAGCGGCGAATTCCTGCTCGCGGGAGAACTGGTGGTAGCGCATATAGCGGCTCACGGCGTCCTTGTCTTTGCTTTTCGAGTTGTCGGCCTTGCTGTGGCGCTCGCTGTAGTGGGCGATCTCATGTGCCAGCACGAAGGCCAGTTCCGCCTCGTTGGTCACCTGCGCCAGCATCCCCATGGTCACCAAGACGGTGCCGTTCGGCAGCGAGTAGGCGTTCACAATGGTGCTCTGCAAGATATAGACGTGGACTTCCTGCTGCAGCTGCGGGTGATTGACCAACAGTTTCTCCTTGATGTTATCGAGATACTGGTTCATCTCGGTGCCGTAGAGGATTCTGCCTTGATTGAGCATGGAAACGAGGAACGGACTGTATTCCTTGTCCGACTTCGGGGTGTTCGCGGCCTTCTTCAGATCGGTGGGGAAACCGCCCTGCGACTCTATCGGTGCGTAGTTGTTGACCGAGAGCTGCGGCTGCGCGAAACTCGCAACAGAACACAAAACCAGTATTGCCAATAAGATCTTCTTCATAGTGCTTTTTTTCAAACTGCAAAAATAACAACTTTATCTATTCCGTAGGACGCAAATCTTCCGAAAGGTTGCAGTTTGTTGGTGATTATTTTCCCAGCATCCGGCAGATCTCTACTTCTTGGGATAGTAGAGATACAAAACATTTCGCCTCTACCCAATCGCTATTAATTACTCATTTCTAATTACTCATTACTAATTACTAATTTCCACCAGCAGCCCCTTCAGGTATTCCCCTTCCGGATGGTAGATACTGACCGGGTGGCATGGGGCGTGCTGCAGACGGCTGACCACGCGGACGTTCTTGCCGGCGAGGGCGGCGGCGGAGAAGACGAGCGTCTGGAAGTCGTCGCGACTGATGGCCTGCGAGCACGAGAAGGTGAAGAGCAGCCCGCCGGGACGGATCTTCTCCATCGTCTTGCGGTTGATGTTGCGGTAGCCCCTGATGCCCTGCTCCTTCACGCGGTGGTGCTTGGCGAAGGCGGGCGGGTCGAGGACGATGAGGTCGTAATGGTGGTCGGGCATCCGGTCGAGGTAGGCGAACACGTCCTCGCAGACGGCGTTGTGCCGCTCCGCGAAGTCGCCGCCCATCAGCCGCACGTTCTCTTCCACAAGGTCGATGGCCTTCTGCGAAATATCGACGGAATCCACCTGTTGCGCCCCGCCGCGCAGGGCGTAGAGCGAGAATCCGCCGGAGTAGGAGAACATGTTGAGGACGGTGTGCCCCTTTGCCAATTCGCCCACCATGGCGCGGCTCTCGCGCTGGTCGAGGAAGAAGCCGGTCTTCTGTCCGTTGAGGATGTCGATCTTGAAGAGGATGCCGTGCTCGGAGGCGATGACCTCCCCGTCGGGCTGTCCGTAAATCCAGTTGTTTTCCGTTGCAACCTCCTCGCCCTCAGTGGTCTCGATGGCGGTTTTGAAGCAGATGGCCTTCGTGTCGGGCAGCAGCTCGGCGAGCAGTTCCGCGAGGGTTTCGCGCAGACGGTACATGCCCATGGAGTGCACCTGCATGACGAGGTGGCGGTTGTAGGCGTCGATGATGAGACCGGGCATGCCGTCGCCTTCGCCGTTGACGAGGCGGTACATGTTGGTCTGCGGGTTCGGCAGCAGGATGCTCTTGCGGAAGGCGATGGCGTTCTGCAGTTTCTCGCGCCAGAAGTCGCGGTCGATGTCGCGCTGCTCGAAGCTGAAGAGGCGCACAGCGATGGTGGTGGGCTGGTAGTGTCCGGTGGCGAGGTACTGGCGTTGCGCGTCATAGACCTCCACGATGTCGCCGTCGCGCAAGTCTTTGTCTTTGCGGGCGATGGCGCCGGAGAAGACCCACGGGTGCCGCCGTTGCAAGGATTTCTCCTTGCCGGGGCGCAGGATGATGCGGGGAAGGGTATGGTCATTCATGCCGCAAAAGTACGATTTTTTCGGGTGAAGTCTGAAAGGCGCGATAAATTTTGTGATTTCGCAAATTGATTCTGGATAATTTTGCACCATTCCTGTCAGTGCTTGATTCTGAAGTACTCCAGCAATGCCTTGTATTGGTCTTGCGCTGTCAGACAGGTGTCTCGCAGGTAGTCGTTGAGGTTGAGGATGATGCCGTGTTTCTCGGCAAACCGGGTAACTGAGATGTATTCCATACTATCGGCAAGAATCTAATGAAAACCGCAGCAATGATACGATTTTTTGCCGATGACGGCAAAAACAGGAAAGTTTGAAACGGGTTGGGTGAATATTAAGGAAGAATCCGACAGAAAATACTGTTATGGAACCAGAATGACCCATGCTACAGCACCGAGGCAATCTTGCGGACGGCGGAGAGACGGCGGAGGAAGGAACGGTCGCGCTTGGTGGTGATCATGTCGTAACGTGTCTGTAGTGCGAGCAAAGGTTCTGCGTCCAAATCAAGTGCGGTGGCAATCAAAATGGCCATTTCTGTGTTAAGTGGTCGCTTGCCATTCAGGATTTCGTTTAATTGCGTGTAGGAAACACCTATTTCAGTCGCCAACTTCCGTTGCGAGATGCCGCGATATTCTATTTCGTCCTTGATTACCTCGCCAGGGTGTGTGGGAATATAAGGTGTGAGATTGTTGGCGATCATATTGTCTTTAACTCCAGGAATGTGTATCATATAGATATTCTTTTTCAAAAGTTACAAACATAGCAGTGGCAAAAGTACAATAAATTTCAATGTCTTCTCAATTTTGCGAAGATTTTTTTTCTTCGCATACTTCCCCTTCACTATCTCAAACGATCCTGCGACCAGCTCTTTGAGCAGTTCTTTGGCGATGGTCGGCAGGTCGATGCCGATCCAGTACTTGACGCTGAAGTGGCTGTCGGGGGGCGTCACGCCCTCGGCGGTGTCGAGCAGTTCGGGGATGCGCTCGGGCTGGCATTTCACCACCACTCTGAGGTCGTTGAGGTCGCAGTAGCAGAAGGTGTGCCCGCTGACGTAGAACACCAGCACGGAGTCGCCGCCGGGCATCTTCGCGAACGGCAGCTTCTCCTCCACCTCGCCCAACGAGAGGCAATATTCACGGAATTCTTCGAGGTTCATAATGATTGGATATAGGTCTTATTGTTCAGGATTATACGGCGCATTGTCCTCCGCCACGAGATTCTCCGTCGTTTTCTGAGGCTCGTAAATGGCAAATCCCTTTTCGTAAAGGTATTCGGGGGCAATGTCTATGGAGCCATTCTCCCAAGTCACTGTCCAGCCATCCAATATGATATTGTGGAATTTTTGTTTATCCTGCAGTGGGCTGAAAACAGGGAATTGCTGTATTAGTGGCTTGCAGTCAAAGGTTTTCACGCTGCCATTGTTGAAAGTCAGCCGCAGCAAATAATTGTCAAGCGCTTCCGCTGCGACAACCCATATAATATTGTTGCTATCTTCCATTTTATTCTAAGGGTTTAATTGATTTCAAAGGTTCGCCGTTTTCCATTCTTCTCCAGTTTTCCCATAACTCATCTTTGTGCAAATCCATCCATTCATATACGAATTCTAAAGCTCTTCTGCTCATGGATCCTGTCATTTCGCCTGTGGAGATGTTGATAAGAGCACGAAATTCGTTGTACCTGACATGAAAATGTGGTGGGTTGTGGTCTGGGAAATACATGGTGATAATGATGCCATAAAATCGACTAATTTCGGACATGGTAGATTGTTTTAGAGTTCTTTCTTTTTAGTGCGGCAAAAATATAAAATTTTTGGATATTGTTATATAATCTTTTAATAAATTTTTGGATTGGAGGTTTGGCTTACCGTTTCAATAGTTTGACAATACATAACAACTTCTGCAGTTACAGTTATGAACAAAACCAAGAATGCGGAAAAAATAAGGATTTCACGTTGTTTCATAACATAGAATTAAAGTCCACCCCCAAAAGAAGAGTCCTTATTCGCCAATCAGTTCCAACGCTTTTTCCAACAGCTCGTCCCGGCCGTCCTTGATGCCTTTGACCGTGGGCCAGACATAAATGTCGGGGATGATGCCGACGCGCTGGGTCTCCGTACCGTCCGGATAGTAGATGCCGATGCCGGAGAAATAGGAACAGACCCCGCCCGGAAGCTGTATTCCCACCACATTGCCGTCTGCGCCTGCCGTCGTGTTGCCGATAACGGTGCTGTTCGGGATTGTGCGGTACATCATGGTGCAGAACTCCGCATGACTTTGCGAATTCTCATCGATGAGAATGACGATTTTACCCCCATAGGCCTCTTTACCTCGTCCTGTGTAAACCGACTTTGTGAGGACAAATTCACCTGGGTTGCTTAAGTTTGGGGTCGTAGATTTGAAAAACGGCCTTGATTTGTCAGACAAAATGCGGTAAAACGCATAATTGATGGTCTCATTCGGATATTCCCGCAAATCAAAAATCAGCCCTTTCGTGGTGTGCAAGGTGTCCGCGATGCGTTGCACCCAAGCTTCGGTGATGTCATCCATCGATACATATCCGATGCTGTCGCCAAAAACTTTATAGCAAACACTGTCGGTTGCGAAACTGGGAGCCATCTCCTCATTGTTATATCGGGTGATGGTGGCCTCCTTCTGGACGTTATCCGACAGGAATTTGAGACTCACGGTGGGCGTGAGGCCGGCGCAGACCCACCACGCCACTTGCCGCAGTTTTGCGCGGTGGTTGGAGGCCGCATAGTGCGGAGCCAAGCTGTCAACCCAATACGAAACCGGTTTCCCGTCGATGTGCGTGATGGCATCCCCGATGTGCGGTCCCGAACTGTCGATTTTTGACGCATCCCAATAGCCGGATACCACCAGCGTGTCGTTTCTCAGGAACCTCACCTTGAACGGGGGACGGTAATTTTCCGATGATTTAGCCGGTTTGGAGGACCAGACCACTCCGTGCGTGTCGTCGCATTGGGCAATCAGTTGTCGGACTGCTTGCCAATAGGATTTTTTGTCATCGGCGGATAGGATAGAAGGAATGTGCTTTTTCAGAATTGTATTCCAGTCTGTGTCAGCGAGTTGCTTATACGGGAAAAAGTAATTTACCATGTTCCAGTAACGGTACAGGGTCAGCAAGCGGTAGCCGGGGTCAGGGCACTCCATATCCTCGTATGGGTTCTCGTGGATGAATTTCGCCACCTTCAGCCACGGAGACTCATAGGTTACGTAATAGTAGCCGTTATTGCGGTTCTGATAGACATTCATCAGCACTTTGTAGAGCTTTGGGGAGAGCTTGTCGGGATTAATCCACGACAAATCGGGTTTCAGAATTGCGTTGGTGTCAACGGGTTTAACGTCTTTGTTGACAGGTATCTTCCCGAAATGAGAAATCCATTTGACCAGGTATGCGTCGCGCTGCTTGTTGTCCGAGACATGCAGGTAGCTGGGCAGCATCCGGAAGAGTTCGTAATCCCAATTGTAATCGCCTTTGGATATGACTGGGTGATGATATTTCAGAAAGCCCCAAATACGACCTAATAGGTCAAGGTTGTCCTCCAGTTGCGGGGTCATTTCAGGAAATACCACGTCAGAACCATGGTCATACACCGTGTCTCGGACTGCGACAGACACGTTGGATGGTGTTTGTGCTAAAGAGATGGTCGCACAGAAAAGAAGAATGACGGTGTATAAGATTTGTTTTTTCATAATCTTAGATTTACAGATTTGGTTTTTATGCGCAAAAGTAGAATTTTTTCATTCTTGTTGACGGAGTGTTCAAAAAAATCTTATTTTTGCATCCCGTATTTTAAACTGGTAATGATATGAAAAACGGTTTTGATAACGGGAAGTATCTGAAAATCCAATCGGAACACATCAAAGAGCGCATCGCTCAGTTCGGACACAAACTTTACTTGGAATTTGGCGGGAAGCTGTATGACGATTTCCACGCCAGTCGTGTGTTGCCCGGATTCCAGCCGGACAGCAAGCTTCGTATGCTCACCCAACTGCAGGACGATGCGGAGATCATCATCGTTATCAGTGCCGTGGATATCGAAAAGAACAAGGTGCGCGGCGACCTGGGCATCACCTACGACGAGGATGTGCTGCGTCTGCGCGACATCTTCATCGCCCGCGGCTTCTTAGTCAGCGGGGTGGTGATCACGCACTACAACGGTCAGGCCAGTGCGATGGCTTACCGTGAGCGTCTCGAGCGCATGGGCATCAAGGTCTATTACCATTATCTCATAGAGGGTTATCCCACCAATGTCGATCTTATCGACTCGCCCGACGGCTTCGGTCGCAACGAGTACGTGGAGACCACCCGTCCGCTGGTGGTCGTGACGGCGCCCGGTCCCGGCAGCGGCAAGATGGCGGTATGCCTGAGCCAGCTCTACCAGGAAAACGTGCGCGGGGTCAAAGCTGGTTATGCCAAATTCGAGACTTTCCCCATCTGGAACCTCTCGCTGAAGCATCCCGTCAACATCGCCTACGAAGCCGCCACCGCCGATCTGGACGACGTCAACATGATCGACCCGTTCCATTTGGAGGCGTACGGCAAGATGGCGGTCAACTATAACCGCGACGTGGAGATTTTCCCGGTATTGAACGCCATTTTCGAGGGCATCTACGGCGAAAATCCCTACAAGTCGCCCACCGACATGGGCGTGAATATGGCCGGCTACTGCATCTCCGACGATGCGGCCTGCTGCGAGGCCTCCAAAGACGAGATCATCCGCCGTTATTTCACCGCTCTGTGCAATGTGGTGGACGGAAAAGCCACCGAGCAGGAGGTCAACAAGATTTCGCTGCTGCTGAAGCGTGCGCAGATCACGGTGGAAGACCGCAAATCCATCATCGCGGCGCGCAAGCGCAAGGAAGAGAGTGGGGTGGCCGCTTCCGCCATCGAATTGGCCGACGGAACCATCATCACGGCCAAGACAAGTCCGTTGTTAGGACCGAGTGCCGCATTGCTGCTCAACGCCACGAAATATCTTGCGGG